>Ga0209024_1000658_pt1 | contig 48962 bp, 51 predicted proteins | sample AutmiccommunBRH5_FD_187380 | JGI IMG/M metagenome (GOLD analysis project Ga0209024, IMG submission 187380) | Deep subsurface microbial communities from Mt. Terri, Switzerland - Autotrophic microbial communities BRH/5 (SPAdes) (version 2) | ecosystem: Environmental > Aquatic > Deep subsurface >... | reverse complement strand
GGGGGGGGGGGGGGGGGGGGGGCGTGCGTCTAAACGCAGCGCTTGGACCACCACCCCCTCCGTCAGCCCTGCGGGCTGCCACCTCCCCGCAAGCGGGGAGGATCTATTCCTCCTCTCTCGCCGACGGTGCCCGGGGGCAGATGGATGCTGAAACGAGTTCAGCATGACGAAGCAAGGTGCGGCGAACTTCAGTTCTAGGTCACTGGATTCCCAAAACCTTTGCCCGATACTCCATCAACCCGCTCCACGGCCCCGCCGCCCGCCGCAAGATCCGCGTCCGGCGAAAATCGAACGTCACAATCTGCCATCCCGCAACATCCTCCAGCCCCGGCTCCAGCGCCTCCTCGACCAGCGCCATCACCCGGTGCAGCCGTGCCGCCGTTTCACCGTCATCATATACGGTCAGCGCCAGGCTGAGCTCGCGCCCGACCCCGCTTTTGTGGCTCCAGTCGAGCGAGGCCCCGGTCGCCAGCGCGACATAGGGAAAATCCGCCCGCGGCGGCGGCCCGTCATATATGCCGCTGACCAGATCCATCAACGGCCCATGCGCCTGCAACCGCGCCACCAGCTGCTGCTGCACCCCTTCCAGCGCGCTGCTCACCGCCCACCCCGCATCAGAAAACCGATATCGCGCAGGCCGCTATATTCGATCAACCGCTGGTGCAGCCGCCGTCCCTCCACCTCGATCCCCGTGGCGGTTTCGACAACGCGCACATCACCCGGCAGTTCGTCAGCCAGCACCGCCCTGATTTCGGATCGGGCGCCCTTCAGCCTCTGCTCGGCAAGCATCTCGCCGCGTTTCCGCAGATTTTCCATCATCTCTTTTCTTCCGCCAGCAAAATGGTTTTCGGGATCAGCCGGTGCTCCAGAACCACGCTGTTGATGGTCATCACCCGACCGCCCCAGATCAGCCGGTCACCCGGCTTGATCGCCTGTGTTTCCCGCAGGATGAAGCGCCAGCGCGGCAAGGCCGAGCGGCTCTCCGCCGCCTCCCCGCTGCCACTATCCAACGCCTGCGCCGCAGCCCAAAACTCACCGACGCTGTCAAATACAGGCTCAGCCGAACCCATCCCATCCCGGCCCTCACCCTGCCGTTCGATGTGGATCCGCTCGCGCAATATCCCAGAAAATTCCCGTCCCATCACGCCACCCGCATCCGCCGATAGGGCCGCCACAGCGCGGTGACCGCCCGCGGCGGACCGATCGCGTCGACACCGTCGCGATTGGCGTAAAGATAGCCGGCCAGCCGTACGATCCCCTGGCGCAGCCCGGCCGGCAGCCCGTCCCAGTCCGCTGCCAGCCCGCAGCTGTAAACGACACGCATGCGCGAGGCGTCGCTCTCCTCCAGCAACCGCACCCATCCCAGCCCCTCGCTGTCGATATCGACGGCATAATCCTCCACCGCCAGCAGCAGCGAACTTCCGTCTGCGCCCACCGCCTCGACCGAGACAATCGCCTGCACCGGCAGCCGTTTCAGCCTTTGCCATGCCTGCCAGGCCGGCAGCATGTCGGTGACCGTCCGCGCGATCAGCATCTGGCCGATAAAATCTTCGCACAGGCCGGCGGCGCTGCGCAGGAATGACTCGATCGCTGCATCGTCGGCCTCATGGTCGATCCGGACAAAGGACTTGACCTCGGCGATCAGCGCGGCCGGCAGGTCCGGCCAGTCTGCAATGGAGAAGCTCACGGCCGGACTCCTTTCGCAAGAATTTGGGAATATGCGCCCGTGCCGGAGAGAGGGGAGCGACCGGCACGGGCGCGCTGCGCCAAGGCGCAGCAAGCGGATTCAGGAAGCGCTGAACTGCATCAGCTTGATCGCTTCCGAATTCATCAGCTGCCCGCCGACCCGCCGGGTCGCGTAGAAATGGACGAACGGCTTGTTGGTAAACGGGTCGCGCAGGATATGTGTCGCCCGCCGCTCGGCGATCAGATAGCCGGCGCGGAAATTGCCGAAGGCGATCGCCAGGCTGTCGGCGGCGATATCGGGCATATCCTCCGCCTCGACCACCGGATAGCCGAGCAGGGTCGCGGGCTGCCCGCTGGCCAGCGACGGCTGCCACAGAAACGCCCCATCCGCCGTCTTGAACTTGCGGATATGCGCCAGCGTCGCGCTGTTCATCACAAAGGCGGCACCCTGCCGGTAGGCGGGTCGCAGCGTGTGGACAAGATCGACCAGCACATCCTCGCTGGCGAAACTGCCCGACGCGCCGGACGGCACATATTGCAGCGACCCGAACGCCCGGACATCATCAGCCTCATCGGTCACCGCAGCATTGAGAAACCCGCGCGGCTGGTTCACACCCGAACCGTTCACGAAAGCAGCACCCTCGGCCCGCGCAAATTCCCGCGCGATCTCGTCCGCCAGCCAGCTCTCCACATCGAAGGCCGCATCATCAAGCATCGTCTGCGACGCCGCTGGATTGGCATAAAGCTCGCCGCTCGGCGGCGCAATTTCGTTGAAATCCGGCGTATCGGTTTCCGGCCGCCCCGCCGTCTCGCTGACCCAGCCGGACGGCGTGCCGCCGGTGGTCACCAGCTTGCGATAGCCGGCGGTCCCGGTCTGCACCACGGTCGCGATCGACCGGATCGGCGAGATATCCTTGAGCGTCGCCCCGATCAGCGCATCAATCTCCTGCGGCACGGCAAAGCCGCCCTCGGGCCCGGACGCGCCGGAAAAGCTCTTCAGCCCGACCCCCGCCTGCTCGCCCCGCCGCAGATAGCGACTGACGAACTCCTGCGCAGCAGCCGATGCCGGCATCGCCTTCGCGCCATCAAGCACCGGCCGCGCCGCGGTCTTGCCGAGCGCGTCGACCTGCCCCTTTAGCCCATCGACATCGCCGCGCAGGGCGGCAATGGCCTGGCCATGCTGCTGCGTTTCCTCGGCAATCAGCACCGCATCAAAAGACGCTTCCAGCGGATCCGCCTTGGTTTCGAGTTCGGGAGACTGTTCCATATCATTCCTTTCCTGGGTTATCTTCAATTCAAAAATGGAAATCACCCGAAGACACAAAGCCGGGCAGCCAGCCGCATGCCTTTGTGCCTTCGTGCGAAAAAATTTCATCTATTGCACCAGATGGACCCGCGCCAACGCCTGCATCGGAGACGTCACCAGCGAAATTTCGGCGACATCCAGATCAAGCAATTCGCGCGGATTTACGCCCGTCGCCCGCTTCACCCGATAGCCAAAGCTCAGCCCCCTGACCGACGCGCTCGACAGCAGGACCGCCGCCTCGCGCCCGGCCCGGGTCGCGGTCGAGACCGTCCCGATCACCCGCAACCCGCGCCGGTCCTCCCGGGCATGATCGATCTGGCCGATCCGCCGCAGCGGATCATGCTGCCACAGCAGCGGCAAGGACTTGCCAGCGGGGAAGTCCCCGAACGCTCCGCGCCGGATGATATCCCCGCCCTTGTCGATCCGGTCGAAAATCGCCGCATAACCGGCAAAGCGGATGGTGCTTGAGGTTTCCGTTCGTGCTGAGCTTGTCGAAGCACCTCTCGCGGCGAGATGCCCTTCGGAGTCGCAGACGTCGCGCAGCGACACCAGCTCAGGGCGAACGGTACGATTTCCCATAATCACGACACCAGATGCCCCAGCCCCAGCCGCATCGCGATCCCCACCAGGAGCAGCGCCAGCACGCCCCGCACCACCCAGCGGATCGCCGCCTTCCAGGCGCTCGCCTTGGCATCGCGCCAGGCGCGGAGCAGCTCTCGCAATTCGTCAATATCATCTTGCGCTCCGGGATCGGCCAGCCCCAGCCGGTCCAGCACCCGCGCCGCACCGGCATCGGTCGCATCCTCGACAATCGCGCGCAGCGTCACCAGATCAGCCCCATCGCCTTCCGCCTGCGCCAACAGGCGGGCGAGCATTTCGTCGTTTTGCATGTTTATTAAAACTCCGTTTTAAACCTCAGGCGCCGGGCGCGGGCATCCGCCCGCTTGGCTATCCTCGCTTACGCTGCGGGCGCGCGGTCGCGCTTGCCTCCGCTTCGCGTCGGTTCGGCTCTCCCACTCGGAGTTAGTTTCTAACCGAGCGAAGCGAGGCAAGCGCGACCGCGCGCCGGGCGTTAGCCCGCCCCGTCGGAGGCGTTCGCGCAGCGAACTGCCGCGAGACAAAAAACTACACCCCCAACATCGCCCGCTTCTCTTCCGGCGAAAGAAAATCCGCCTCGCAAACCTGCTTCCACAACCGCTCCCGATCCTCCGACAAGGCCGGGATCTGGTCGCGGTCGACTGCCAGCGCCACCTCCGGCCACCAGGCCCTGAGCGCCTCCGAAAGCCCATCCAGTATCTTCCCCGCCAGCGGCAGGATCGTCAGCCGCCACAGCGCCCGGTTGGCTTCCCGGTAATTGGCGTAGCTATTGTCACCGGGCAGCCCGAGCAGCATCGGCGGCACGCCGAATGCCAGCGCAATCTCCCGCGCCGCCGCTTCCTTCAGCGCAACAAAATCCATGTCCGCCGGGCTCAGGCTCATCGACTGCCATTTGAGGCCTCCCTCGAGCAGCATCGGCCGTCCCGCATTGCCCGACCCGGCAAAGCTCGCCTCCATCTCGGCTTTCAGCCGGTCGAACTGCTCGCCGGTCAGCGCCGACCCCTCGGCCCCCGGATCATAGACCAGAGCCCCCGACGGCCGCGCCGCATTGTCGAGGATCGCCTTGTTCCATTTCGCCGCCGCATTATGCACCGCCACCGCCTTTGCCGCCGCGCCGAGACAGCCCAGGCCATAATGGTCATCGGTCGGATGAAAGCCCTTCAGATGGATGATCGCCGCCCGCCCCGCCGCATCCTGCGCCGAAAAACGGGTGACATGCTCGCCGGCCCGGTAGACATAGGCTACCGGCCAGCCCCTGGCGTCGGGCTCGATCGTGATACGGTCCGGCCGCAGCGCATAGAGCTCAACCGGCTGGCCCTCACCGCCGCCCATCACCTGCACATAGCCATTGCCATGCAGCAGCAGATGCGCCGCCAGCGTCTCGATCAGCGACTGGCCCGCGCTGCTCGTCTGCACCAGCGCAGGCACCGGATCGGCAGCGGGCAACAACGGTGCCCCGCCAACCCCCTCGGCAACAATCCGTACCGCGCGCTGGGCAATGGCATTCTCCACATAGGCTTCGCGCACCCGGCCCTCGTAAGAAAAAGGCGCGTCCCCCGAAAGAGCCGCGCCACCATAAGTGCCGATATAGGACCGCCCCAAAGGCGGCCGCAAAGAAGCACCCCCGCCCTTGAAGGCGAGCGATATGTTTCCCCAGAATGTCATATCTTTTTCTCCGTTCCCCTGCTTCCGTTGTGCCCCTGCGCAGGCAGGGGCCCATCTCCTGAACTATGGTATACCCCCTCCGGCAATAGTGAGCGCCTGTAGCAAAACTTGGCGCAAATCATTCCCATGACGAACGATGCAAAACCTCGAGATGGACCCCTGCCTGCGCAGCGGCACCATCACCAAATGTGCTCCGCACTCGATGCGGAGCTCTGGAGGCCAGAATCCGAACCCCGAGAGGGCGCCGCATCAAGTGCGGAGCACATCCAGCTCGACAGGCCACTCACCGCACCCTCGGCACCCGCTTCCTTCCCAGCATCAGTTCTGTCAGCGCCCATACCAGCGCATCCGCGCGGTCCGGTGAGCGGCCCGGCCCTTCATAGCCGCCACCGATCAGCAATCCGCACATCTCGTCTTCCAGACGCGGGAACGCACCAACATGATGCACCCGCCCGCTTTCGTAGAGCGCCGTCACGGGTTCCGCCCGCGCGATCTTGCCGCGCGAGGCGTGGACCAGTTTCACCGGCAGCCCGATATGGGCCGCATGCAGGACGGACCGCACCATCGCCCCGCCCTGGTTGGCCTCCGCAACCACCCGGTCGGCCCCGAAACGCTCCGCCGCATCGGCCACCCGCCGGGCCCAGCTTTCCGGACTCGCCTTCTCGACGCTGCAGTCGGCCAGCACATAAGCCTTCCCGTCCGCGCCCAGTCCGGCGGCGACAATCCCGCAGGCATCGCCCGAGGCAGAGGCGGGCGGATCGACACCGATGACGATGCGGGCGAGACCCTTGCCCATTGACACCCGGCAACCCTCGATCATCGCCCTGGTCCACAACGCCCCCTCCAGTTCCTCGATCAGTTCGCCGTCCAGCTCCTGTCGTCCCAGCCGCGTCCCCCCATAATCCGCGGCCATCGCGGTCAGAAAGGCCTCTGGCAGATGCAGGTCATTGTCCTGCGTCCGCCCCCTGGTGATCACGACATCCTTCCCGCTGACCAGCGCCCGCACCAGCGCCACCGGCCGCGGCGTGGTGGTGGCGACGATCTGCGGCCGCAGACCGACGCGCAGTCCCATTTTCAGATTGGCCCAGGCCGCTTCCGCCTGTCCGGCATTGTTCATCCACTTCGCGATCTCGTCGCACCACGCATGGCTGTGCTGCGGTCCGCGCAGGCCTTCCGGCTCGGCCGCCGAATAGAGATGTGCCTGTGCGCCATTTTGCCAGCTCAGCCGCTTGAGCGACGGCTCCCAGGCCGGCCGCTGCTTCGGCGGAGCGATCGACAGAAGGCCGCTTTCGCCCTCAACCATCACGGTCCGGGTTTCGGCATAATTGGCTCCGACCAGGGCAAGGCGGGCGCTGCCATCGCCTTCGGCAATATGGCGCACCCATTCCGCCCCTGCCCGGGTCTTGCCAAAACCGCGCCCGGCCATGATCAGCCATGTTGACCAGTCTCCGGCGGGCGGCAATTGCTCGGGCCGCGCCCAGAACGGCCAGTGAGAGAGGAATACCTCCTGCTCCTGCGAACTCAGCCTGGATAGAAATGCCCTTCGCTGACGCGGAACCGCCCCGGCAAAAAGCGCCGCATCGCTGCCATCAGTCATCGTCGCCAGACGCCGAACGCTTCGCCCTCTCGTCGGTCAGCGCCCGACCGTTCAACAGCTTCTCGCGCATGTCCGCCAGTTTGCGGTCAAGGCTGGCGCGCACCTCCTCCGGATTGATCTGGCCTTCCATCGCCCGCGTCAGCGCGACCAGCTCTTTGTGCGCCAGCAGCAATTTGACACTGATGGCGTCATTATATTGCTTTACCGTCGCAACCTGCTTCCCTTCATGGAATATGGGCTTCTCCACGCCATTGCGTGCGCGGTCGAGCAAATCCATTTCGAGCAGCTCATAGCCGGCTGCCAGCGCCCGCATCCATTCCCGGAAAAACTCCGGATCCCGCTCGCGCCAGCTATATACGGTCGATACCGCAACGCCGGCTGCTGTCGCCGAATTTGTCACATGCGAACTGGTGGCGAGATTTTTCAGGAACTTCATCTTGCGCCTGTCGTCACAGATTCCCCCGACTTTTGATTTTGCCATAAAATACTCCGTACCGGATCGCCGCTAATCGTCCGGACACAAAAAAGGGCCTTCCGGTCAGAATGGCCCCGCCTGTTCAGAGGGGTCATTCAGCGCCGTCCGGCCCGAATCACAATTTCGCGATGTTCCTGATATGTACCTAAATAGCGTGACGATGTCAAGTACTTTTCACCTATTTGGTGAACTGATCTGCAAAACCGCTGCTGGGTATCACCTGCTCGCTGATATATTCCGCTGCCATATCCGCCAGTTGCCGGCCGAGATGCCAGTCGAGTATCTGCATATTGGGAATGATCGGCGGATTGACCAATATGTCCTGCTCGCCGAGCATTTCCTTCGACGCCATCCGGCTGGCCACGACCATCGAGCGCGACATGATTTCGACAATCGAGGGAAATTCTCGCTCGCGCTTGCGCCGCAGCAGCACGTCCCGCAGCAAGGACCAACGACCGCCGATATCTTCATAGAGCGCTTCGGTACGCCAGACTTCGTTCGGGTCGCCCAGCGACACGACGAGATTCGGCCCCGCCTTGATCCCGTGCATCACCTTGACCGGCACATTGTCGAGCACGCCGCCGTCGACCAGGATATTGCCCTCGCCGTCGATGAACGGCGGCAATATGGTCGGCAGCGAACCCGAGGCCCTTACACATTCCCACAGGGGGCCGCGCCGGTGGATATGCAGGCCGTTGGTCGACAGGTTGGTCGAGACACCGAAGAAATTGATCGGCTGGTCGGCGATATCCCGGGTGCCGTAGCGGGTCCTCAGCTCGCTGTCGAACACCGTTGGATCGAGCAGCGAGTAGATCGGCACGGTCAAGCGCCGCATCGCCTTGGCATGGATGAACATCGCCTCCATCTGGTCGAGCGTTTCGTCAACCGACAATCCCCGCGCAATCGCACCGCCCATCGCAGCGCCGGCGCTGGCACCGCCGATGAAGTCGATCGGGATGTCTGCCTGCCGCAGCGCCTTGATCACGCCCAGATGCGCGCAGCCCAGCGCCCCGCCGCCCGCCAGCACCACGCCGACCGCCCGGCCGGTCAGGAAGCGCGCGACCTTGGTGAAGTCCGCCTCATTGTCGAGCGCGACATGATGGTGCAGCTTTGGCGCCCGCGGGTCGATCCATTCGCCGCTGCGGCTGATCGTCTTGCTGGCGCTGGTACGCAGCAGCAGCAGGCTGCGCTGGGGCTCGGCGATCCACTGCATCGCCGCTTCCTCCATGGCATTGGGTACGGGATCGGTCTTGCCCGGTCGCCCGACCATCACCAGCGCATCGGCGTTGCGGCAGACCATCTGGCCCCAGTCCTCCGAACCGCTGCCGTCGATCAGGACATAGGCGCCCTTCGCCTCCTGTTCCGCCAGCCAGGACTGATATTCATGGGCATCGGCCGCCTCGCTGGTCGCCCGGTCGATCGGCACCACCGGCGTCTCGGGTCGCACCACGGCCTCGAAGGCCTCCGCCAGCCGCGCCAGAAATCCGTCCGGCACCTGGCTGGTGCCGGCGGGCAGCAGCGCAATCACCCGCGGGTTTTTTGCCGTTATCGACGCGGTCCGGGCGGTTGCCACCGCGAGCCGGGCCGAGACCAGTTTCAGCATCGCCGCGTTCAGTTCCGGATGGCTGAGCGCGATCGCATCAAACGCCTGCCGGGAGACTTCCAATACCCGCGAATCGCGCATCGCGACTACATCGGCGGTGCGCTTCCCGCCAGCGAAAAAGGCCAGTTCTCCCACCGCTTCCCCGGTTTCGATATGGGCGACAATCCGGATGCCGTTGATCACCACACGGAACCGGCCGGATTCGACAAAATAGAGCGCATCGGCGTCATCGCCCTGGTGAACCAGCGCCTCGCCGCCGGCGATCTGCCGCATGGCGGAGACCGATTGCAATGCTTCCAATGCTTCCGACGGCACGCCGTCAAAAAGGGCATGTCGGCTCAGGTCCGGCTTTTCTGTTGGTTCGGCCACGCAAAACTCCCCGTTGGTGCGACCCGTCAGAGAATATTATCCCGCTTTACCCCGCGACAATCAAGCCTGGTCCGGCTCGAAGCGGCAGATCAGGCCGCGACTGGGCGCAATCTCGTTGGCCAGCATCGCAAGATAGGCGGATTGCAGTTCATCCGGTCCGGCAATATCCTCGATCGTCAGATAGGCGCTGGCGCCTTCGACAAAGGCGGCAAACTGCTCGTCCACCCGCGCGCGAAATTGTGCCGATCCGATCTCCTTCATCAGGCTCTCGGCCGCGGTCGGCGCAAAGAACAGTTCCGGCTTCGGTCCCGGCAAATCATCACCGCCACCGCGCTCGTCAATGTGGGTAACGCCGACCAGCGAGCTGAATTTCAGATTGTCGCCCCAATGCGCATGGATATCCGCGAGCAATTGCCCGTTGCCGGCAAAATCGACGGAGACGGTCGGTTGGCCCGCATCGGCCGAAGCCAGATCGTCATAGGCCAGAACCTCGTCATAGAGACCGGTCTGCTCCACAAAGGCCCTGTTGCCCGCCGAGGTCAGGCCCAGGCGCCGGATCGCCGGACTCAGGTTCTTCGCCACCATCGCCAGGCCCAGCGATGTTTTTGAAGACGCACTGGTCATTACCAGCCCCTCCGCCCCGAACCAGTCATGCGCCCGCATGAAATGCTCGATCAGGAAGCTGGTGGTGAACAGCGGCTGGAAGATCGCCCGCTCCGCCTCGTGCGGGCCTTCGCCGGTGCCGAGCCGGTGATACTGGTTGTAGATGATCGCCAGCCCCTGCCGGTGGGCCGCGCCGTCGACGAAGCCGCCATCCTGCACATGGGCCGGCGTGACCAGCAAATGACTCGCCATCGGCAAATAGCCATAGACCCGCTCGCCCACCGCAATATCCTCATGCTCCGATCCGACCACCCTGGCAAATCCCCAGACCGGCACTATACCCCACTGGTCATCACCGGTCGGAAAGAAGTTCCAGTAGCCAAAGCCGTCGCCGACCACCGCATAGGTGATATTATTGGCGGTCAGCGCATATTTTTCGACCGCCAGCAGCACCTGCCCCTCTGCCAATTCCGGTACATCGCTGTCCTGCCAGCGCGTTTGCGCCAGCTCGTCTTTCTTCACCCACAGGCTCTGCATCATTCAGACTCCATCCGATGTTCCGCTTGCCGGCCAGCATAAGCGCTTGCGACCATTTGGCAAAAGCATTTGCCAAAAAGCGCTCGCCTGCTAAATCCTGCCAGCAAATGAATATTGCGCGACCACGCGCCATCGGGGAGAATTTTAGTGAGTGCAGCACCGGTTTCAGGTTTCGAAGCGGCAATTGCGCCCGTCACCAATGTTTCGGACTTCATCTGGGGTGGTACCTGGGAAGGGGTCGAGATACTCCCTTTGCCACCGATGGTCGTGATCCTGCTCGGTGCCGGCGTCTATTTCATGCTCGGCCTGCGCGGCTATCCGCTGCGCCGCCTGTTCCCCGCGCTCGCCGGCCTGTTCAGGAAATCGTCCAAGCAGGGCGCCGGCGAAATCTCCCCCTTCGCTGCGCTCTCCACCGCCCTGTCCGGTCAGGTCGGTACCGGCAATCTCGCCGGCGTCGCCACCGCCATCACGCTGGGCGGGCCGGGCGCAATATTCTGGATGTGGGTCACCGCCCTGTTCGGCATGGCCCTGGCCTTTGCCGAAGGCTCGCTCGCCGTGCGATTCCGGGAGCAGGCCGCTGACGGCACCTATCGCGGCGGACCGATGAGCTACATCACCATCGGCCTCGGCCCGAAATGGAAATGGCTGGCGATCCTGTTCTGCCTCGGCACCCTGTTTTCCGCACTGGTCACCGGCAACGGCATCCAGGCCAACAGCCTCGGCGACAGCGCCAACGAACTGTTCGGCGTCGAGGAATGGGTCGGCGGCGCGGCCGCTGCCATCGCCGTCTTCATCGTCATCATCGGCGGGATCAAGTCGATCGGCCGGGTCGCCGAGACCATCGTCCCCTGGATGGCCGCAGCCTATCTGCTGATGGCGCTGATCGCGATCCTCATCAACCTGCCCGACCTGCCGGAAACCTTCAGCCGCATCTTCGGCGGCGCCTTCAACGCGCAGTCGGCCAGCGGCGGCTTTCTCGGCGCGGCGATCATCATGGCGATCCGCGCCGGCGTCGCCCGCGGTCTCTTCTCCAACGAGGCGGGCCAGGGCTCGACCCCGATCGCCCACGCCGTCGCCCAGACCAACGACCCCGCCGCGCAGGGCCGCTTCGCGATGATGGGCACGTTCATCGACACCGTGGTGATCTGCACGATGACCGCGCTGGTCATGCTGACCGTGGCCGGCGACTTCACCTATACCGATGCCAATGGCGTCAAGCAGGCGGTCGAACATGCCTGGCAGTCGGACCTGAACGGCTTTGCCATGACCTCCGGCGCCTATGCCGCGGCCTTTCCCTTCCCGGTTCTGGGCATCCCGATCGGCACCCTGATCGCATCGGTGGCGCTGATCCTGTTCGTGTTCACCACCTTGCTGACGTGGAGCTATTATGGCGAACGGGCGATCACCTATCTCTACGACCTGCTCCCCGGCTCGAACCTGACCGGGGAAAACCGGCTCCATCTGACCTGGCGGGTCCTGTGGTGCCTGGTGATCTTCGTCGGCTCCTTCGCTCCGCTCGAGCTGATCTGGCGTCTCGGCGATATCTCCAACGCCGCCATGACGCTGCCGAACATCATCGGCCTGCTGGCCCTGTCCGGGGTAGTCTTCGCGCTGGCGAAAGGCAATCGCGCCGCCGGCACCGACCATGGCCGCGAGACACCGAAGGAACTGCTCGAAGAAGTCACCGGCGCACCGGGCCACTAAATGATTGATTTTTTTGAACCTCAGGCGCCGTTTGAACCTCAGGCGCCGGGCGCAGGCATCCGCCTGCTTGGCTTCCTCGCAAAAGCTCGGGCGCGCGGTCGCGCTTGCCTCGCTTCGCTCGGTTTGCTGGAGATTTTTCCGAGCAAAGCGAGGCAAGGCCGACTGGCCGCCGCGCCTTATTGGCGCGATAGCCAAGGGCGCGGATGCGCCCGCCCGGCGACTGAGGTTTAAAAAATATGCTCAAACGTCTCTATATCTGGATGCTCGACAAGGCCGGCCATCCCCAGGCCAGCAAATGGCTCGCCGGGATCAGTTTCGCCGAATCCAGTTTCTTCCCGATTCCGCCGGATGTGATGCTCGCTCCCATGTGCCTCGCAAAACCAGAGAAGTCCTACTGGTACGCCCTGATCTGCACCATCGCCTCGGTGCTCGGTGCGCTGCTCGGCTATGCCATCGGCTATTTCGTCTTCGAGACGGTCGGCATGCCGATCCTCGAATTTTACGGGGTGACCGACAAGTTCGATGTCTTCGCCCAGAATTTCAACGAACAGGGCTGGATCGTGGTCTTTCTCGCCGGCTTCACGCCGCTGCCGTTCAAGGTGATCACCATCGCCGCCGGCAGCACCGCCATGCCGCTGCATATCCTGGTCGGCGCGGCGATCCTCTCGCGGGCGGCGCGCTTCTTTCTGGTCGCCGTTCTGCTGCGCTATTTCGGGCCACCGATGAAACTCTGGATCGACCGGAATTTCGCGCTCGCCACCACCGCCGTCGGTATCCTGTTCGTCGGCGGTTTTGCCGCGGTCAGCTGGCTGCTATGACAAGCAACAATTGCTATCAGCGCGGCAGCTATTTTTAAGTGGCCCAGCCGCTGCGCATTTTCTAAGGGCGAATCATGAGCACCAGACAGGCTTCCGACAGCAACGATCCCGTGATCGAGAATATCGCCCAGCTGGTCGAGCCGATGGCCGGCGGCGAAAAGCCGAAGGACCGCTGGCGGATCGGTACCGAGCACGAGAAGTTCGTCTACAGCACCACCGACCATCACGCCCCCAGCTATGACGAACCCGGCGGTATCAGGGACCTGCTGCTCTCGATGCGCGAATTCGGCTGGCAGCCGGTGGAGGAGGGCGGCAAGGTCATCGCCATGTCCGGCCCCGACGGCGCGATCAGCCTCGAGCCAGCCGGCCAGCTCGAACTGTCCGGTGCGCCGCTGGAAAATCTGCACGAAACCTGCAACGAAACCGGCCGCCATCTGCAGCAGGTCAAGGCGATCGGCGCAAAGACCGGCACCGGCTTCCTCGGCATGGGCATGTGGCCGGACAAGACCCGCGCCGAACTGCCGATCATGCCCAAGGGCCGCTACAAGATCATGCTCGACCATATGCCCCGGGTCGGCAATCTCGGGCTCGACATGATGCTGCGCACCTGCACCATCCAGGTCAATCTCGACTATGCCAGCGAAACCGACATGGCGCAGAAATTCCGCGTCGGCCTGGCGCTGCAACCCTTGGCCACCGCCCTGTTCGCCAATTCGCCCTTCACCGAAGGCAAGCCCAACGACTATCAGAGCTACCGCAGCCATATCTGGTCCGACACCGATCCCCACCGCACCGGCATGCTGCCCTTCGTGTTCGAGGACGGCTTCGGCTACGAACGCTACGCCGAATATATGCTCGACGTGCCGATGTATTTCGTCTTCCGCGACGGCCAGTATATCGACGCCGCCGGCCTCAGCTTCCGCGATTTCCTCAAGGGCAATCTCTCGGTGCTGCCGGGCGAGAAGCCGACCATGTCGGACTGGACCGACCATCTCTCCACCGCCTTCCCGGAGGTGCGCCTGAAAAGCTTCCTCGAGATGCGCGGCGCCGACGGCGGTCCGTGGAACCGGATCTGCGCCCTGCCCGCCTTCTGGGTCGGCCTGCTCTACGACCAGACCGCGCTCGATGCCGCCTGGGACCGGGTCAAGCACTGGACGATGGAAGAGCGCGAGGCGCTGCGCAACGGCGTCCCCAAACATGGGCTCGACACACCGCTGCCGCGCGGCGGCAAGCTCAACGATCTGGCCAAGGAAATCCTCGACATATCCTCCGCCGGCCTCACCGCCCGCAATCGCCTCAACACCAGCGGCGACAATGAAACCGGCTTTCTCGACCCGCTCCGCGAAGTCGTCGCCAAGGGCAAGTCCCCGGCCGCCCAGCTACTCGACCGCTACCACGGCGAATGGAACGGCGACGTCAGCCGCATCTACGAAGAAATGAGTTTCTGAGTACCAAACCGCTGCGGCACAAAGCTCTGCGCTCCGCACTTGATGCGGAGCCCTGGCGGCACTCCCGATCTCTGCAATGCAGAGGCAAAACCGCTCGGGCGATTGTGCTCCGCGCCTGACGCGGAGCCCTGAGAGGCAAGAGCACCCGTTGTGGCGCAGAGCTCCGCGTCAGGCGCGGAGCAAATCCCTCTTCTCCGCCCTAAAAATCGAACGCCTGCTGTTCCACCTCACCCGGTTCCTGCTCATCCGCTTCCTCCGCCCCTTCCAGATTGCCAAGCGTCAGCCCCAGCAACCGCACCCCGTTCTCAACCGGCATGATGCTCGCGAGTAGGTCCCGGCCAATCCCGGCAAACTCGGTCTTGTCCGCGACATAATGATCCACCGAATATGACCGGGTCACCTGCCGGAAATCGGCATATTTGGCCTTCAGCGTCACCGTCCGCCCGCGCGCCTCGCATTTCTCGATACTGGTCCAGACGATGTCGATGATAGTCTCCAGCGCATCCTGCAGGTCGCTGTCGCTGACCAGATCGTCGCCATAGGTCCGCTCGCCGCCGACCGACTTGCGGATGCGATTGGACCGCACCTCGCGATGATCGACACCGCGCGAGGCCCGGAAAAGATAACCCGCAGACTTGCCGAAATGCTGCCGCAGATAGTCCTCCGACCGCGCCCGCAGATCGGCGCCGGTGTGGATATCCAGCTTCGCCATCCGTTCCGCGGTCTTCGGGCCGACGCCAAAGAACCGCCGCACCGGCAACCCTGCCACGAAATCCGCGCCCTGGTGCGGCTTGATCACGCAGATCCCGTCGGGCTTGTTCTGGTCCGAGGCGATCTTGGCAAGAAACTTGTTATAGCTGACCCCGGCGCTGGCGGTGAGACGGGTCTGCTTCCTGATCTCGGCGCGGATCATCTCGGCGATCCGGGTCGCGTTGCCGATGCCCATCTTGTCCTGCGTCACGTCGATATAGGCTTCATCGAGCGACAAAGGCTCGACCAGGTCGCTATGCATCCGGAAAATCGCCCGGATCTGCTGCGACACCTCGCGATAAACCTCGAAGCGGTGCTTGACGAAGATCAGCTCCGGGCAGCGCCGCTTGGCGGTCACCGACGGCATCGCCGATCGCACGCCGAACTTCCGCGCTTCATAGGATGCCGCAGCCACTACGCCGCGCTTGGATGATCCGCCCACCGCCACCGGCTTGCCGCGCAATTCGGGAAAGTCCCGCTGCTCGACACTGGCGAAAAAGGCATCCATGTCGATATGGATGATCTTGCGCTGGAGAAGATCGGGCATGGAATCGGACATGGCATCAATCTAGCGCCTGTTTCGCGGCTTGGGGAGCAACTACTTGGCCCGGTCGGCGATTTGCGATGTGTGTCGATCGGCCTCCTTTCCGGATCGATGCGGTTGGCACTGACAACAGGCTCATCCCAGCCCAGGCTGTTGGAAAATCGCCTCGGGCTCGTCATTTAACCTATAGCCACAAACGCTCGGGCTTGCCATAGCCCGCCGGTGCCAAGCAAAGCTCTCTCCTTCCCGATAGGTCGCACCGAACTGGTCATCATGATGGCCAGCCTGATGTCGCTCAACGCGCTGGCGATCGACATCATGCTGCCGGCGCTGGGGTTGATCTCCGAGGATTTTGCGTTGCAGGCGGTCAACGACCGCCAGTGGACCATCACCTCCTATATCTACGGCATGGCGATCGGCTCGATCCTGTACGGCTCGCTGGCCGACCGCTTCGGGCGCCGGCCGGTGCTGCTGGTAACGATCGGCATATATACCGGCTTCGGCATAATTTGCGCCCTGGCCTGGGATTATGAGCTGCTGCTGATCGCCCGCTTCATTCAGGGACTCGCCGCCTCGGCCATGGGGGTGCTGGCGAACAGCATCATCCGCGATCGCTATGATGGCGATGCGATGGCGCGCGCGATGTCGACGATCATGATGATATTCATGATCGTTCCGATCACCGCGCCCCTGCTCGGCCAGCTGGTGCTTCTCGTTGCACCGTGGAAGGCGATATTCCTGGTGCTCTCCGCCGCCGGGCTCGCCTCCTTCCTCTGGGTCATCATGCGGCTTCCCGAAACGCTCCACCCGGACAACAAGACCGCGATAAAATTCAAGTCCGTGACCGCGGCCTGGTACGGCGTCATTTTCCACCGCAACAGCTTTGGCCATGTCATTGCCAGCGGCCTGATGATGGCCCCGCTGTTCGCCTATATCGCCTCGGCCCAGCAGATATTTTTCGACATTTTCGGTGCCGCCGACATTTTCGTCTATATTTTCGCGCTGAACGCCGGCGCGATGTCGGCTGCCAGTTTCACCAATTCCCGCATCGTCATGCGCTTTGGCGCACGGCGGGTATCGCAAATCGCGCTGATTTTCTTCATCCTGGTGTCGATGGTCCACTTCGGCCTCGCCGAAGCGGGCTGGATCAATATATGGTCCTTCACCGCCGTATTGGTCCCGTCCATGGGCATGGTCGGCTTCACCGGCGCCAATTTCAGTTCGATCGCGATGCAGCCGTTCGGCAAGACCGCCGGCGTCGCTTCCTCCTTCCAGAATTTTGCCCGATCGGGGATTTCCGCGATGATCGGCGCCGCCATCGGCCTGCAGTTTGACGGTACGGTCCTCCCCCTTGCGACCGGCTTTCTGGTCTGCGGCATCGCAGCACTGGTCTTGATTTTCTGGGCGGAAAAGGGAAAATTGTTCCGCCGCGTTCAGACTGGCGCAAGCGCCAGCGATCTATTGCCGCGGGTGTAGAACAGACAGGACAAGGACGAGCGCATGACATTATCGATCCCGATGAAGATGGCCCTCGGCCTGATCCCGGCAGCGATGGCCGCGGCGACACCCGCGCTGGCTGCGGATTCGATCCAGGGCGACTGGGTCACCGAGGAACGCGACGCGATCATCAGGATTTCCCAGTGCGGCAAGACCGTTTGCGGCCGCATTCACAAATATCTCGTCACCCCGCCCAACGGAGTCGGTCAGAAGGACGTCCACAATCCCGACAGGAGCCTGCGCAACCGCACGCTGCTGGGCATGGCGATCCTGACGGGGTTCAGGCCGGATGATGATATCTGGCGCGGCAAGGTCTATGATCCGAAAAGCGGCAAGACCTATCGCTCGGAAGTGAGCCTGCAATCGGCGAACCGGCTGAAGATGAAGGGCTGCATCGCCTTCATCTGCCAGGGCCAGGACTGGACCCGCGCAAAATAGCGGCACATCAGACGCTCAACTGTTCCCCGGCGAAGGCCGGGGCCCATCTTCAGACCTACCCGCGCAAATCGATCGAACCGATGGTCGCTCAACCCGCCCATGCACGCACTCAGCTTCGGTGGCGTTGACCCCGCAGTACACGAGATGGACCCCGGCCTTCGCCGGGGAACAGCAGCGGTCCCTTATTCCATCTCCGCAATCCATTCATTGAGCAGCGCCACGCCCTCGTCATGAACGATCGACCGGCCGACTTCCGGCATGCTGATCCCCGGCTCGAGGCTCTTCATCCGGTAGATCAGGATGCTGCCGTCGGGGTCGCCGGGGGCAATGTCGAAATCATGGGTACCGCTGCCCCGCCCCGCCGCCACCGGCCGCTTGTTGATCCCGATCCGCACCGGCATCTGCTCCTCATAGGTCAGGAACAGACCGGAGTTGCTCGCCGATCCGTTGACATTGTGACAATGGGCGCAATTGACATCCAGATAGCCGCGCGCGCGGTCATTCAGCGACGCCTCGTCGTCTCCCCAGACCGGCACGCGATAATCCACCTGCGGCACCTCATCCATCAGCCCCTGGCGAACGAATTCCGCCAGTTGCCCGCCACCGGTCAGGTTGCGCGCCTTCGGCCCGATCGGCGTCACCGCGCCGGACAGGGCATGGCATTCCTTGCACTGGTTCTTGTTCGGCACGCTATAGCTGGTCGACCGCTGCTTGCCCGCCGGATCAGTGAAGGTGACGGGAATCCGCGCGCCCGCGACCTTCAGCACCGCCTCGGTCTGCGCCTCGTTCCAGACATAGGGCAGCGCCAGCCAGCCATCGGCGCGGTGCAGCAGCACCCTGGTCTCGAGCAGCCGCGGATTGCCATCGATCTCGTAGCCGAAGCTCTTGATCAGCGCCGAACCCACCGGAAATTCGAGCAGCCCCTCGCCCCCGCTCTTCGCCTGCTGGCCCGGCGGCACATAGATATAGCGATACTTCTCCGCATAGTCCGAGAACAGGGGCATGTTCAGCTGATAAGGCACCACCCGGTCATTCGGCTGCCATCCGGCATCATCCCGAAAGAAGCGATAGTCCGACAATAGCCGCGGCATATCAACGGACAGGATCACCGCATCGGCGACCGCCGCAGGTTCCCGCGCACCGGCCGAAAACACCAGCCCCAGGATCGCGCAGACGGAAACCAGCAGACGCATTATCGGATCGCTGCCTCCATCGCCTCGGGCAGGACAATCGGTTTCAGCTGCCGGCCTTCAAAGGGCGCGCTGGCCGTCACGATCGACGGCTTGGCGTCGGTCAGCGGCTGGCCGGGCGTGGTCAGCCCCATCGAAAGAATCGCCACCTCGTCGCCGATCTTTATATCCTCCCCCGTGCCATCCTCGATAATCGGCGGATTCGCTCCGCCAAAGGCGGCCTTCAGCTGCTCGCCACCGGGAAAGGCCGGCTTGTAGCCGGCGCGGCCGTGGATATTGTCGAACACCCGCACCCCGATCGGCTTCGGGTTATATTTGGGATCCTTCTGCTCCTTGCTGTAGGAGACGATCAGGATATTGCCGGTGCCGTTTTCCGCGAGCCGGTTCTCGAAAACCTCCACCTCATAATGCGACATCACCATGATTCCCATGCCGGTTGGCACTTCCGCGACAATATTGCCCTCGGGCGCGAAATTGGGGGTATTGTTGTCGACCACGATATTGTCGAACACCCGCACATTGCGGCCGCCCTGCTTGGGGATATCGGGCAGGTCGAATACCAGTATCCCGCCGGTATTGTTGACTGCAATATTGTTGAAGACATCGGCACCAATGCTGTTCTCGATCTCGATTCCGGCGACATTATATTTGGCGACCGAATTGCGGACGATGATATTCTCCGACTGGCCGACATAGATGCCGGCATCCGAAGAGCCGATGGTGACCACGCTGTCGACCAGCACATTCCTGCTTTCGACCGGATAGATGGCATAGGCACCATTTTCGGCATGCGGCCCGCGGGTCCATTCCACCCGGACCTTGTAATAGACGATATTGTCGGCACCCTTCGACTTGATGCCGTCGCCCTTGCTGTCCTCGATCGCGAAATCGCGCAGCACGACATGGTCTGAAGTCACCAGCAGACCTTCCCCCGCACCCAGCTGGCCGCCAAAATCGAGCACCGTCTGGTCCATGCCCGCGCCGCGAATGGTCACCCGATCGACATCCAGCGACAGGCCGTCGACCAGATCAAAGCGGCCCGCGCCCAGTTGCACGACATCGCCCGGCTCCGCGAGAATCAGGGCCTCCTGAAGCCGCTCCTGAGCGTCGGGGCCGGGATCGACGGTGACGGTTTTGGCAAGACTCGGGGCGCTCAGACACAGCGCGGTGGCAATCATCAAATTGCGGATCATATCTCTCTCCTCCAGGAAGCAGGGATAATGCCGCAAAATTTTGCCGCTGCCAAGGGCATTGACACGGATGTCAATAGATCGCGGAAACGCGTGGTCAGCCGTCCGTCAGGACCCATTTCACCGCCGCATCGGCGTGGATTTCGGTACTGTCATAAATTGGCAGGATATTTGCCTTGGTATCGACGATCAGGGCCAGCTCCGTGCAGCCGAGCACGATCGCCTCGATCTCCTGCTTGGCAATATTGGTGATATAGGTCTTCATCGTCCGCTCGGACTCGCGCTTGGCCACGTTGAACATCAGCTCGTCGTAGATGATCCGGTCAATTTCTTTGACTCGTTCCTCGTCGGGCGGAGACAGGGTAATCCCCTTGGCGACCAGCCGCTTGCGATAAAATCCCTCGGTCATCACATTGCGCGTTCCGATCAATGTGGCAGAGGTGATCCCGTCGGCAACCATCCTCTCGCCGACACAATCGGCGATATGCAGGATGGGCACGCCCACTTCCGGCTGCACCTGGTCATAAATCTTGTGCATCGCGTTGGAACAGATCAGCACCGCCGTGGCACCGCTATGCTCCAGCCGCCTGGCGGCCCGGGTCATCAGCCCCGCCGCGGCATCCCAGTCATCATCCGACTGCAGCCGGGCATAGTCGCTGAAATTGACGCTTTCGATCAGCATGTGCGGACTGGCAAAACCGCCCAGCCGCTTTTGCACGATACTGTTGATCCGGGTGTAGTAGTTGGCGGTCGATACCCAGCTCATCCCGCCAATCAGGCCAATTTTCCGCATTGAAATTCATTTCCCCGAAATGTCCAGCTGCGCCTCTAGAGCGCTTTGACAATTTCCTCGCACATTTTCTTCGCATCGGAAAGCAGCATCATGGTCTGGTCCATATAAAAGACCTCATTGTCGACCCCGGCATAGCCAACACCGCCCATGGAGCGCTTGACGAAGAATATCGTCTTGGCCTTTTCGACATCGAACACCGGCATGCCGTAAATCGGCGAACCCTTGTCGGTCTTCGCCGCCGGGTTGACCACGTCATTGGCGCCGATGATGAAGGCGACATCGGCCTGCGCGAATTCGCTGTTGATATCCTCCAGTTCGAACACCTCGTCATAGGGCACATTGGCCTCGGCCAGCAGCACGTTCATATGGCCGGGCATCCGGCCGGCGACGGGGTGGATCGCATATTTGACGCTGACTCCTTCTTCCTTCAGCAGGTCGCCCATTTCGCGCAGGGCATGCTGGGCCTGCGCCACCGCCATGCCATAGCCCGGGATGATGATCACGCTTTCCGCCTGTTTCATCATATAGGCCGCATCCTCGGCCGAGCCGCGTTTCCACGGCCGGTCGATCTTGGCGGCACCGTCGCTCGGCCCGCTGTCCGCGCCAAAGCCGCCGGCGATCACGCTGATGAAGCTGCGGTTCATCGCCTTGCACATGATATAGGACAGGATCGCACCGGACGAACCGACCAGCGCACCGGTGATGATCATCGCGGTATTGCCCAGGGTAAAGCCCATCGCCGCTGCCGCCCAGCCGGAATAGCTGTTCAGCATCGACACCACCACCGGCATGTCGGCGCCGCCGATCGGAATGATCAGCAGGAAGCCGATCAGAAAGCTCAAGCCCACGATGGTCCAGAAAATCGGTCCCGTGCCGACGGTTGGCGCGATTGCGAAATAGGCGGTCAGGCCGATGATTCCGGCCAGCACGCCCAGGTTGATGACATGGCGCAGCGGCAGCATGATCGGAGCGCCCGACATATTGCCGTTGAGTTTCAGAAAGGCGATGACCGATCCGGAGAAGGTGATCGCACCAATGGCAACGCCCAGACCCAGTTCAACCCGGCTGACGGTCAATATTTCTCCCGCATCATCCAGAATGCCGAAGGCTCCGGGATTGAGATAGGCGGCGATCCCGACCAGCACCGCGGCCATGCCGACCAGCGAGTGGAATCCGGCCACCAGCTGCGGCATATCGGTCATCGCGATCTTGCGCGCGACGATGAAGCCGAAGCCGCCGCCAATGGCAATGGCAATGGCGATTTCGGGCAGGCTGGCAATGCTGTGCGTGACCAGGGTCGTGACGACCGCGATCAGCATCCCGACCATGCCGAAACGGTTGCCCCTGCGGCTCGATTCGGGCGACGACAAGCCGCGCAGGGCGAGAATGAAGAGCACACCGGCAACCAGATAGGCAGCCGCCACCCATGGATTCACCGGCTCGCCGGAGGCAGCGAGCGCCGGGGTGATCGGCAGCATCAGTGCACCTGCGAAGGCAGGTGTCCATCTCCAGAACGAACGCCCGGAAGCAATGGCACGGTCAACAGAAGTGCCCATTATTTGCGCTCCTTCTTCTTGTACATCGCCAGCATCCGCTCGGTCACGGCAAAACCGCCAAAAATATTCACGCTCGCCAGCACCACGCCGACCAGGCCCAACCATTTGGCCGTCTGCCCGCCATCCGCCTGCGCCCCCGCCGCCGCCGCAATCAGCGCCCCGACAATGATCACCGAGCTGATCGCATTGGTCACCGCCATCAACGGCGTATGCAGCGCCGGCGTCACCGACCAGACCACATAATAGCCGACAAAACAGGCCATCACGAAAATCGACAAGATACTGATGAAATCCATAGTTACTTCCTTTCAATCCGCCGAAGCGCAGCGCCGGCGGAACGGAGGGGCTGTGACCCCAGACGCGAATTTCGATTTAATCCTAAAATGGCAATACCCATCACAAATCCTCCCCACTCGTGGGGAGGTGGCCCGCCGGAGCGAAGCGCAGGCGGGACGGAGGGGGCGTCAGTCCAGACGCCAACTCAGCTATAATCGCAACAACGGCGCCCAGACCAAACCCCCCACCACCACGCTGCGCGCGGTCCCCCTCCCCGCAAGCGGGGAGGATCTTTCCGGCAAAAGATGGTCCAGGGGCCGGCACTCTAGTTCGCCAACAACCGCTCGTTCACGACCTTGCCATCCCTGGTAAGCCGTATACCACTGGTCACCTCGTCATCATCCGGCAGCACCGGCCGCTTCGCCTCTTCATCCCAGTAGGCGCTCAGAAAATTGTACAGATTGCGGGAAAACAGCGCCGAGCTGTCCGCCGCCATCATCGCCGCGATATTGCTCGCGCCGATGATCTTGACGCCGTGCTTCTCGACCACCTTGCCGGCAACCGCGCCCTCGACATTGCCGCCCTGCTCCGCCGCCAGATCGACGATCACGCTGCCGGTCCGCATCGTCGCGATCTGCGCGTCCGAGATCAGGCGCGGCGCGGCGCGGCCGGGGATCAGGGCGGTGGTGATCACGATATCCTGCTTGGCGATATGGGCAGAGACCAGTTCGGCCTGGGCCTTCTGATATTCCTCGCTCATCTCGGTGGCATAGCCGCCCGAGCCTTCGCCCTCGATACCCTCGACGGATTCGACGAAAATCGGCTTGGCGCCGAGCGACTGGATCTGTTCCCTGGTGGCGCTGCGGACATCGGTGGCGCTGACCTGCGCACCCAGCCGCCGGGCGGTGGCAATTGCCTGCAGTCCGGCAACGCCGACCCCCATGACAAAGCAGCGCGCCGCCGACACCGTGCCGGCCGCGGTCATCATCATCGGAAAGACGCGGCCATATTCATTGGCCGCCAGCAAGACCGCCTTGTAGCCGGCCAGATTGGATTGCGACGACAATATGTCCATCGACTGCGCGCGGGTGATCCGCGGCATGAATTCCATCGCCAGTGCATCGATACCCAGCTTGGCATATTCGTCCACCCGCTTGCGTTCGCCGAACGGGTTGAGGCTGGCAACCAGCCAGGCACCTTTCTTGATACCCTTCAGCGACTGCGGATCGGGACCCTGCACGGCCAGCACAATGTCGGCATCCTTGATCACCGCCTCGCGGCTGCCGATGGTCGCCCCCATGTCCTTATAATCGGTATCGGAAACCGCAGCGGATTCGCCCGCACCCTTTTCGACCGCCATGGTGGCGCCGAGGGCGATGAACTTCTTGACCGTTTCGGGCGACGCACTGACGCGCGCCTCGCCCTCGGCGAGTTCCTTCAATACCGCAATTTTCACACTAGATTCCAATCCGTTAGGAAATGAGAATGACGACCAATATTGTCACCCCGATGGTGAGAATGGTCCCGACCTTCAGCAACGAAAGAAATTTGGCGTAGGTTTCCCGGGCTGTGCCCGATTCATTGTTCGCAGTCATGATATCCCCAATTTTATTCCAGAACTGCCGCGCGGTGTAACCCTATATTAGCGACTGCTCAAGTCCTACCCACCGTCATTTTGGATAGATTATTTTTCGGTCCTTTAATCGGCTCTTTACCGGTTGCCGTTATCAAAATGCTTCATTCTGGGACAATCGGGACAAAAATGGCACATAACGGCACAAAATTACTGCTGCTGATCGATGATGAGCCGGCACAGTGCCGGCTGATTTCGGCGCTGGCCTCGCGCGCGGGTTTCCGCACGATCTATGCCCGCGACGCGGAAACCGCGATTGCCACGCTCGGCACGCAGGACGGGATGATGCTCGACGCGATCATTCTCGATCACTGGGTGCCGGGATCGGAAGCAACGGACCTGATCATCGAACTGAAGGCCCGCCGCCCCGCCCTGCCGATCCTGATGCTCACCGCCGTCGGATCAATTGCCGAAGCCGTCGACGCGGTCCGCGCGGGTGCGACGGACTATCTGATCAAGCCGGTCGCGCCCGAACGGATGCTGAAAGCCCTTAATGCCGCCGTCGAATCGTCCAAGGATGACGGCGAACTCCGGCCGCTCAGCGAGAAAATCTCGGTGCCGCTCGCCTTCGAGGAAATTGTCGGCGCTGCCCCAGCCTTCCGTGCCGCGCTGGCGATTGCCGCCAAGGCGGCGCGCGCCCGGGTGCCGGTGTTGATCGAGGGCGAAGGCGGGGTCGGCAAGGAAGTCATCGCCGATGCCATTCACGCCGCCAGTCCGCGATCAAAATTGCCGATGCTGAAGCTGAATTGTGGTGCAATCACCGGAAATCTGCTCGATTCGATCCTTTTTGGTCATGAAAAGGGCGCCTTTACCGGTGCCTTCGACCGCAAGATCGGCCTGCTGCAGCAGGCCGAGGGCGGCACGATCTTCCTCGACGAGGTCGACCGGATTCCGCCGGAAACCCAGGTCCGGCTGCTCCGCTTCCTGAAACATTCCGATATCCAGCCGCTCGGCAGCCCGAACAGTTTCCAGCTCGACGTGCGGGTCATCGCCGCGACCAACCGCACCCTGCAACGCGAAGTCGAAAATGACAATTTCCGTGAAGATCTCTATTATCAGATGAACGTCGTGCAGCTGACAATTCCGCCGCTGCGCGACCGGACCGGCGACATTCCGGCGCTGGCACGCCATTTCCTGGCTCGCCTCGCGCTCCAGCCTGGCCTGCGCAGCCTGGGCATTACCGACGAGGCGCTCAATCTGTTGCGCAGCTATCGCTGGCCGGGCAATGTCCGCCAGCTGCAGAGCGTGCTGTTCCGCGCCGCCGTCATGTGCGATCACAATGCCCTGAGCTGCGAGGAATTCCCGCAGATCGCCTCCTTTGTCGCCGAATCCGGGGATGCGGAGCCGCATCTCATGAACAGTCCGGAAGGCATTGGCATCACGCTCTATTGCGAAGACGGCAATTTGCGGCCGCTGGAAGAGATCGAAGCCGATGTCATCCGCCTCGCCATCGGCCATTATCGTGGCCGGATGACCGAAGTCGCCCGGCGACTGGGCATCGGACGCTCCACTCTCTATCGCAAGCTGGCGGATCTGGGCATTGATAACGCAGCATAATTTTCTACCATTCTGTTGGATTTGACATTTTCGGCCAAATCCAACAGTCTCCGGTCGATCACCCGATCAGCCCGAATCATCGCATTTCCAACATGCCCATTGATGTTTCCCCGCGCTGGTCTTAAGTCTGGCTCCCATGAAAAACATGCTTCCAATTCTTCCATTCGGTGCCGCCCTGTCGCTTGCACTGCTCCTTTCGGCCTGCGGCAAACAGGAAGCGGTAGATGATGTCCCGTCGAGCGAGGAACTGGCCCAGAAAGCGGACGCTGCAAGCAAGGCGATCCGCGATGCGGAGGCCGCTGCGCAGGGAGAGGGTGCAGCCACTTCGGTCAACCTGGCCAATATGGAAAGCTACACCAATAGCCTGCGCGGCTTCACGATCATGGTGCCCAGCGACTGGACGGTTGACGAAACGGAAAGCGACGACAATGGCCGCTTGTACACCAACACGGAAAACGGGACCAAGCTTGCGATCAGCTGGGTCGAAAATCGCGAGGATGCCGCCTGGAGCAAGGCTGTCGAAGCCGTCGAGGATGGCAGCGATGCCATGGAAGGCACTGCCGTCAGTGCCAATGAATATCGCGCCTCGGGAATTTCGACCAACGGCATGAAATCCAGCCAGCGACTGCTCCGCAAGCCGGACGGGACGATGGTGCAGGTGGAAATCACCTATCCCGCCGACCAGGCCAAGTCGACTGACCCGCTGGCCGCAGCGATCCTGGACAGCCTGACGCTGCTATAACGGCAATCTAGCGGTTGAGCTTGGCGTCCAGGAAGCTGGGCATCGGGCCGTTCCAGCCGCTATCGGCTTCATCATCTTTGCGGTCCAGGGCTGCCGGCGGCTTCTTCTCCACGGCCTTGGCCGCGGGTGCCGGCCTGTTCGGTGCATCATCCTGCCGCGGCTTTTTTGGCCGATCATCCTGCCGATCCTGCCTGGGTGCATCGTCGCGGCGCGGTGCTTTTGCCTTGGCCGAATCCGGCTTGGCCCGATCATGCTTTGGCGCAGCCTTGTCGGCTGACTTTCCGCCGCCCTTGGCCTTCGGTGCCTGGCGAACCGGGATTTTCATTCCGGTCAGTTTCTCGATACTGTCGACATGCTCCGCGTCACTGCGGGTCACGAATGTGATCGCGACGCCGGTTGCGCCTGCGCGGCCGGTCCGGCCGATGCGGTGGATATAATCGTCCGGATGCCAGGGAATGTCATAATTGATAATATGGCTGACACCCTTGATATCCAGCCCGCGAGCGGCAACATCGGACGCGCATAATATGTTGATTTCACCGGATTTGAACCGGTCCAGTTCGGCCAGTCGCGAACTCTGGTCCATGTCGCCGTGAATCTGTCCGGCATCGAAACCGTCCTTGCGCAGGCTCTGGCAAAGATCGCGGACCTCGGTCTTGCGATTGCAGAATATGATGGCGGTATCGACGCCTTCATTGTCGAGAAGATCGACCAGCAACTTGCGCTTTTCCTTCGGCGCGACCTCCATCAGCGATTGATCGATCGAGGTGTTGGCCGTCGCCGGGCGCGAGACTTCGATATATTTCGGATTGCTGAGAAACTGGTCGGAAAGTTTCTTGATCGGCGGCGGCATGGTCGCGGAAAACAGCAGCGTCTGACGGGTCGATGGCAATTTCGAGCAGATCGATTCGATATCCGGAATGAACCCCATGTCGAGCATGCGATCCGCTTCATCGATCACCAGCAATTCGCAGCCCGACATCAATATCCGTCCGCGATCGAACAGGTCCATCAAGCGGCCCGGCGTTGCGATCAGGACATCGACGCCTTTTTCGAGCGCCTTGATCTGGTCCCCCATGGACACACCACCGATCAGCAGGGCCATGCTGAGATTATGGTTCTTGCCATATTTCTCGAAATTCTCGGCGACCTGTGCAGCGAGTTCGCGGGTCGGCTCGAGGATCAGCGACCGCGGCATGCGCGCACGCGAGCGGCCATGCGCCAGAATGTCGATCATCGGCAGGACGAAACTGGCCGTCTTGCCGGTGCCGGTCTGGGCAATGCCGATGATATCCCTCATCATCAGGACGGATGGAATGGCTTGCGCCTGAATTGGCGTCGGTTCGTCATAGCCGGCTTCGGCTACGGATTTCAGCAGTTCTTCAGACAGGCCGATATCGGCAAATTTCATAGTGGTTCCGGAAAAATATAGGATGCACCTTGCATCCTGTCTTGGCCTCTCGGGCTGTGCCGGGCAATGACCGCATATCCCGGATTTGTCAAGCTTTCTCGCTTGGTCTAGCGTTCCGGGACAAGTTCGCGGAATCGTTCAATTTCGCATTTGGCCCCGGTCCGCGAATGCAGGATGTCGCGGCCGGCACACATTTTGCCGTCGCTCGTTTTCTCCACATAGAAACCGGAGTAGAAGCTGCGTGCCTGACATTTGTCCTCAAGTTGCGCCCTGATCCGCTTCCGGTCCTTGGTCACAAGATCGAGATAGCGATCCGCAAACATCTGCACGCCAAGAATATTGTTCATCGGCAGGCATTTGCCGATTTTCTTTTCCCGATAGGTCGCTCGGGCGGCTTCTTCCAGATAATCTGCCATCGGTGCCAGCGGCGTCGGTCGGCGGCGCGGCACGCGGATAATGACCCGTTTTTCGATACGTACCTGTGCATAGACGAGCGGGTGCTCGGGAAGGAAGGACACCGCTGCCTCTTCCGGCGGACGAACCGCCGGCTGCATCTCGTGCATTACTGGCACGGAGAGCAGCAATATCGCTGTAAGTGAGAGGCTCACCATAATCCCTTAACTAACCCTTGCTTTCGCTATACCAACTGCGATTGAATATTGCATGAACTGAGAATATGTTATCGGTCAACCTATCGACAGAGTCTGTCTGCCAAGTTCCTTCCAGGTGGCGAATCTGCGGACAGTGATGACCATTAAGCAGGAATCTGAAATATGCCCGATACAGCAAAATGGCTGGAAGAAATGCGATCGGCCGTAGGGTCGAAGGGCTTTACCACTGCCGGCGATGATATGGCGCCATGGCTGACCGACTGGCGCGGCCGCTATACGGGCGCGGCGGCTGCCATGGTTTCGCCGGCGAACACGCAGGAGACTGCTGCCATTGTCAGGATTGCGAATGAAAATACGGTCGCCATCGTACCGCAGGGAGGCAATAGCGGCATGGTAGGAGGTGCGACTCCCGATACCAGCGGTCAGTCGGTCCTCCTGTCGCTGCGCCGCATGAACCGGATCCGGACGATCGCGCCGGAGGATCAGTTGGTGGTGTGCGACGCCGGTGTCATTCTCCAGAATCTGCACGAGGCGCTGGCAGGAGAGGGACAACGATTCCCCCTGACCCTCGGCGGCAAAGGCTCCGCCACGGTCGGGGGCCTGGTGTCAACCAATGCTGGCGGTACCCAGGTGTTGCGCCACGGGACGATGCGCTCGCTGGTCGCCGGGATCGAAGCGGTGCTGCCAGACGGCAGCATCTACGACGGACTCGCCGCTCTCAAAAAGGACAATCGGGGCTACGATCTGAAGCAATTATTCGTCGGTGGCGAAGGCACGCTAGGCATTGTCACCGCCGCGACCCTGAAAACCGTGCCGGCCCTTGTCGATCGCTGCGTGGCCTGGGCCGCGGTCGACAGCACGACTGCTGCCTACCAGCTGTTCCGCTATCTCAATGGACGCGTTTCTCAATCGCTGGAAGGTTTCGAGATCATTCCCGAAACATGCCTGAATTCGGTATTGCGTCACATTCCCGGTACCCGGTCACCGCTTGCCGGCGCATATCCCTGGCATGTACTGGTCGAGATTGTGCGTGATCAACCGGATGGGCAAGATCCGGCATCCATCACGGAAAATCTGCTCGCGGGCGCCCTGGAACGGGACCTGATCGCAGACGCAACGCTCGCGGCCAGCGAACAGCAAGCCGAGGATTTCTGGAAAATCCGCGATTCCATTTCCGAAGCGGAACGCGCCAGCGGACCGGCCCTGCAGCATGATATCAGTGTTCCTGTCCCCGGCATGGCGCGATTTATCAACGAAGCCTCGCCCGTTGTCGAAACGAATTTTCCAGGCACAAAGGTTGCGGCCTTCGGTCATATGGGAGACGGCAACGTCCATTTTCACGTCAAGGCCCCGGCGGGAGTCCAGGCACAGGAATGGATGCGCGAAGCGGCGAAACAGATAACGCCGCTGGTTCATGATCTCGTCATTGCGGCCGGCGGCTCGATTTCGGCAGAACATGGCATCGGGCAAAACAAGCGCGCGGAACTGGAGCGGCTGTCTTCCGACGCCCGCCTCTCCATGCTGCGCGCGATAAAACTGGCCATTGATCCGAAGAATATTATGAACCCGGGCAAACTCGTTCCCCTTGCGTCAGGTCAGTCAGGCTCTTAAAGCGCAAGGCAACCATTCACTATCAACGGTAATTTTCGGAGAATCTGATCATGGCGAGCACGCCGCAAGCACAAGCCCTACCCATGTTTTACAAGGACCTGGTTCCGCTGAATTCAAAGGAGCATGCAAAATGGAGGGTCAAAGGGCTCGACAATGCATCCTTCATGCAGTCGCAACATGCCATTCCCATTACCTCCGATGAATTCATGAGCGCCGGGCGCAACTATCCGATCGTGTTCTCGGTCGGTGAAAATAGCGTGCCCCTGATCCTGATGGGTCTGAACGAAGGTGTGAACACGTTCATGAACGATGAAGGCCATTTCAGCGAACCGGCCTATGTCCCCGCCTATGTTCGCCGCTATCCGTTCATGCTTGCAAAATTGCGTCCGGATGCTGACGAACTCTCGCTATGTTTTGACCCGACAACCGATGCGATTGGCGAATATGAAGAAGGTGATGCCCTGTTCGACAAGGATCAGCCAAGCGAAACCACCAAGAATATCTTGAACTTCTGCGAACAGTTTGAACAGGCTGGCCAGCGCACTGGTCAGTTCGTTGCCGAACTGGAAAAGATGGATTTGTTGATGGATGGCGAAGTCTCCATCCAGCAAACCGGGGTTGAAAAGCCTTTTGTCTACCGCGGATTCAAGATGGTGAATGAAGAGAAGCTGCGGGACATGCGCGGTGACGAACTCCGCAAAATGAATCAGAACGGCATGTTGCCGTTGATTTACGCCCACCTCTTTTCGCTCCAGTTGATGCGCGATGTATTTGCCCGACAGGTCAGCGCCGGCAAGATGCCACAGGTGACCGAAGCCCCTTCCGTACAGATTTGAACGCTCGAATTGGCCGGTTTCATTCGATGAACCGAACCCGGTCATCACGTTTGATAATTTTCTCTGCTTTGGGTCTTGCAACTCTTCGAGTCAGGCCCCACATGATTGTTGTATTGGTCCGCATCCCCCGATCGGATCGATACCGGCATTCCTTCGGAATGCCACCTCCCTGAACCTTGGCCACCTCGCCTTACTGGCGAGGTGGTTTTTTATTGGGCAACCGTCATTCCGCCGCTTCGAGCTGCATGCGGCCCGACAGCTGCTCCGCAAGCATCAGGCAGCACTTGCGGATCAGCTCGGCAATGGACCGGATCGCTGCAACCGGTTCGCGCAAATTCTCGTCGAGATATAATGATCGATCCACTTCGAGCTGGAACGCATGAATATTTCGGGCCGGCTTGCCGTGCCGATCCAGAATATAGCCGCCGGCATAGGGATGATTGGTCTGAACATTATGACCCTGCATCCGGAAATGAACCCCAGCCAGTTCAACATATCGGGAATCGCAACTGCGTCCAAACCGATCGCCGATCACAAACTCGATTTTTCTGCGGTTTTCGTCAAGCGCCGGGGGCATGCTGTGCAAGTCCAGCAGCAGCGCACAACCATATGCGGAGCGAATCTGTTCAAGCAAATGCGTCACCATGACATGATAGGGTTCGTGATCCTTCTCGATCCGGTCCACCACATGCTGATGGAGCCATTTGTCGCGCCACAAATTGCCCGCGCCGTGCAGCCGGCGCGGCAATAGCCCCAATCCGCCCCTTACTTTTTGGCTGATATGGGGTGTCCGGGCCGGATCCATGCCGGCCACCATATCCGGATCGAGTTCCGCCCGACTGCGATTGAGATCGATCCAGGCTCTCGGCTTGCGGGCTATGATGGCCGGAAAGCCACAGGCAATCGCAGATGCCGCCAGCCGATCCGCATAGCGATCTTCCAATCGGAGCAGGTGGGATGCGGGCACATTCAGATTGTCGAGTAGCTCGACCGGATATGCCCGGCCCGCGTGGGGGACGCTGACCAGCACCGGAAAGTTCAGCGCCGTCACATTGGACAGGCTGTAGGTTGACGTGGAAGACAATGCTGCGACGACAGAGGAATTAGCCATGTTTATTCCCGGAATAATCAGGCTGTCCTTCCAAAAAAACCCATTCCATCGGGAAAAAATTAACCGATTTGCACTTATGCGTCGGCCTCGGCATAATAGCAGGTCTGTATTCAGGCATATTCGGGAAGGTGCGATAAAATGATCAGGATTCTCCTCGCGGAAGATGAACGGGCGATGCGGGAGCATCTTACACGCGCACTTGAGAAAGCCAACTATGAAGTTGTCGCGGTGGATCGTGGCACGGCTGCGGTACCATTACTGAACTCGCAGAAATTCGATCTGCTGCTGACGGATATCGTAATGCCGGAAATGGATGGAATCGAACTGGCGCAGCATTGCGCGACCGTTTGCCCGGAAACCCAGGTCATGTTCATCACCGGATTTTCCGGCGTGACATTGCGGGCTGGAGAAACGGTTCCGAAAGCCAAAATATTGTCGAAACCCTTTCATTTGCGGGATCTGGTTCTCGAGGTCGACCGGCTGTTCGAACCGGACCGCATCAGCGACCTGAATTAAGCCTTGCGCCAGCGGAAGCGGCTGGCTAGACGGCCTCCAGCGTGGGCGTATAGCTCAGTGGTAGAGCACTTCGTTGACATCGAAGGGGTCGGGAGTTCAACTCTCTCTACGCCCACCATTTTTCCCGATATGTTCAGGCAGCCAGAGACATTGCGGTGCTGCTGTCCCGACTCGGTGGATGGCCATACCAGCTTGTATAGGCGCGCGTAAAAGCGCTCAGTTCGCTATAGCCCAGCTTTGCAGCGATTTCGGAGAGATTGCGCGTGGCTTCCAGAAAGTAGAGATGGCACGTATCCCGTCGCACTTGCTCCAGCAGCTGACGATAGGACATGCCTTCAGCCACCAGTTTGCGCCGCAGCGTTCGTTCCGCCATGCCAAATGTCAGGGCCGCCGCGTCCAGGCTGAGGCCGGATTTGTCGAGCAGATATAAGAGATATTCATAGGTAAGTTTTGACATATTTTTCCGCTCGAACCGGACTCGCGAAAAAAATTCCACTTGTCGGCGAATAGCCGAGACAATCACGGGATTTCGGCCTGGCAGGGCTTTGGTCATCGCCAGCCTATGATATTCAAGATAGCTGGATGGCCTGTTGAAGTGACAGGGAATCACAGTGCTGTCGGAATCGGCTTGCCCCAGGCCCCTGAAGCCTTCGGGCCGGGGATGGGCGAAATGGGCGGCCTTGACCGTTTTGAAACGACCATCCGCCAGCGACTCGCCGCAATGAAAGACCATCCCAAATATGATGTGCAAAAGATCGGGGGAAACCGGCTTGTCATGACTCCACACCAACCGGTCGCCGGAAGAGAGCGGCAAAAGTTTCACGACGGGATTTTCCCGGCCCAGGCCTTGTGCCGCCACGAGTTCTAACAAGGCTTCACCAAAATTGGGTTGAAAAAAAGCAGCATAGCCCGGGTCGGAAAATCCCTGTGGAACCATTTGCCGGCCGATCGCCGAATATATATCGGCCCGATTCAGTTCGTCCTGAGCCGCAACACAGAGACGGACAATCGATTCGTCACCCAGTTGGCAGCCGGGATTCCGCAATTGCGGTTCGGAGCATCGCAGCGCGCTCAACAGTTGCGGCTTGCGGGCTTGGAGAGCATGGCAGCCGAGATAGGCGCGGTACAGGAACGGGGCCGAGATCGTCAGACTTGTGGATGCCGGATAGTCCATGATGCCAGGCTATGGGCGGATAGCTATTCCGCTCAACCAGCTTTCGACCAAGATGCAAAATTGGCGACGAAAATGTCGATTATGGCAAATTTTCGGGAAAATCTCGGGAATTCAATAGCGGATGACTGAGGCACCCCAGGTAAATCCGCCGCCCATGGCTTCCAGCACCAGCAAATCGCCGGGCTTGATGCGACCATCGCGCACCGCTGTATCCAGCGCAAGAGGGACCGAGGCGGCCGATGTATTGGCGTGCAGGTCGACGGTCTTGATGACTTTTTCCGGCGCGAGATTGAGCTTTTTGGCGGTAGCGTCCAGTATCCGGGCGTTGGCCTGATGCGGAACGACCCAGTCGACCTTTTCGATCGATTCCCCTGCTTCTTCGAGAACTTCCTTCAGCACCGACGACAGGTTGACGACTGCATGGCGAAAAACCTCGCGGCCTTTCATGCGCAATTTGCCAACGGTCCCGGTCGTACCCGCGCCACCATCGACATATAGGAGCTGGTTATGCGCACCATCAGCGTGCAACCGGGTGGCAAGAATGCCCCGCTCGCCCTGTTCGGCAGCAAGGACGACCGCACCGGCCCCATCGCCAAAAAGTACACAGGTCCCGCGATCTTCCCAATCCAATATGCGACTGAAAGTTTCGGCACCGATGACCAGCGCATTGTGGGCGCTGCCGGCCCGGATCATGCTGTCCGCGACGGAAAGGGCGTAGAGGAAGCCGGAGCACACCGCTGCAACGTCAAATGCCACGCAGCCGTTGCAGCCCAGCGCATCCTGCACGATGGTGGCAGTGGCCGGGAAGGTCTGGTCGGGCGTGGCAGTTGCGACAATGATCAGATCGATATCGGCGCTTCCGAAACCTGCCGCCTCCATGGCCTTTTGTGCCGCCTCAATGGCAAGGCTGGACGTCGTTTCATCCTCTTCGGCAATGTGCCGAAAGCGGATCCCGGTGCGTTCGACGATCCATTCGTCGGTCGTGTCTACCCGCTTGGCCAGATCGGCGTTGGAAACACGGGTTCGCGGCAACGCCGAACCAGTACCCTTGATGACCGCACGTCGGGTAGCTGCGACGCTCATTTCGTCACCACGGCTGCCGGGGATGCTTCGCTGATTTTTGTCAGGTCTTCGCTGATGCGTTCCAAAATACTATCCTCCACCAGTCGCGCGGCAACTTCAACGGCATTGGCTACGCCTTTTGCATCCGCGCTGCCGTGACTCTTTACGACGACGCCATTCAGTCCCAGAAACACGGCCCCATTATGATTATTGGGGTCGAGCTGATCGCGTAGCATTTCCGTTGCCGGCCGGGATATCAGAAAGCCGATCTTGGACCGCAGACTGCTCAAAAAGCTTCGCTTCAGCAAATCGGTAACAAATCGTGCAGTTCCTTCCAGCGCCTTGAGGGCAACATTGCCGGAGAAACCGTCGGTCACGATCACATCGACCTCGCCGGTGGATATCTTGTCCGCTTCGGTAAATCCTAGAAAATCCATATGGAGCCCGCCAGCATTTTTGAGCGTTGCGGCCGCCTCCTGGATGGTTCCCGTCCCCTTTGCTTCTTCCGTACCGATATTGAGCAGTTTGACCTTGGGACGATCAAAACCGTGCATGATCCGGCTGTAGGCAGCACCCATGACGGCAAACTGTACCAGGTTCCGGCTATTGCATTCGGTATTTGCACCGAGATCGAGCATGACCACATCGGTGTCTTTCATTGTCGGCAGCAACGCCGACAGGGCGGGGCGATCAATGCCCGGCATCGTGCGCAACGCAAGCTTCGCTATAGCCATTAGCGCGCCCGTATTACCGGCACTCACCGCCGCACTTACCTCGCCGGTCTTCACGGCATTGACCGCCATGCCCATCGATGTGGTTTTGGAATTGCGCAGCGCCTGTCCCGGCTTGTCATCACCGGACACGACGTCGGGAGCGTGCAGGATTTCGGATGCAGCCCTGAGATTGGGATGATTCTCGAGCGCTTCTCTGATCTGCGCTTCGTCACCGACGAAAAGAAACTGAAAACCGGCATGACGATGCCGGGCGAGCGCCGCGCCTGCAACCATGACGCGCGGGCCTTCGTCTCCGCCCATCGCATCAATCGCGATTCGCGGCCTCATTCCCACCGGTTATTCCCCTTGATTGCGCGTCAGAAGCCCAGAGACTAGCCGATTAAAGATCGGCGGCCAAGACTTCACGGCCGTTATAATGGCCACAGGCTCCGCACAAATGGTGCGGCCGTTTCAGTTCCCCGCAATTCGGGCATTCCTGATAGGCTTCGACTTTCAAAGCATCATGAGACCGGCGCATACCGCGTTTGGACGGCGTAGTTTTTCTTTTAGGTACAGCCATTGCTAAGCCTGTTCTTTACATTAAAAATACATACCATGCTCAATATGCCGATCAGCCAAGATTATCAAACCAGTCCCTGTTGTTGCAGAGAATCGCTTGGTCTTGGTTCAGCAGATTGCACGCGAAGGGGCGCGTATAATGATTTTCCTGTGCGTTGCAAGCATTGTGCCTCTATAGCGGGCCGAAAATTTTCACAAACAGGGGGTGTATTTTGATTTTACCTATTACTTTGACGGTGGCCGGCGCTGCAGCGCTGATAAATATCTGGCTGATGATCCGCGTGGGACAGGTACGGACCAGCGAAAAAATCAGCGTTGGCGATGGCGGCAATGAAAAGGTGATCCGTCGGATGCGGGCCCATAGCAATTATGTCGAAAGCGCTCCTTTCGTACTCGTTCTGGTCGGAGCGATCGAGCTTGCCAGCACCACTTCTCCCGTTTGGCTATGGATTGTCGGCGGCCTCTATCTGCTCGGCCGCGTCGCGCACGGCATCGGCATGGATGACGGCAGATTTGGCAAGGGCCGGATGATCGGCACGATCGTGACCATGCTGGTGCTGCTCGGACTGGCTATCTATGCGATCACCATCCCCTATCTGCAGGGCTGAACATTCGCGGCTCGGATCGTCGGCTTGCGTGGCGCAGCCTGGACCGCAGCGTCAGCCTGCAGGTAATGTACCGGGCCGCAGATAGGCAAACATGTGCGGTATGTAATCCGCCTTGCCCAGATCCACCTTTTCGCTGCGCAGGATGGCATAAGCGGTCATCAGGTGGAAATAGAATTGCGGCAGCGCCCAGTCCCGCGCATATTGCTCCGCCGTCAAATCGAAAATCATGCCGTTTGGCAGTTCATGCGCGATAGTCTGTTCCGGCTCGGCGTCGAGCGCAGCCGGACCTAAGCCATCAAGCAGCATGATGGCTTGCCCGATTCGCTGTTGCGCGTCGGCGATGGAGCCGGGCCGCTCGCCGCCGTTTCGCGCTTCGTCCAGCAGTTCTGCGAGAGAGGCCGGGAATGCCTCGCCTCTCAGCCGGTGAACGGCTTCGTGCGCCTGCACGCAGGCAAATCGAACCTGGGTCGCCAGCGGGAACATGTCGGGCGCGAGGCGCGCGGACAGCAGTTCCTCCGCTTCGGCCGCCAGCATTTGGGCCTCGGCCTTGTCCAGCCAGTCGGACATCGTTTTCAGCATCTGCCTGTAAGTAGGGACGAGGAGCCTCGTTAATGACATATGTTGCCGTTCCTTATCTCATAGCTGCGGAGGCCAGCTGGCTATGCACTCGTCCGAACTTCAGAGTCTAGCGCGCCGCCAGGACATCATCCGCAACAAAGGCATTGGTCTTGCGTTCGTAACCGAACTGGCTTGTGGGACCATGGCCCGGGATAAAAGTCACATCATCGCCCAGGGGCCAGAGTTTCTGGGTGATCGCATCGATCAGGTCCTGATGATTTCCCCGCGGAAAGTCGGTTCGGCCTATGGACCCCTGAAACAGTACATCGCCGACCACCGCCAGCCTTGAAGGCTGATGGTAGAAGATCACATGGCCGGGCGTGTGCCCGGGACAATGGATCACATCCAGCACCAGATCGCCGACCGTCACCTGATCGCCATCCTTCAACCAGCGATCCGGCTCGAAACTTTTCGCTACCATGCCATAGCGCGCGCCATCGCCATCCAGCTGGTCAATCCAGAACCGATCAGCCTCGTGCGGCCCTTCGATCGGAATGCCCAGTTCCTCGGCGAGCATCCCCGCCTGCCCGCAATGGTCGAGGTGGCCATGGGTTATGATGATCTTTTCCAGATCGACACCATGCTCCTCGACCGCCGCCTTCAACCGGGAAAGATCACCGCCCGGATCGCTGAGCGCGGCCTTGTTGGTCTTGGTGCACCAAAGGAGCGTGCAATTTTGCTGGAGCGGAGTGACCGGAATTATCACGGCCTTCAGGGGTGCATCTGTCATGACAAGCTATTTGGCGACAACGATCCCAAGTTGCAAGTCGCCTGTTGTCGGCCCGGTCACAGCCGCCGCCCTGTCCAGACCACTCGTCCGATGATGTTCACATTTTCCGCGCTGACATTCTCCCAGTCAGGATATTGCGGATTGTCGCTGCGGATCGTTAGTTTCCCGGAAGGACCCATTGCGACCCGCTTGACCAGCAGCACATCTTCCATCCGCAGCACATAGATACCATCGCGCAGCGGCCGGGTGGCGGCGCTGTGATCGACCATGATGTCATCGCCATCACCCAGGGTCGGGGCCATGGAGTCGCCATCCACCACAATCAGCGACAGATTGGCGGGATCGGCACCCAGCCGCCTGAGCCATTTGGGAGCGAAGCCCATCGATTCGGCATATTCGTCATCGGCCAGGGAGCCGGGACCCGCCGATGCACCGACTTGCAGCTGCCTTATCCGTAGCAGCCCATCGGAACGGTCGCGATGCTTCGCGAACCGCGCGCGAGCGGCCGGCGCGCCCAGCCGGCTCTCATCCACGCCATAGAATTCTGCCAGCCTCCGCCGGTCATTCTCATCCAGTTTCCTGGGGGAACCGCGCCGGATATATTGCTGGATATAGGCAGGGTTTTTGCCCAGCATTTTTGAAAGCGCAGCAAAATCATGTCCGTTGTCACGGATCAGTTTCTCCAGATTGGTGCGCGCATCATCGGTCACAATTCAGCTGCATAGCGCCCTTGGCCGCAAGTGGCAATAGGAATTTTCCTAGACATGTAGGAAATTGCATATCAGATAGGAATTTCCCTATTTAATGAGTCGCCATCAGGGCGAGCAGCAGCGAGAAGGAGATGATTGGTGCTATTGTTGCGAAAAATCGAGATATTCCTGAACGAAACCGACATGGCCTGGACAAGATTCGGGCGGCTTGCCGTTCGCGATCCGCGCTTTGTACAAGACCTGCGCAACGGCCGCGAGCCTGGCAAGTCGGTTGCGGAGCGGGTCGAAGATTTCATGAGCCTGTGGCGTGCCGACCATGCCGGTTAATTGCCTGCCTCATACCGGATTTCGGCAAGTTCCCGGCTTTGCGATTGCGAGTCAGATAAGGGCACTTGCCCGGGGCAAGGCCAGCCTCCATCTGGACCGCGAACGCGCCTGGGCGAGCGTCACTTTTTCGGGGCTACGCTATTGTTTCTCGATTGAATGGCCCGAGGCATCCGATGCCTCAGCGGCGCAAGATCTCGCCCGTATACTGCCCGACCAGGAATTTGCCATTCCCGGCTATTTTGTTGCCGATATAGTGATCACGGACCAGTCGGACTCACGATTGCAGGTCGAAATCCTGTGCATCGTCGATCCCGTCAACGCTCTACGCGTTTCCTAGTTATCAACGCTGGACCGTCATTCTTTCCAACGTGCCGAGTGCAGCCTTCAAGGCCGCGTCCATGTCCGCTTGCCGGCCCTCTGGACTGCTTCCGTCACTCATGTCAACTGACCGCAGCGGTGGAATGGCCACCGGCGCAGGATCGGACGCCGCCTCGGGCAACGGACTCGCCTTTGCAGGATTCAGCGCAGGATTACTTGCCGGAGGTGGCGTGACGCGTTCGCGCTTCTGCAAGGCTTCCAGACGGTTCAGTCCGGCCTCCAGGCGGCTGGCAAGCTCTGCGAGCGACAGGTTGGACAAATCCGCATCGGGCACGACCGCTTGGTCTTGCGGGGCATTAGTTTCGGTTTGATTCTGTGTCGCCCGTTCCCTCTCTGGCAACGGCGCTTGCAGCGCTTCGTCCGCGACTGCTGCTTCGGCGGGGGCTGCGAACGGCGCTGCTGGTTCTGGGAAGGGTGTGGTATCTTTTTCGAAGATCGACTCGTCAACGCGCTTGATTCTTTCGCCCAGCGGCTGACCCAGATCGGAGGAGGCGAAAATCGGGGTTCGAGCGGGCGCATCCGGATGACGGTCCGATAGCCGGGTATCTGGCAGGTCTTTGAGCTCCGTCACCTGTCCCGGATATTTTTTTGGCTTTCGGAGAAATCTGGTCAGGGATCGTGCCGACAGACTGAGTTTCGGGGCGGCCATGCGCGATTTCCCGTCGCGCTCCTGATTGCTCGACTCCGAGCCCAAGTTTTTGCCAATTGCCAAGCCCATATCGGAGCCTCCTTCATGTGATTTCATCTTGTGATTCAGGAACAGATAGAGCGCGGACGCCGAAACCATGCCCGCCACGACGGCGATCAGGCCACGCGCCGTATTGCCGAGCGGCGGTGCGGCTGCAGGAACGATTTCCGACAGTCCCGTCGCTCCTACGATATTTTCAAGATAGACGTGCGGAAGGGTGGCGATCACAAGCGCAGCCGCAATACCGCCGGCGACAGCCATTATCGGCTGTTTGAATCGTGCGAAATCGCGCTCTATTTGATCCACATTCTTCTCCGTCATCTCACGCCGCGCGATTGAACGATTTGCGCGCTATCAACCTTTGGTAAACAGGAGTGTAACGCGAAATGTTTGACGACCAGTTACGATCCGACCTAACAAATTTCCGTGCTGCATCAATAATTTGGGCCCACGCCCCTTGATCGCCGAGCAGTTGGGCCAGTTTTTCCGCGATTTTCTCCGGATCACCCGCCGGGAACAGCGTGCCGGTGACACCATCCTCGATCAGTTCCCGATGCCCCCCCACATCCGACGCTGCCACAAGCCGGCTTTGCGCCATCGCCTCGAGCGGCTTGAGCGGTGTTACAAGATCGGTGAGTCGCATGGACTTGCGGGGATAGACCATGATATCCATCAACCCATAATAGCGCTCAACTTCGCCATGCGGCACGCGACCGGTAAATGTAACGGAAGCCCCGGCACCCAATCGCTCGACCTGGCCCTTCAATGCGTCCTCCATCGGCCCGCCGCCGACCAGCAGCAGATGCACATGGGGGTGCGAAGCGAGCAGTAAGGGCATTGCGGCAACAAGATCATCCAGTCCTTCATAATCATAAAAGCTTCCGATAAATCCCAGGACTGACTTGCCCGCCATTCCCAGTTCGGCCAAAAGCTGCTCATCGCGCGGCGGCGGCTCCCCGAACAGATCCATGTCCACGCCATTGGGCGAGACGGTAATCTTCTCCGGTTTTACGCCGCGGCCGACCAGATCGGCCTGCAGACCCTCGCAGATTACCGCCACGGCATCGGCACCGCTGACGACATGGTTTTCCAGTTGCCGGGTCAACCAGTAGCGCGGGCTGTTTTCCCTTCCCGTCCCATTGCCGACTGCAGCATCTTCCCAGAATGCCCGAATTTCATAGACCAGCGGCAGTCCCGCCGTCTCTGCCGCGCGCAGGGCGGCCAGCCCGTTAAGCGCGGGCGAGTGAGCGTGCAGAATGTCCGGCTGCCAGTCGCGGATCACCTGGTCAATCCGCTCGGCCAATACAGCAATTTCCCGCCATTCGCGTACCGGCGACGGCCCCTGGACCCGGGCCAGAGTGCGGAAGAAATGGAGCCCATCTGCTTCTTCCTCGGGCTGCTGCGCGACATAGCCATGCTGGTCCTGACGCACGCCGGTCACGCCGGCCACGGTCAGTCCGCTGGCAATTTGCGCCTTCATGATCGCTCGCGTGCGAAAGCAATAGCCGCTGTGCAGGGGCAGGCTGTGGTCGAGAATGTGCAGAATTCGCGTCATCGCACAATGGCCTGCCAAAAAAGGATTAACGTCCCGTCAACCCAAAGCCTGTATCGCGCGAAATCAGAAGAGCGTGTCTTCGCCGCTCGTGCCGGGATGAACTGGGTAGATGATAGACAATTTTTCTATCGCGTTAACGCATGGCCTGTTGCTGATCGCGGCTTGGCGTCTGATGCGTCGCGATGATCTTGATGTCGAGGATCCACCGGAGCCCGACCCGGAGCCCGGCGGCTTCTCTAAACAGTCTTCCGGCACAGGATCATGGCCCGATGCGTGACCTGTTCTTTGTCGGATATCTTGTCGCCCTGCTGTTCATCGCCTTCAAGCGGCCGTTTCTGTTCACCTTGATCTACGCTTATGTCGACATTGTCGCGCCCCAGCGGCTGAGCTATTTCATGCTCAATTCGGTGCCGCTTTCTCTGATTGTTTTCGCCCTCGCCTTCCTCGGCTATCTGATCGCAGATACCAAGAAGGACAGCCGCTTTTCGGTCCGGCAGGCGATGATGGTGCTGTTGCTCGCCTATTGCGGATATACCACCGTGCAAGCCGAGGTGCCGGTTGCGGCAATGGAAAAATGGGACTGGGTCTGGAAAGCACTGGTTTTCGCGATATTTCTTCCACTGACACTGAAGACCCGATTGCGGCTCGAAGCCCTGGCGTTGTTCATGGTGCTGTGCGCAGGTACATTGATCATCACCGGCGGGATCAAGACCTTGGCATCCGGCGGCGGCTATGGTGTCCTCGTGCTGCTGGTAGACAATAATGCTGGTCTCTACGAAGGGTCGATTATCTCGACGGTTGCCATCTGCATCATCCCGCTGATCCTCTGGCTTGCCCGTCACGGAACTATTTTCCCGCCCGATTGGCGAGTCAAAATTTTTGCCTATGCCCTGATTTTTGCTGCATTGCTTATCCCTATCGGAACACAGGCACGAACGGGTCTGGTCTGCATCGGCGTCTGGGCGGTTCTGCAATTGCGCTTTGTCCGCTACCGATTGGTTTACGGCGGAATGGCGATTGCTATCGGCCTGATCTCGATTCCGTTTCTGCCGCAGAGCTTCACCGAACGGATGGCCACGATTGAAAATTATGAAGCAGACCAGTCCGCATCGACGCGGATCGCGGTCTGGCGATGGACGCTGGATTATGTAAAAGAACATCCGTTCGGAGGGGGCTTTGATGTCTACCGCATCAACAAGCTGACCTATGAATTGTCGGAAGTGGACGTCAGCCAATATGAGGAATGGGGAATCGATCCGGACGATGTCGACGCCCGGCTCGTGGAAGACGAATCCCGCGCTTTTCACAGCAGCTATTTCGAAATGCTTGGCGAACAGGGCTTTCCCGGTCTGGCCCTGTGGTTGATAATCCATGTCGGCGGCCTGTGGCGAATGGAACTGCTGCGAAGAAGATATGCTAAATCGGAGAAGCAGAACGAACAGTGGGTGGCCCCGCTTGCCATTGCCTTGCAACATGGCCACATCATTTTCCTGGTCGGCGCCCTGTTTGTGGGCATTGCCTATCAACCCTTCGTCTACATGCTGGTCGCGCTGCAAATCGGTCTCGACACATATATGGCGCGCCGGGCAAAGGAAGCCCGGCATCAACCGATCGCCAGACAATTGCCCGGCGGGACGAAACCCAAGACTTTGCCGCAGCGAGGTCGACCCTTTGCAAATTGAGTGGCGCTTTCGTTGCGGTGCAGTAGAAGCAGCGCATGACGCTCACTATATTCGTTGCCGTTGAACGATGGCCAGTCGCTGGGGCCTTCATCATCAGCCGCGGCGCAAAAACCTACGTCGATGTAATTCTATGCGAAATATCCGACGGGTCCGTATGGGGGCGGGCGGAAGCAACACCCATCTATTATGAGGGGGAAAGCGCAGAGAAATGTGCGCAAGAAATCAAGCGATTTGTTGCCCAAAATCCGAATTTTGATCGCGCGCTGCTGCTCCAGAAAATGACGCGTGGCGCAGCCCGCAACGCCCTTGACTGTGCGCTGTGGGATCTGGAATGCCGAAAGGAAAAGGTCGCCCTGTGGCAACGGGCGAACCTGCCCGAACCGGTGGCAACGGTCTCGGCCCTGACCATTTCGCTCGGTCGGCCTTCACTGATGGAAAGGCAGGCGCGACAGGCGGAAGCCGAAGGCCACACGCTGCTGAAACTGAAACTGTCGGGAAACAACGATCACGAGCGGGTTGCTGCTGTCCATCACGGGGCGCCAAGCGCTCGCCTGATAGTCGATGCCAACGAGAGCTGGAACGATCTCGATATCGCGGCAGAAGCGGGCCGACTGGCGCAATATTCCGTCGAGCTCATCGAGCAGCCGGTCAGCGCCGGACGGGACCATTTGCTGAGCGGCGTAAAATCACCGGTTCCGCTCTGCGCTGACGAAAGCTGCCACACCAGCGCCGATATCGAGAGAATTGCGCCCTTTTACGATGCGGTGAACATCAAGCTCGACAAGGCGGGCGGCTTGACCGAAGCGCTGGCCATGGCTCACGCAGCGCAAGCCGCAGACATGAAAATCATGATCGGCTGCATGCTTTCGACATCACTGGGGATCAAGCCTGCCTTTGCCTTGGCCCAGCTTGCCCACTGGGTCGATCTAGACGGTCCCTTGTTGCTGGCAAAAGACCGGGTCGACGGGTTCCGCTTCGAGTCGGGAAATATTTTGCCCGTGCAAAGCGCGAACTAGATACCGTCCAGATATTCGATCACGGGAGCAGCCGCCATGCACGGTGCCAGCTTCGGGCCGCTGGCGCGGAAATGGTCCGACTTGCCATGGGCGTCGAGCGCCGCCTGGTCGACATAGCGTTCGAGCACCTTATATTGCTGCGGGTCCTCCCGGCTCTGGAACACCGAATAAAATTCATTGCCCGGTTCTTTGGCGCGGACCGCCGCCATCAGTTCGCCGAAAGCGGCTTCAAATTCTTCATTCTTGCCTTCGGCGACGGTCAATGTCGCGATCACGCCTACTGCTGCCATGTCATGCTCTCCCTGATAGAAAAAGGGCCGGCGAATTGCCGCCGACCCTGTGATGCTTGATTCTAGAAAATCTCGAACAGTCCGGCTGCGCCCTGGCCGCCGCCGATGCACATCGTGACCACGGCATATTTCGCGCCGCGTCTTTTGCCTTCGATCAGCGCGTGGCCGGTGCAGCGGGCACCGGTCATGCCATAGGGATGGCCGATTGAAATCGAGCCTCCGTTGACGTTCAGCAGTTCGTCGGGGATGCCCAGCTTCTGCTGACAATAGAGGACCTGGACGGCAAAGGCTTCGTTCAGTTCCCACAGGCCTATATCGTCCATCTTCAGGTCAAATCGTTCGAGCAATTTGGGAATCGCGAATACCGGACCAATGCCCATTTCATCGGGCTTGGTTCCGGCAACGGCCATGCCGACATAGCGGCCCAGTGGATTGAGGCCGGCCTTTTCTGCCGCCTTGGCTTCCATCACGACGCTGGCTGCAGAGCCATCGGACAGCTGCGACGCATTGCCCGCGGTGACGATCTTGTCGGGGCCGAGGACCGGCTTCAGGGACTGCAGGCCTTCGAGCGTGGTCGACGGGCGGTTACCTTCATCCTTGCTGATCGTGACCTCGACATGGGAAATCTCTTTGGTTTCCTTGTCCTGGACGCCCATGGTGGTGGTCACTTCGACAATTTCGGCGTCAAACCGGCCGGCTTCCTGGGCGGCGGCGGTGCGCATCTGCGACTGCAGCGCATATTCGTCACAGGCTTCGCGGCTGATGCCGTAGCGCTCGCCGACAACTTCGGCGGTCTGCAACATCGGCATGTAGATATCATCATGCATCTTGAGCAGTTCGCGGTCCGGCTGGACGCGCATTTCCGGGGTCTGCACGGTCGAGATCGATTCCTGTCCGCCGCCGACGACAATATCCATACGGTCGAGCGTCACTTGCTTCGACGCCGTGGCAATCGCCATCAGGCCGGAAGAACATTGCCGGTCGATGGTCATGCCGGGGACTTCAATGGGGAAGCCTGCCCGCAGCGCAACCTGACGCGCCAGATTGCCGCCCTGAGAGCCCTGCTGTAACGCACTGCCCCAGACCACATCGTCGATCAGAGCGGGATCGATACCGGCCCGTTCCACGGCAGCCTTGGCTGCATAATGGCCAAGCGTCGCGCCGGTGGTGGTGTTGAAAGCACCCTTATAGGCACGGCCAATGGGGGTGCGGGCGGTGGAAACGATGACGGCATCACGCATGATGAAATTCCTTGTTGGTTGATATCAGAGTCGAATTTTGGCGCCATTGTCCCCGTTAATCGGCCAATTAACAAGGTATTTTTTCCGGGCTTTGTTGCCGCTACGGAACGCTAGTCCTTGCCCACCAGCGCAGCGAAACCCCCTTCGGGATAAGGCAGGATCATCTCGCCATCGGGTGCTGCGGTAAAGGTTGTCTGGGTCGGATAGGCAAATTCCAGACCTTCCTCGTTGAACTTTTGCAGGATTGCCAGGCCGATCCGGTGCCGTCCTTCATAGACCACTTCATAATCGGCGCTCATGATATCAAAATCCAGTTCGAAATTGATCGAACTGTCGCCGAACCCGACAAATCCCGAACGGATGAACTGGGCGGCATGGTCTTCGACAATCTCCTTGAGCAGACCCGGGATACGCCGCGCCTCCTCCGGTTTGGTCTGATAGATGACACCGATCGCGAACCGTGTCCGCCGTCGTGCCAGCCGGGTGAGATTGGTGATTTCCATGTCCAGCAGATTGGTGTTCGACATGATGATCTCCTCGCCCATGATCGAGCGTAACCGCGTGCTCTTCAGACCAATTTTTTCAATCGTACCCGTCGTCGTGCCATAGGTGATTGTGTCGCCGGCCCGAAACGGCTTGTCGAAGATGATCGATAGCGCGGCAAAGAGATCGGAAAATATCCCCTGTGCGGCAAGTCCGATGGCAATGCCGCCCACACCGAGACCTGCGATCAGTCCGGTGACATTGATCCCGAGATTGTCGAGAATCATGATCGTCGCGATGGCAAACAGCACGAATGTAACCAATATCCGGATCAGCGTCATGGCGCTGTGCAGCGTTTCATGCTGATCGGGGTCCTGCGATGTCCGGCGAACGATCAGACCCAATATGATCTCACGGAGCCAGATGGCGGTCTGCGCGACTGCGGCGATGGTAAACAGGACTTGCACGGCGCGGTCGACACTGGGCGGGGCATTGGCAAAGCTCACGACGATCTGGGCCGAGACCATCAACATGAATATCTTGCTGGTCCGGGCAATCGCCTTGCCAATGATGGCTCGATATCCGATTAGCCCGTCATTGTTGCGGACCTTGCGCGCCGCCAGGCGTTTGATAGCGCCTAACAAAAAGAAGATGGCGGTGCCGACGGCGATCGCCAGAATGAGCTCCATATAATGGTTGGCCAGCCAGTCGGACACATCAGTGATCAAACGTTGAAAAGCCGTTCCGATGTGCGGCATGGTCGGCAAAAGATCAGGATCCGTCGTTTTTGTCATAGCCCCCCAGCTAGGGAGAAATGTCAGCAAAAACAAGCCGTGCGATGCCAGTCAAACGCCACCGATAGTTTCGGCAGAAGATTTTTGAGCGCCGATCAGAAACTCCACATTGCCCTTCGGGCCGGTGATCGGGCTTTCGGTGATTCCCAGAACATTCCAGCCCGATGCAATGAGCCAGTCCCTGACTTTTTCGCAGGCCGCTTCGCGAACCGCTTCGTCCCGGACCACGCCCCCCTTGCCCACATCGCGACGCTCCGCTTCAAATTGCGGCTTCACAAGTGCAACCAGCATTGCCTTGTCCTTGGCAAATGCGAGCGGTCGTTCGAGCACTTTCACCAGCGAGATGAAGCTGGCATCGCAGACAATGATGTCGACTTTTTCCGGAATATGTTGATCGGTGAGAATCCTGGCGCTGGTTTGCTCGTGAACCACAACCCGCTCGTCCTGCCGCAGCTTCCAGGCCAGCTGGTTGGTGCCGCTGTCCACGGCATAGACTGTCTTCGCGCCACCGGACAGTAGCACATCGGTGAAACCGCCCGTGCTGCTGCCGACGTCCATGGCGATCATACCGGTAACATCGACGGAAAAATATCGCAGCGCATGATCGAGCTTGATTCCACCGCGGGATACCCAGGGATGGTCCTTGCCCTTGAGCTCGATTGGTGCATCGCTCGCTATCTTCTGCCCCGGCTTGTCGATTTTCTTGCCTGCAACGCTCACCAGCCCCGCCATGATATAGGCCTGGGCCTTGGCCCGGCTTTCGGCGAGGCCGAGATCCGCCAACAACTGGTCAACGCGTTGCTTCGCGACTTTGGGTTCTGAACTGGACATCCGAAATGAGGACTAGCCTAGCCCGATGCTTTTGGCCATATTCCTTGGCTATGAGAATCATTGCCATCCCGCGTCTTCTTCCGCTCGCACTGCTTGCACTGGCAGGCTGCGCGACAGCACCGCCTGAACCGGCTCCTGCGCCACAACCCGTGAAACCTGTCGCGACACCGGCTCCGGCACCGGCCGCACCACAGGGTGACTGGATCGACTGGCCGATCACGCCCGGCACATGGACCTATCGAGAGGACGATCGTGGCTCGCTGGCGCTTTTCGGGGAAGTCGGCAGGGACGCAATCTTCATCATCCGCTGCGATCAATCTCGTCGGCAATTATTTCTCTCTCGGGCCGGTTCTGTTGGCGAACGGGCCACCATGATCTTGCGGGCCACCGCGGGACAGGCTTCCTATCCCGCAGCCAACAGTGGCGGCAAGCCGCCCTATGCTGCCGTTACCGTTTCGCCGGGCGACATCATGATGGATCGCATCGCCTATAGTCGCGGTCGATTTGCCGTGGAAACCACTGGGCTGCCATCGATCGCAATCCCCGCTTGGCCGGAATTCAGTCGCGTGGTGGAAGATTGCCGGCGGTAATCCGCTGATTATCAGGCCGGAACGCGCAATTGTGACAGCAAATTAAAAAATTTCAAGTCTTGTTCGCGAGTCGGATTTGATTCAAACCTTGATTGTCGAACAGCGGAGAGAAGTTCAATGCAACAGTTCGTATTTCATTCACAAGCGAAAGGAGGTGGTCCGATGTCTCATGGTTCAGCACAGGGGTCGGAAAAATCCGTTCGGGGGGCAAATCTGATCTAGC
>Ga0209024_1000654_pt1 | contig 49102 bp, 45 predicted proteins | sample AutmiccommunBRH5_FD_187380 | JGI IMG/M metagenome (GOLD analysis project Ga0209024, IMG submission 187380) | Deep subsurface microbial communities from Mt. Terri, Switzerland - Autotrophic microbial communities BRH/5 (SPAdes) (version 2) | ecosystem: Environmental > Aquatic > Deep subsurface >... | reverse complement strand
TATGGTGGTCGAATTTTGAGCGTTTTTGCCAGCCCGAGAGGCCCGGGAAACGTCGATTTGGCAGTGATCTGCCCGGCCGCGGAGCCCGTCAGGGGGTGCCGGGACCCGCCGTGAACCCATCCATGGGGGCTTGGGTTCGGCATCCATGCCTCACACAGTCCCGTCACCCCTGACGGGCCCCGCGGCCTCGCTTCCTGCTACTTAACAGCACTGGTTCTTCAGAACCTTCCAGGCTCTCAATATCGGAGCTGACAAAAGCAGATATCTGGCCCTGTTTTAAGGGAAGCCGGGAAAGAAGCGGGATGTCAGGCCAGAGCGTTGTTTTGGGCTTCCGGGACTGTGTGAGACATGGATGTCGAACACAAGCCTACAGGGACGTATTCACGGCGTGTCCCGGAAGCCCAAAACAACGCTCTGGCCGACGAAACTCACTGCCAAATCAGCTTATTTCAACCAAGCCCCAACAAGTCGAAGGCTCAGAAAATCCGATCGACCGGCCCAGCCCCCTCCCGGACAATCACCGGACCATCGCCATCCACCAACGACACCACCGTGGTCTCGTCCAGAGCGCCAAAGCCGCCGTCGATGATCAGATCCACCCGGCCCTGCAACACCGTTTCGATGTCATAGGGATCACTCAGCGGATACTCGTCATCCGGCAGGTGCAGGGTCGAGGTCATCAACGGCGTGCCCAGCTCCGCCAGCAGCGCCTGACAGATGGCATTGTCCGGCACCCGGATGCCGATGGTGCGCTTTTTCTCGTGCATCAGCCGGCGCGGCACCTCGCTGGTGCCCTGCAGAATAAAGGTGTAAGCACCCGGCGTATGCGCCTTGATCAACCGGTAGTCGGTATTGCTGACCTTGGCGTACGTGGCGATTTCAGACAGATCAGCACAGAGAATCGAGAACTGGTGCTTGTCATCCAGCCGACGCAGCTGGATCAGCCGGTCCAGCGCCGCCTTCTCGCCAATGCCGCAACCGAGCGCATAGGTGGTATCCGTCGGGTAGGCAATCAGGCCGCCCTTGCGGATGACCTCGGCAGCCTGACGGATCAGCCGCTGCTGAGGATTATCGGGATGAATATGGAAGATTTGCGTCATGGGGCCGGGATTCTGGGCGCGTCAACGGCGGCTGGCAAGTCACACCGCCATCAGGGCCTGCACCAGTGGCATCCCCGCCGGCACCGGCGGCAAACGGCCAAGCTCCAGCCAGGTTTGCTTCGGAGTGTGGAAATCCGAGCCGCCGGAGGCATGCAGCGGAAAATCCCGCAGGCATTCGGCCAGCAGTGCCTGCTGCTGGTGATTCAGGCCCGGGGTCAGCACCTCCAGCCCCTGACCGCCGGCGGCGACAAACTGCTCAAGGCAGCGGCGCAGCTTGCGCCGGGTAAAGTTATAGCGGGTCGGATGGGCCAGTACCGCCACCCCGCCGCCGGCACGGATGGCGCCGATGGCCTGCTCCAGCGTCAGCCACGGGGTGGTGACAAAACAGGACTGCCCCGGCTTCAGAAAGCGGTTGAAGGCATGCTGCTCGTCGCGCACCTTGCCGGCGGCCACCAGCATCTTCGCAAACCAGGGCCGACCCGGTGCCGTCTGCCCGGATAGCCGGACAGTGTGCTGGTAGCTGTTGGCAAGGCCGGCGGCCTTGTCCAGCCTGGCACCGATGCGTTCGGCCCGGCGGGTCCGGGCCTGCTGTTGCGACTCGACCAGCGCACTGATTGCCGCATGGTCAGGATCGAAACCGAGGCCGACAACGTGCAGCTCCCGGTTATCCCAGGCCACCGACACCTCGATGCCCGGCAGCAGACGAATCCCGGCCTGCTGCGCTGCTGCCCGGGCCTCAGCCTGTCCGGCCAGGGTGTCATGATCGGTCAGTGCCAGCACTTCGACTCCCGCCGCCGCCGCCTGCGCCACCAGCTCCGCCGGCGTCAACGCGCCGTCAGAAGCAAGGCTGTGGCAATGGAAGTCAAAACGCGGGGTATCAGTCACAGGATTCCATGGGTTATTGGCCTGAATGCCGGCTGGCATTCTAGTCGTTCTGGTCAGGCGGGGCGAATCCGGCGTTTTTTCGCGGCGCAGCACGGGGTACTATCCGCACTCCTGTTCTCCGGGTTACCTCATGAAGCAGTTGCTCGACTACCTTCCGATTGTTGCCTTTTTTGCCGCCTACTTTATCAGCGGTCGCGACATCTACACCGCCACCTGGGCGATCCTGATCGGCTGCCTGATTCAGGTCAGTGGCAGCTTGCTGCTCTGGCGCAAAGTGGAAAAAATGCACTGGTTTGTTTTTATCATGACCGCCATTTTCGGCGGCATGACCCTGCTGCTGCGCGACGACACCTTCATCAAGTGGCGCCCGACCATCATCAATTTCCTGTTCGCGCTGATTCTGTTTGGCGGTCACTTCCTGAGCAGAAACCTGCTTCAGCGCCTGCTGGAAACCCTGATGCTCAAGGGCCTGGGGCAGATCATCCCGTTGCAGCCGGTGCAATGGCGCATCCTCAACATCATCTTTATCGGCTATTTCCTGTTCGTTGGCCTGGTCAATCTGTACGTCGCGTTCAGCTTCAGCACCGACTTCTGGGTACTGTTCAAGGCAATCGGCTTTTCCATCCTCAGCATCGTCTTTTACGGCAGTGTGATGTTCTACCTGTACCGCTGCATGCCCCCCGAGGAACGCAAACGTCTTTTCGAGGACAAAGCAGCAGCCAATGACCCCGAGAGCAAGGAATCCTGAGCCCATGCTGTACGCGATCATCAGTGAAGATCATCCCGGCACCCTGGACAAACGTCTGGCAGCCCGGCCGGATCACCTGGCCCGACTTGAGGCCCTGGGCGATGCCGGGCGCCTGACCCTGGCCGGCCCGCACCCGGCAGTAGATAGTGACAACCCCGCAGAGGCCGGCTTTACCGGCTCGCTGGTGGTGGCGGAATTCAATTCACTGGAAGAAGCACAGCAGTGGGCTGACACGGATCCGTATCTGACAGCTGGCGTCTATGCCCGGGTCACCGTCAAACCGTTCAAGAGGGTGTTCTGAACAAATGCGTCAGCGTTGCACAGTGAAATACCGCACGCTTTTCTGCTGCACAATCCTCCAGACTTCGCGCGTTTTATTCCAAGGAGCCCTATCCATGCGCTTGCTAGCCTCAACTCTGATTATCGCCACCCTTGGCCTGACAACCCTCTGGGCCGCACCGGCTTCGGCAGCCCCGGGCTGGATCAGCGACACACTTTTTGTGCCAGTACGATCCGGTGCCGGCAACCAGTACCGGATTGTTCATCGTGGCCTGAAAACCGGCACCCGGCTGGAAATTATTGCCATGCAAGAAGGCGCCGAGTGGGCACAGGTGCGGTTTGACGATATCGAAGGCTATATCAACGCCCAGTATGTGGTGCGCACGCCGCCGGCGATGATTCGTCTGGAACAGCTTGAAAAGCAGCATGAGCAGGTACGCCAGCAGCTGGCCGAGGCTCGTCAGCAGGTCGGCGCCCTGACCAGCGAACGCAATCAACTGGCAGCGGATAACAAGCGGCTGGGCGGAGAGCTCAGCGCCCAAAACGACGAAGTATCAAAACTGCAGGATATTGCTGCCGATCCGATTCGGCTGGACCGCGCCAATCGCGAGCTGAACGAAAAACTGAGCAGTTTGCGCACCGAACTGAACACGGTCACTGCGGAAAACGCCATGCTGCGCAGCGACAAAACCTCATCCATGTGGCTGGTGGGTGCATCAATCCTGATTGGTGGCTGGCTGGTTGGCTGGCTGATGAAATCGCGTTCGTCCCGCGCTCGTAGCAGCTGGGCCTGACCCCTGACGGAACGCCGCACAGCGGTGTTCCGTGTTACTCCTGTGCCGGCAGTATCACCGGCTCCTGTTCCAGCTCCACGGCAAACATCGCTTTCACCGACTCCCGCACCCGGCTGGCAAAGCGCAACACCTCCTCACCACTGGCATCGGCATAATTGACCAGTACCAGCGCCTGAGCTGAATGCATACCAACATTGCCTTCACGCCGGCCTTTCCAGCCGGCCTGCTCAATCAGCCATCCTGCCGCCAGCTTGAAGCCACCATCACTCTGAGGATAGGAAACCAGCTTCGGGAAGCGCTGCTTCAACTGCGCGTGCTGTTGCGCCGACACCACCGGATTCTTGAAAAAGCTGCCGGCGTTTGCCAGCCGCGCCGGATCCGGCAGCTTGCTGCGGCGCAGCTCACAGATAATATTTCGCAAACCCGCGGCATTCTGCTGCTCGATGGGCAAGGCCTGATAACGTGAGGCCAGATCTGCGTAGCCCAACACCGGCAGGCGATCGCGATCAAGCCAGAGTCGAACCGAACTGATCAGCCAGCGTCCCGGTGCGACACTTTTGAAAAAACTGTCGCGATACGCAAAGCAGCACTCGCCGGCAGAAAACTGCCGGCAACTGCCATCCACCAGTGAACAGGCTTCAAGGGAATCAAACACGTCTGCCAGCTCGACGCCGTAAGCGCCAATGTTCTGAAACGGTGCCGCGCCGACGCTGCCGGGAATCAGTGACAGGTTTTCCAGGCCGGCAAGGCCCTGCTCGATGCTCCATTGCACCAGCGCATCCCAGCTCGCGCCAGCCTGACACTCGACCAGAGCACGACTACCCTGCCAGCTGATCACTCGCATACCCTGCATCACCGGCCTCAGCACCAGAGCAGGCAGATCCGCACGCAACACCACGTTGCTGCCCTCGCCCAGTACCACCCGAGGCAGGTCCTGCCAGCGCGGGTCACACAACAACTGTGGCAGCTGCCCAGTGTCACTGATATCTGCATACCAACGCGCTTTTGCTGGCAGGCGCAGAGTGCTTGATAGCGGCACCTGTTCCTTCACCACACGCTCAGCCGGGCTGCGCAAACTCATCCGAACAGCGCCCGCATTCGCGCCAGATCCTCCGGCGTATCGACACCACCGGGTACCGGCTCGGCTGCCGGCGCAACATGAATGGCAATACCATTGGCCATGGCCCGCAACTGCTCCAGTGATTCCGTCAGCTCGATTCGCGCCGGTGGCCAGCCGACAAACCGGTGCAGAAACCCGGCCCGGTAGGCGTAGATACCGATATGACGCCACCACTGCCCCAGCGGCAGATCTTCAGACTGTTCGGCAAAACCGTCCCGGTGCCAGGGAATCGGCGCCCGGGAAAAATACAGGGCCCGGCCGCGCTCGTCCGCCACCACCTTGACGATGTCAGGATTGAATAATTCAGCGCGTGACTCGATCGGTTCGCACAGGGTAGCCATACCGTAATCTGCATGGCCCGCCAGATTGGCAGCAACCTGATCGATCACCGCAGGCGGGATAAGGGGTTCATCACCCTGAACATTGACGATGATATGTTCCGCAGGCAGCTCCAGCTGACGGGCCACTTCTTCGAGCCGGTCGCTGCCGGAAACATGATCGGCACGGGTCATCAAAACCTCACCGCCATGCTCCCGTACCAGCTCAAAAACCCGGATATCATCAGTCGCCACACACACCCTGCCGGCACCACTTTGGCTGGCCCGTTGCATCACCCGGATCACCATCGGCACACCGCCGATATCTGCCAGCGGTTTTGCCGGCAACCGGGTCGAGGCATAACGGGCGGGAATGATTACCGTGAAGCTCATCGCGGGCTCCGCATCAGCCGATTGTAAAGATCATCCAGAAACACGTTCGGCAGCCGCGCCGTGACCGGCAGGTACCAGCTATTGTCGCCGGCGAAGCCGGCACACTTGACCGCATCTTTCTCGGTCATGACGATGGTGTGGCGCTCCAGCCCGACAAAGTCCTGTGCACTGAACGCGTGATGATCGGGCATCGAGTGACCGGTGACGCGAATATCCCAGGCGCTAAGCGTGGAAAAAAAGCGCTGCGGATTGCCGATTCCGGCAAAGGCATGCACCAGCGGGTGACGCGCGGCGAAATCTTCCATCGGCATGCTCTCACCGGTGCGCAGATTAACCGGGTCGAGTGCCTGCAACACCATGACACTGGCCTGCGGCCAGCGCACATCCGGACGTCCGTTCAGCACCAGATAGTCGACATGATCAAGGCGCGTCGCCGATTCACGCAACGGCCCGGCCGGCAGGCAACGTCCATTGCCGATGCCACGATCCGCATCCAGCACGACAATCTCCAGGCTGCGCGGCAAAGCAAAATGTTGCAAGCCGTCATCGCTTATCACAATGTCCGGGCTGTACTGGCTGATGGCGTAGTCAAGCGCCCGACGTCGACGCGGATCTATCACCACAGGTACGCCTGTGCTGCGCCGGATCAGCAGCGGTTCATCGCCCGCCTCCCGCGCTGACTGCTCAGGTTCCACCGACCAGGGATAGACCGGCGGTCTGGCGCCGTAGCCACGACTGATCACCACCACCCGTTTGCCGCGGCTGCGAAAATAATCACACAGTGCTGTCACCAGCGGCGTCTTGCCGGTGCCGCCAACAGTAATATTGCCAACCACCAACACCGGCACCGCCGGCACCTGGCCGCGTTGCCGAAATCGCCAGAACCGGTAACGCGCCAGCAATGACACCAGTGCGGACAATGGATACAGCAATGGCAGCCAGCCAGCCCCTTGATACCAGGCCAGTTGCAAGGCCTCGGACAGGCCACGGAAACGCCGCTCAATGATCTTCAAAGTTCATCCGGTATAGCTGCGCATAAGCTCCGTCACGGGCGAGTAACTCGGCATGGGTGCCGCTCTCGACCAGACGCCCTTCATCCAGCACCAGGATACGATCAGCCCGCTCAATGGTTGACAGCCGGTGCGCAATCACCAGCGTGGTGCGGCCGGCCATAACCCGCTCCAGTGCCTGCTGGATACGAAACTCTGACTCGGTATCAAGCGCCGAAGTTGCCTCGTCCAGAATCAGAATCGGCGCATCCTTCAAAAGGGCACGGGCGATGGCCAGACGCTGGCGCTGACCACCGGAAAGCTGGGTGCCATCCTGACCGATATGAGCATTAAGGCCACCTTCCAGAGCCTGGACAAACTCCCAGGCATGGGCATCCTTGAGTGCAGCGATCACCTGCTCGTCACTGGCATCGCGCAACTCACCGTAAGCGATATTGTTGCGCACCGTGTCGTTAAACAGCACCACCTTCTGACTGACCATGGCAATCTGACGGCGCAGATCTGCAAGCCGGTAATCGGTCAGGGCATGGCTATCAAGCAGGATCTCACCGGCATCAACATCATAAAAACGTGGCAGCAGAGAAGAGATTGTGGTCTTGCCCGCACCGGACCTGCCTACCAGTGCCACGGTTTGTCCAGCCGGCACATGGAAGGACAGCCCGTTCAGTACCGGCTGATCCTTGTCATAGCCGAAACAGACATCACGGAATTCTATTTCACCGCGGGCACGCTCCAGCGTGCGATTGCCCGGATCCTGCTCCGCAGGCGTATCCAGCAATTCGAACAGAGACGCAGCGCCGGTCAGGCCACGCTGAATCTTGACGTTCACCTCGGTCAGTCGCTTGATTGGCTGCTGAATCAAACCGACACCGGTAAAGAAGGTGAGGAATTCGCCTATAGAAAAATCTTTCGTCATGACCTGAAAACACAGAAAGATAATCAGCCCGACCCCGGCAGAAATCACCATATGCACCGCAGTGGTGCCGACCTCCTTGGTCGCTACCATCTTGACGTTCTGCTTTTCAAAGCTGCGGCTGACTTTCTGGAAGCGCTCCTTTTCCTGCTCCTGAGCAGCAAATATCTTCACCGGCTGCTGACCATCAATGGCCTCACCGACATAATGACTGATATTGCCCATATTGCCCTGCATACGCCGGCTGATATGCCGGAAGCGCTTGCCGGAGTAATTCACTACCAGGCCGATCGCAGGTGCCACGGTAAACAGGATCAAGGTAAGCTTCCAGTCCAGATACAGCAGATAGCCTAACAGGGCAATCACCGACAGCCCTTCCCGAATAATGATCACCACTGCCTCACTCCCGGCAGCAGTGATCTGCTGGGCATCGAAAACCAGCTTTGAGGTGATCCGGCCAGTGGCATTGCGCTGGAACACTCGCTGCGGCAATGCGAGAACGTGCTGAAACACTTCATTGCGCATTTCGAAGACGATGTGCTGACCAAGCCACGACACAGCATAGGCACCAACAAACTGGCCGACACCCTTGATCAGGGCGATGGCCATAGGCGCCAGCGAGACAATCAGGATCATCTTCGGAGTCGGGTTCTCGAAGGTATCAACGATTACCTGCATCATGTATGCCGTTGCCGGCTGCATCGCCGAATACACGGCAAAACCCAGCGAACTGACCAGCAGCGCATACCAGTAGCGGCGCGTATAGGCCAGCAACCGTCGGTAAATCGGCCAGACATTGTCCGGCGTTGTCGCCCTGTTGTTCATTTACCGGGCTCCTGCGTGGCAATGCTGAGGTTGGCAAAGCCGAGCCGGCCAGCCACATCCATTACTGTTACCACTGCCTGATGGGTGGCGGCAGCATCGGCAACAATGACAAACGGCAGATCGGTGCCCTGCTGGGAAACCGGCAGCAACACGGTCCGCAAAGTGTCACGATCACTACGGGTAAGGCGCTCACCATTGACCACATAAGTGCCATCTGCGGCGATGCTGACTTCTACCATTCTCGAATCAGTCAGTGCCGCAACGCCGGTCGCCTCCGGCAGCTCCACCGACAATCGGGTTTCCCGGGTAAAGGTGGTCGATACCATGAAAAAGATCAGTAGCAAAAACACCACATCAATCAACGGCGTCAGATTGACTTCAACACTGTCCTTTTTTACTCGCCCGAACTTCACGCCTTGCCACCCCGGGCAGGCTTCGGTGGGTCTTCACGATCACCGTGCAGGATATCGACAAGGTGGATCGCCTGCTGCTCCATCGCCACGGTAATTTCTTCTACCCGGCGGACAAAGAACCGATGAAAAAACATCGCCGGAATCGCCACCGTCAGGCCCGCCGCAGTGGTGATCAGCGCCTTGGAAATACCGCCGGCCAGCAAGGCGGCATCGCCGGCACCATGCAGCATGATGGCACTGAACACATCAATCATGCCGACCACGGTGCCGAGCAGACCGAGCATCGGGGTAATGGCCGCCACCGTGCCAAGGGTATTGAGGAATCGCTCGAGATCATGGACAACCTGTACAGCAACTTCCTCGATGCTCTCCTTCATGATGTCGCGACCATGTCGGGCATTGACCAGACCGGTTGCCAGAATCCGGCCCAGCGGTGAATCACTGGCCAGTTGCTGAATCTGGCTCTGGTCTAACTTGCCTTTTTTCAGGCCTGCCTGAACCCGACCGACCAGCCCGGCCGGCGCAAGACGATTGCGACGCAGCGTCCAGAAACGTTCGCCAACGATCCCCATGGCAACCAGTGAACAAAGCAGAATGGGCAGCATCAACCAGCCACCGGATTGAACGATCTCCAGCACAGCAGAACTCCGAAGGAATGACGGCCGCTACTCTACCACAGGCTCGCTGAGTCGCCACGGGAAAGCCGAGTGCTGGCGCCAGCGAATCGGCTCGTCCTCCGGGTTGCCGCGGTAAATCAGCATGCCGCTTGCGGCGGTGTTGTATAGCGGCACGCCGGCCGCCTGATAGCGAGAAACAACGCGCTCGGCCGGATGACCAAAAGCATTGGCATAACCGGCGCTGACAAATGCCTGCACCGGGTTGACCTCGCGCAGCAGCATGAAGGACGAACTCGAATGACTGCCGTGATGTGGCACCTGAAGCAGATCAGCCCGAATATCATCGTTGCCGGCCAGCCAGTATTCCACTTCCCGACCGATGTCTCCGGTCAGCAGGATGGTCTGGTTACTTGCTGATACCCGGATCACGCAGCTTTTGTTATTGCTGTGCCGCAGCGACAGCTGCGCCGGCGGCCACAGCACTTCGACACTGACCTGATCAAACCACCAGCGCTGGCCGCGCATGCAGGGCAAGGCGCCGGCCAGCCGGTCAGGCTCCCCGGAATAGACCGGAACATCCCCGAAACGGGCCTGCAGTATGCCGGCACCGCCGGCATGATCGGCATCGGCGTGACTGACCATAATAAGATCCGGTTGCAGGCGCCGGCGCTGCAGCCACGGCAGCAATAGCCGGTCCGCCGCGCTTCCGTCCAGCCATCCCGGCCCGCTGTCGTAAACCAGCAGATGACGCCGGGTGCGCAGAGCCATCATCTGCCCCTGACCGACATCGAACACCACCAGCTCGACCTGGCCTTCCGGTGGTCGCTGCAGATCCGGCCAGAGCCAGGGCAGTAACACGCCGAGCAGCAGCCAGCGCGGCCCCGGCCAGGCCGGCAGCAGCCAGGGCAGCATACCCAGCGCCAGCAGCAGCGCTGACACATACGTGAAGGGCAACGGCAATGACGGCCAGCCGCTGACCTGATCCAGCCACCACCAGGATAACCCCGTGATCGCCGCCGCCAGCGATATCAGCCATTCCACCCCGGGCAACAACGCCGCCAGTAACGCCAACGGCACCAGAAGCAATGAAAAAAGCGGCACCAGTACCAGATTGGCCGGCAGCGACGACAGGCTCCAGACATCAAACAGCGGGGCGGTGAGCAGGCCGAATACCAGCGCCAGCAGCAACTGCATGCGCAGCACCCCGGCCCGGCCGGCATGATGCAGGAACAACAACATGGCAACCGCGCCAAATGACAGCCAGAAGCTGCTGTCCAGCAACGCCAGCGGCGTCGGCAGCGCCACCAGCAGCAGGGCCAGCAGCAGAACCTGCCACCACGACTGGCGGCGGCGGCTGAGCAGACCCGCCATCACCAGCAGCGTCATCATCAGGGCCCGCTGGGTTGGCAGGGAAAAGCCGGCCAGCGCGGCATAACCTGTGGCCGCCAGCAGCGCCGGCAACACTGCCAGACGATCGGCAACCCGGCCGCCCGGGCCGGCACAGCACAGCAGCGAGATCAACCGGCGCGCAACCCACCACACCAACCCGGCCACCAGGCTGATATGCAGGCCGGAAATGGCCACCAGATGCGCTGTCCCGGTAATTCGCAGGCGCTGCCAGTGGTCCCGGGTCAATCCTCGACGATCACCGGTGACCAGCGCGGGCAGCAACGCCGCCGCCAAAGGCCATGGTTGGCTGACGTGCACCAGACGGGTCGAAAGCCGGTCACGAAAGTGGTCCAGCCCCTGCGGCGCTGTCGCCAGTTCCAGAGCAACAATCGAACCACGGGCATCAATACCATTGGCCAGCGCATGCCGCTCGCCATCAAAGGCGCCCTGGTTCAACTGAGCCACCGGCGGCCGCAGGCGCGCCTTCAGAATCAGCGAGGCACCGGGCTGAACCGCCGAGGTATCGGCGCTGAACCAGCCAAGCTGGATTCGCTTCGGGCCGGGCCAGCGCGAATCTTCCGAGTGGCCCAGTGCAAGGAAGCGAACGTGCTCCACGGGCCCGTCTTCCCGTTGCAGCAGGCTCCGCTCCGGCAGGCCCTCAACCCTGACTTGCAGAAGAAATACCTGGCCCGAGTGCCGGGCCGGCAATCTGTCCGCCAGCGCCGCCGCCAGCGTCTGATGGGTATGCCAACCGACAACAACGGCGAGCAACAGCAGGCAAAGTGCGCGGCGAGCGCCGCTGCGGCGCCAGCAAAGCAGCCACACCAGCCCGGCCGGCAGCAACAGAAGTGGCTTGCCGAAGCATATTGCGGCCATGACCAGGGGCAAACACCACATCCGTGTGCACTCGCGGTGGAAAGCCGGGCATAATAGCGCCGCCAACGCGAGGCCGAGGTCAGCCAATGCCGAAAAGATTATTCAGAAGATACCTGCCCTCGCCGGACAAAATCCGACAGAACAGGTCCCTGGGTTTTCTTGGTGCGCTGTTGTCCGACCCCAATCTCTGGCATATCAACCGTCACTCGCTGGCGGGCGCGGCGTTTATCGGGATTTTTTCCTCGCTGGTTCCGATGCCCATGCAGATGGTGCTGGCCGCTGCTCTGGCGGTCAGGTTCAAATGCAACCTGCCCTTATCGATAGTGCTGGTGTGGTTTACCAACCCGCTCACAATCGTGCCGGTATTCTATTTCACCTACCGGGTCGGGGCATGGATTCTGGGCATGCCGATTGTGCCGCCAGAGCATGTCAATTTTGCCTGGCTGATTGAGCAGATGATTCCGCTGTGGTTCGGCTCGCTGCTATGCGGGCTACTGTTTGGCGGGTTGTCATGGGCGATCACAAAACTGATCTGGCGAATGATCGTGGCGCGCAGCTGGGCGCTGCGACAGAACCAGCGCCGCGCAGCAAAAGCGCGTAAAGCGGCAGCCGCTGAGGCCGCGGCCGCAGCTCAGGAAGTCGACAACCGCCCCTCGTGAAGGGTCAGCACCCGCTGGCAGCGGCCGGCAAACTCGTTGTCATGGGTGACAATCAGAAAAGCGATACCAAGCGTATCGTTCAGCTCCTGCATCAGCTCCTGCACTGAAGCCGCAGTCCGCTCATCGAGATTACCGGTCGGCTCATCCGCCAGCACCAGCGCCGGCTCGGTCACCAGGGCTCTGGCGATCGCCACACGCTGACGCTCGCCGCCACTCAACATACCGGGCTTGTGCTCCAGCCGCTTGTCGAGCCCGACCCGTCCAAGCAGCGCTGCCGCTTTCGCAGCGGCTTCCTTCGGCGACACACCGCGAATCAACAGCGGCATGGCAGCATTTTCCAGCGCGGTAAATTCCGGCAGCAGGTGATGAAACTGGTAGATAAACCCGATATGGCGGTTACGCCACCGACAGCGCTGCTTCTCCGATTGACTCTCCAGCGCCTGTCCGGCCACGGCCACGGTGCCACGAGTCGGCGCATCCAGACCGCCAAGCAAATTCAATAGCGTTGACTTGCCGCTGCCGGAACTGCCAACCACCGCCACCCGCTCACCGGGATCAAGGTGCAGGGTGACGTCATTCAACACGGTCAGTTCGGTCTGTCCTTCACGAAAGGTCTTGACCAGACCGGCCGCTTCCAGCACCCGGCCGTCACGCTCGATATTATTCATAGCGCAGCGCCTCCGCCGGTTGCACACGACTGGCCCGCCAGGAGGGATACAGCGTCGCACTGAAGCTGATCACCATGGCAATCGAAACGATGGTAATGACATCGCCCCACTGCAACTCGGACGGCAGGTAGTTCACAAAATAGGCATCAAACAGGCTGGCATTGAAGGTGTCTTCCAGCCACTGCGCCACCGCGCTGATATTGGTCGACAGCAACACCCCCAGCAAAGTACCCAGCGCCGTGCCGGCGAAACCCACCAGGGTGCCCTGCACCATGAAGATTCTCATGATCATTCCGGGGGTGGCGCCCAGCGTACGCATAACGGCGATATTGCCGCGCTTTTCTGTCACCAGCATGACCTGGCTGGAAATAATGTTGAACGCTGCCACCGCGACGATAAACGACAGCAGCAGCGTCATCATGGTTTTTTCCATGCGAATGGCCTGGAACAGGCTGCCGTGGGTGCGAGTCCAGTCGGTGCTGTAGTAATCCTCACCCAGTTCGCGCTCCAGCTGCCAGCCGACATAGGGCGCTTCAAACAGATCTGCCAGACGAATACGGATACCGGACACCGTGCCGGGTTCACGGGCCAACCGGGCAGCATCCTCGACATGTATGTAGGCGAGCATGCCATCCACTTCGGCACGCACCCGGAAGATACCGGTCACGGTAAAGCGCCGGAAACGCGGCATTACCCCGGCCGGCGACAGGGTAGCCTCCGGCAATACCAGCGTGACCTTGTCGCCGATACCGGCGTCAAGTCGCCGTGCCAGAGCATAGCCAAGCACCACATTGAAACTGCCGGGCGCGAGCGAATACAGATCGCCCCGCTCGATATGCTCACCGATGATAGATACATTCCGCTCCGCCTCCGGCTCGATACCGGTGGCGATCACCCCGGCTACCTGCCCCTTATGGCTGAGCATGCCTTCCATCTGCCGGAACGGCGCCACCGCCAGCACCCCTTCGTGACGACCGGCCACTGCGGCCAGCTGCTGCCAATCCTCAACCGGCTCGCGACCGGTCACCGAAACATGGGTGACCATGCCGAGAATGCGGGTCTGCAGCTCTCGGTCAAAGCCGTTCATGACCGACAGCACGGTAATCAGCACCGCCACGCCGAGCATCAGGCCCAGTGCGGAAATCAGGGTAATGACGGAGATAAAGCCGTTGCGGGCCCGGGCGCCTGTGTATCGCAGGCCAACGTAAAGAGAGAATGGTTTCAGCATGGCGCGCATTTAAGCACTAAACAGTGGCGCCAAGAAAGCATCGCCAGCGAGCATCCGGGCAACCCGTCACAGTCGTGGCGTCTGACCGGCAACAATTTGCCAAAGCAGTTGAATAACCACCGCTAACTTTCTAATATCACTTGAAATTGCACCTCCTGCGGGGGAAACGGAATGCGTATAACAATAATTGCCATGCTGGCCACCGGCCTGCTTGGCCTCAGCGCCACCCTGTTTGCAGCCGGAGAGCTGCCGGCACGGGGCATGACTCAGGATGCGGTCCGGGCCAAATTCGGCGCGCCCTCCCGTCAGGTGGCACCAGTCGGCAGCCCGCCAATCAGCCGCTGGATCTACGATGATTTCACCGTGTATTTCGAGGGCAAATTCAGCATTCATACGGTTTCCCATCGTAAAACCCTGACCACTCCACAGGCTGACGCCGCCACTACGACGGCGCCCGCAGCCGTTGCCGGCAGCGCCGATGAGCTGCCTCCGATTGAGGAGATCAGCGAGCCAGGCACGGAGCAGGCGACAGAACCGACAGAACCGGCAGAACCGACAGAACCGACAGAACCGGCGCCGGCCGGGAATACCTTCCGCTTTGACCCGGCCACCGGCCGGATCATCGAGATTGGTCCGGACGGCAAGGCGGTCCCGGCGCCGGCGGCACAGCCAGGCGGCAATGCTCCGGTTCCATCCGAACCGGCTCCCGAGCCGGCTCCCGAGCCGGCACCAGCACCTGCCGATAAGACTGACGCCAGCGAGAGCAAGGCCGTTGCCCCCCTGGTCGCACCGTCTTCGGCACCCGCCAGTGCCCCCGCAGGCACAGGCACCAGCATGCGCTTTGATCCGGCAACGGGCCGGATGATCGAAGTCGGCCCGGACGGCACCCCGGTGCCAGCGGTTGAGCCCGCTGCGGTCGAACCGGCGGCCGCAGAACCAGCGCCGGCGGCTGAACCCGAGCCCGCTGCCGCAGAACCGGCTCCGGCTGCCGAGCAACCTGCGACCACTCCTGCCGAGGCGCCCGCTACCGAGCCTGCCACCGGCAGATTCCGCTTTGATCCGGTCACCGGCCGCATTGTCATGGATAGTGCCGAGCCAACCGCAGAACCGGCGGCAGATGCACCGGCAACGGAAAAGCCCGCTGACGAACCGGCTGCCACGGAGCCCGCCGCAGAAGACACTGACACGGAAAAAAAGCCGCCTGAAGAAGCCCCGGAGGACAACGGTTTCAGCATTCAGTGGTAATATCCGCACAGTTTTCAGGCTGACTGAGAAAACCGGATCCTGATCCGGTTTTCTTTTTTGAGGAGGGCCCGTTCCGCCATGAGTCGACTGCTGCCCGAGTGGCACCCGCAATGGGGTGTGATGATTGCCTGGCCCCACCCGGATACCGATTGGGCCTGTTTGCTTGATCGCGCCGAAGCCACTTACCGCGCCCTCGCCCGCGCCATTCTGGCGCGTGAGAACCTGCTGATTCTTTGCCACGATACCGCCCATGAACAGCATATCCGCAGCTGCCTCGGAGAGATCGAACCAGGCCGTCTGCATTTCCGGCAACTCGCCTACAACGACACCTGGGCACGCGACTTCGGCCCGCTCAGCGTAATCCGCAACGGCGATCTGCTATTGAAAGACTTCATTTTCAACGGCTGGGGTAACAAGTTCGAAGCGTCACTGGACAACCAGACCACAACAAAGCTCGACTGGCAGGCGCCAGTAGAAGCCGTCTCGCTGGTGCTGGAAGGTGGCTCGGTGGAAATCAACAGTCGCGGCCAACTGCTGACCACCCGCTACTGTCTGATGAATCCGAACCGCAATCCGACGCTGGATCAGGCTGCCATCGAGTCGGCCCTGTGCGAGCATCTGGGTGTTACCGAATTCTGGTGGCTGGACCATGGTGATCTTGAGGGCGATGACACCGACGCCCATATCGATACGCTGGCGCGCTTCTGTGACGACAACACCGTCGCCTACGTGCAGTGTCAGGATCAGAGCGACAGTCATTTCGCCGAACTCGAGCGGATGGAACAGCAACTCAAGGCGCTGGCAGAAGCGCATCAGCTCAAACTGGTGCCACTGCCGCTGCCGCCGGCGCAGTTTGATGATGCAGGCGCGCGCCTGCCGGCAACCTATGCCAACTTTCTGATCATCAATGGCGCCGTACTGTTGCCGGTGTACGGCTGCGAAACCGATGCCCTGGCCGTCGCCCAATTGCAGCAAGCATTTCCGCAGCACGAGATCGTGCCTGTCGACTGCCTGTCCCTGACCTGGCAGCACGGCAGTCTGCACTGCGTCACCATGCAACTGCCGCAAGGCGTACGCTGAGCCCGGAAACAGGAGAGCAATGATGAAAGTTGCCGTGATCCAGCAGGCCAACAGCGCCGACCTGGAAGCCAACCAGAAAAAATCCGGGCAGCTGGTGCGCGACGCTGCCGGCCAGGGTGCCGAGCTGGTGTTGTTGCAGGAGCTGCATCGCGGCCTGTATTTCTGCCAGAGCGAAGACACCAACGTGTTTGATCAGGCCGAAACCATTCCCGGCCCTTCCACCGAGCGATTCGGCAAACTGGCGCAGGAACTCGGCATCGTGCTGGTCACCAGCCTGTTCGAAAAACGCGCCGCCGGCCTGTATCACAACACCTCGGTGGTGCTGGAAAAAGACGGCTCCATCGCTGGCCAGTACCGCAAGATGCATATCCCGGATGATCCGGGTTTCTATGAAAAGTTTTTCTTCACCCCCGGCGACGCCGAACGCCTCGACGGTGAAAACGGTTTTACCCCGATCGACACCTCGGTTGGTCGGCTCGGTGTGCTGGTGTGCTGGGATCAATGGTACCCGGAAGCGGCACGGCTGATGGCGCTGGCCGGCGCCGAACTGTTGCTGTATCCAACCGCCATAGGCTGGGACCCGGATGACGATGACGCCGAAAAGCAGCGCCAGTTGAATGCCTGGATCACCATCCAGCGTGCCCACGGTGTTGCCAATGGTCTGCCGGTGCTGGTCGCCAACCGCACCGGTTTTGAAGCATCGCCGGATGGCAAAAGCGGCATCCGGTTCTGGGGCAACAGCTTTGTCGCCGGCCCGCAGGGCGAAATTCTTGGCCAGACCGGCGTCGACGGCGATCAGGTGCTGCTGATCGATATCGACATGGCACGCACCGAGCGGGTGCGCCGCATCTGGCCGTATCTGCGCGATCGCCGTATTGATGCCTATGGTGACCTGACCAGGCGCTTTCGGCGCTAGATACGGAGACCCATATGTTGCCAGCCATCGTCGGCCATCGCGGCGCCCGCGGAGAGGCGCCGGAAAACACCCTGCCGAGCTTTGAGCGCGCGGTCATCGCCGGCGCGCCGGAAATCGAGCTGGATGTCAGGCTGTCAAAAGACGATCAGCTGTTCGTCCTGCACGACCCGGACCTGAAACGCACCACCGGCCATGCCGGTCGGGCGCAGAACCTGCCGCTTGCCGGCATTATCGCCCACGACGCCCGTCAGGCCATAAGCGGCTGGCCAACGCCCTGCCCGGTGCCATCACTGCAGCAGGTGATCGACAGCTGTCCGGACAACATGCGCTTCCAGTTCGAGGTCAAGGCCGACGGCAAGGCGCCACTGAAACGCATCGCCCACCAGCTGGCCCGGATGATTCGCGCACAGGCTCTGGAACATCGCGTAGTCGTCACCTCCGGCGACGCCCGCTTTCTTGGCCTGATGCGCAAGGAAGCAGCAGAAATCCCGCGCGGCTATGTCTGCCAGTACCGGCACCGCAAACCGATCCAGACCTGTGTGGCGCTGGACTGCCGCTGGCTGATCAGCCACTTCGGAATGGTGACGGAATCACTGATGGGCCACGCTCGCCGGCACGGTCTGGGGGTATCTGTGTGGACGGTGAATGACCTGAAGGAAGCAGAGCGGCTCATCGGGCTCGGTGTGGACTCGATTATTACCGACTTCCCGACCGGCTTCCTGTGCCACCTGCGCAGCAGAGTGGCACGACTGTAGGCGTCAATGCGCGGCGAGCGTCCGTTCCAGCTGACGAATGTCCAGCACTTCGCGCGCTTCAGCACGCTGCCGATACCGGGTAATCAGATCATCCTGCATCGGAATCAGACCGATATCTACCAGCAGCCCGTTCTCACCAATAATCTCCGGACTCATAAACATATCGATGTACTCGCGTAATGCCGGCAGCTGCTGGTGATGGTCATTCTTGACATAGAAAAACAGGCTACGGGCGATCGGATACTCCTTGCTGGCAATGGTTCTGGTACTCGGTGAAACGTCGTCAATGGCAATGCTCTGGATAATATCGCTATTCTCCGCCAGATAGCTGTATCCGAAAATGCCCATCGCGTTCCGGTCCTTGGTCAGCTTCTGAACGATCAGGTTATCGTTCTCGCCGGCCGGGACAAACACGCCGTCCGTACGAATAACCCGGTACCCCTTGAGACCGGCATCGCGGTAGACCTTCATTTTTTCGGTCTGGACCTCCAGCACGATTTCCTCAAAGGAATCACGGGTACCGGAACTGATTGGCGGACCATAAATGGTAATCTTGCGATCCGGCAACGCCGGGTTAATCTGATTCCAGTGGGTATAGGTGTTTTCCACCAGGCCATTGCCGCTTTCATTCGGCACCATCTTCGCCAGTGCCAGTAGCAGTTCATGCATGGTCAACTTTAACGGCGGCATATCAGCATTCTGGGCCAGGACAATGCCGTCATAGCCAAACATGACTTCGGTAATATTGCTCACTCCGTTACGCCGGCACAACTGCATCTCCATGATGCGAATCCGGCGACTGGCATTCACAATGTCCGGTAACTCCATGCCGTTACCGGCGCAGAAAATCTTTATCCCACCACCGGTCCCGGTCGCCTCGACAACCGGAGTCGGATAACGGGATAAAGCACCGAACTCCTCAGCCACAAAGCTGGCGAAAGGATAGACAGTCGAGCTGCCGACAATCTGCAGCTGTTCGCGAGCAACGGAAAATCCGCTGACAAAAAGCAGTGCCAGTGCGGCAACAAACGGAACCCTGATATTTATCATGGTCTTTCCTCCAACGCATAATCTGTATCCAGTGAATCATCCCTGCCAAATTTCCACTTCCTTTTGCCAGTAGCACTCTGCAGCTCCAGCCCGGTGCCGCCATCATCGACTCTTAGCCGCTCAAAGCCGATACCGGGGCCAACACCAGCGTTACGGGCGAACTCCCTTGCCGGTTCCAGCAACCCGGCCACGGACTGTAGTCGCGCATTGGCGCGCAAGCACTCAACGCCAAAATAACTGTCAACAAGAGAAAATCCGGCTGCACATTGGCCATCGACGGCATCACTGTATTCGTAGATATCGGAAAACGTGGCCCGCTTGAGCCGCAGACGAACCTGTATGCCGGATGCGGCGCCAAGGGCAATCAGCCGGGCCTTGCCATCCCTGACTGAAACTCCGAACAGCTTTCCCTTGGCCAGACTGGCCGGCTCGTCGGCAACAAACAGATACAGGTTGCCGGAGTGCAAGCCGTCGTACAGATAAATCGTTCTCTGATCAGGCAGTACCACGACATCCGAAGCACCGATCCTTCCCACCGCATAGTGCTTCACAACCTTGTTGGCGCCCTTTTCATCCAGCAGAACCAGCTCTGACAACCAGCCGTAATCATAGGGATTCACCTGTGCCGATTTGCCGGCGTAAAATCCGGAAAATCCCTTGGCGAAATCAGCTGAATCCCTCGCATCAACCTGGCCGGACTCCGGAAGAAGCAGTGAACCCCAGACCGACTTCACCGCAAAAGAAACATTAGCCAATCCCTGCACCGACGAAGCGTCTACGGCCGCGGTATTCACCGGAGACCCGTCTTTACCAAGACGAGTCAGATACAGCGCTGACAGCGGGCCATGGAACAACGAGGCAATAAAGCGCTGCTGCCCGTACTCCATTTTCACATTCCGGGCAGGCGCCGAGTAGATAAGCGGATCACCATCCACCATCAATGGATTGCCTTCAAAGTCGTAGGCCAACCCGTAAATATTCAGGCCAATCACCCTGCCCGCCTGAAGCGATGCCGGCACTTCGCTGGCTCTGGCGCCACTGGCCGTGATCGCTATCACCCATAGCAAAACAAAAAATCTCATAATCAATACTTCACGCTGAAGTTAATCCCGTAAGAACGACCAGGATCATAGGATCGAACCAGCAGCCCGCCCTGGGTTTCCTCTCGAGTACTGCCGAGAATGTTCTGCACCTTGAAACCCAACGTGTAGGCAATCTTCTTACGCTGCTCATCGTAGCTATCGTTAAGCCCCCACTTGGCAACGAAATCCAGCTGATGAAACGGTTCGGCGTAGATATCCGGATTACCATTGATACCCAGGCTGGTTATGCGCTTGCCATAGACGTTATACAGAAACGCCAGGCTGCGCCTTGTGTGAAAGTTGTCATAGCCCAGGGAAGCGTTAATCACATAGGGAGACTGGCCCTGCATCGGGCGCTTGTCCGAGGTCAGAAACGGAATAAACTGGTCATTGGCAAACTCGGGATTGTCCTTATCCAGGTCGATTTCCGAATCGATGTAGGCATAGTTGCCGCTAAAATAGACGTTGTTCAGCAGGCTTCCCAACGGCGCGAGGCTTTTGCGAAAGCCCGCCTCCAGGCCGACGCTCTGCGCGCTAGGGGCGTTACGGAACGAGATTTCCACATCGACATCACTGACGGTACGAACAGTTTCAATGGGATTAATAAAGTCCTTGGCGAACACACCTATGGAATAGAACTCCTCAAAATTCGGGAACACCTCAAAGCGCAGGTCATAGTTGGTAATCTCGGTTGCCTGCAGCCCCTCAAAGCCGAACACGATTTCCTCGGTAATCGGATCCTTGTAACGGTTGGGACTAAACTCACGAAAATCGGGGCGACTCAATGTCTGGCTGAATCCGAGACGAATCTGGGTATTGCGACTGAGCAAGTAGGTCAGGGACATAAAGGGCAGTACATCGTCGGTTTCCAGCGAAGAACGGGTCTGCTCTGCACCTACCTGCAGCTCCTGCGTTGATGTTTCGGCACGGGCACCGAAACCAACCTGCAACGGCTCAAAAGGCCGCAATATCTGATTGAGGTAAAAAGCGCTTTCCGTCTGCGTCGCGGTATAGAAGTCATCCGGCTTATAGGAATCCAGGACATCCAGAATGCCATCGTCAACACTTTGCTGTGAGATAGCCTCGTCAATGCCCCGGTTGTCCTGTGTGTTCTGATACTGGATCTTGAAGCGGCGGTTATCCAGGGTACGATCCTTTTCCAGCAACGCGTAGCCGACCCGGGTCTCCTGCTCCCTGCCCCACAGGGTAAAGGGCACGCGCAGATCTATCCGATAGTTGTCCAGATTATCTTCAAGGTCCGAGTACAGATAAAACAGCTTCTTCTGGTCAACTACCAGCTCGCCATTGGCTTCCTTGTATTCATACTCAAAGCTGCCAGGCTCCAGACGCGTGGCGGTAGACAGCCCCACGCCCCAGGACAGCTCTGCATTCTTGTCCAGACCGATACCATCCATGGCCAGCTGATGAACGCCGTTAAACTGATGCAGCTGCAAGCTGCGCTCCACATATTGCAGGAATGTGCGCTCGCGCGGCCGCCCCTCTACGCGCTGATTCACTTGGGCAAAATTGGTCAGGTCCTCGGCTTCATTAAGCAACGCAAAAGTGTACTTGAGCTTGTAGTTGTCATCGTCCTCGACTGCGAAGCTGAGCATGCCGCCGGCCTTCTCCGCCAAACGGGTAACTGACTGGCCGCTGCTTTCGACGTGCAAAACCTGATCCGAGCCTGCCTCGAACTGATACTCTTCCGTATTAACATCCGAGGCTTCATCCTCGATGTCGTAATAGACATTGGCTGCAAGGCCATAGCGCAATCCGCCCGATGTCCGATAGCCCTGACCGGCGGTAGCGGATACCCCGCCTTCCGGTCTGGCGACTCGCTCCTTCAGCGCATACTGGCGGTAGTTCACCATCGCCACGTTCAGGGCCTGCTTCTCCTCAGCGGTAATACCCTCTGCCAACACGGTGCCGCCGAGCACCACCTCCTCCGTCAAGGGACTGAAGTCGTCGCTGAGCTTGAGCAGCAAAGATGGTACTTCCTTGTCATTATCACTATTGAAAAGCTGCTTTTCCCCGGTCGCATCATTGACTCCGGAACTCAGCGTCAACTGCAGGTAATTGTCCTCCTGGGGAATATCGCGCGTCGTGATCAGTACCGTGCCGCCGCCAAACGTTCCTGGCAGCTCACTGGTATAAGTCTTCTGGATTTCCATCGACTGGATAATATCGGTAGGAAAGATATCCAGCGGCACCACCCTTTTGGTCGGCTCGGGGGAAGGCACATGCAAACCATTCAGCAAGATAGTGCTGTAACGCTCACCGAGACCGCGAACAAAAACAAATTTTCCGTCCTGGATGGTAATACCGGTTACCCGCTTGAGCGCGGATGCCGCCGAAGAATCACCCGATTTTGAGAACTGCTCACTGGAGATGCCCTCGCCAAGCACATCATTGTCCCGCATCGCTGCAATCGAGGACGCCATACTTCCCTCGACAAACGGCGCACTGACAACATGATCGTCAAGGACAATATTGGCGGTCGCCATCTTGACCTCAATCACTTCCGGGGAAGCGGCAGAGACCTTGACTCCGCGCTTGACCTGCATGATAAAGCGAGGATGGACAAGCGTCAGATCATGCTCGCCGTAAGGCAGCAGCATCTCCACCTTTCCGGAAATATCGGACATCCCCTCAGCCTCGACACCACGCACAAAGACCCGCACCGCATCAATCGGCTGACCCGTTTCGGCCGCGCTCACCCGCACAAGCAATGGCCCCAGCGGGCCGGCATTACGGCCATCGTCACCCTGTGACGACCAGGCATCACTCTGGACCACCGGCGTATCCAGGTGGGTCTGCACCTGCCCGGCTGCGATGTTGATGAAAAGACGGTTCTGCAAGCTGCTTTGCAACTCAATATCGGCAAGAATTTCCGTGTCTGTACCGCTGCCGCCAGTAACTTTATAGTTACCGGCTTCAAAATTACCACTGACGATTCCGTACTGATCAGTAACCAGCTCCCGGTCACCAACCAGGACTCGATAGCCCGGAACCGTCGCGCCATCGCTGAATACCAGAATGAGCAGGTTGTCAGCGGCACTTGCCTTGCAGGAAAGGCAAATCAGCAGCAATGACGCCAGAAAATTAAATACAGCCGGCCGGGTCACTACCACACTCCTCAATCTGGTTTAGCAACTGAATAGCTTTAAGGAAAACAGCTTCCTGCCGGATCAGCTTGAGCCAATGACGGGCCCGCTGATGATCCCCTGTGATGAAGTGGCCGTAGCCAAGTGCATACTTGATATTGTCGTCTTCCAGCAGCCCGAGACGGATCAGTTCCCCTTCCTTGGCCACCAGGGATTCGTAATCGCCGATGGCGATATCAATGCCCAGGCGCTGCCTGAACTTGTCAGACTGATCCACGACGCGCCGATTGAGCTGCAATGCACGAACCGGCGAATCCGCTTTTACATAAAGCGCAGCTGCCTTGTACGCCAACCCGGGCATTCTTAACGAGGCCCAATCCAGCACCAGTGCTGCGGAGAAAAACTGTTGCTGGTCGATATACAACTGAGCCAGCATCTCCGCCAGTTTCCGGGTATCCGCATGTCGGATCAGCCCTTCTTCAAGCAATTCACTGGCCAGCTTGTGCTGCCCGGTTTCACGTAGAGCATAGGCAATGGCCATGTACTCTTCAGCGGTATACTGCTCGCCCTGCAGATACTGCTCTGCATAGGTCATCGCCTGCAGGAACAGTCCGGCCTCAATAAGGTAGTTAAACTTTTGCCGATAGAAGCGGGTTTCTTGCGGATATCTGACAATGGCGTCATCAAGCACCTGCCACGCCTGCTCAAGATCGCCCAGCTTTTTTAAGGCATCAGCCCTCACTGCAAGCATGGCAGCCGATTTACCCTCTTCACCAGCCAGATCCAGATAGGTAATGACCTTTGCATAATCGGCCTTCTTCCAGTAGTTCCGGGCCATATAGAGATAAAGCGATTCATTATCCTGGCCACGGTCAACCGCCGCCTGAAGATAGATATTGGATAGCACCGGGTAGTTCTGCCGATGCAGATAGATGCCCTTGGCCGTATAGAAACTTGCCGCATTGAAGTACGCGGCATCCGGGTCGACCTTTTCCAGAGCCGGGCCAGCGCGTTCGGTATAACCGTCGCGCAGCAACTTCAGGGCAAGCGCCAGATAATCAACCGGCTCCTGCGCCAATGCCGGGGCACTGGCAAGAAAAATCATGATTGCTGTCAGAACCAGTCGCACGTCATTATTCCAGCTTGAATGCTATCTGTTGCGTTGCCCACACCTTCACCGCCTTGCCGTCATAACTGGCCGGCGAGAACTTCCACATGCGCACCGTACTTTCGGCCTTGAGATCGAATATCTCGGGCGGGTTTGACTCGACAATTTTCACATCCTCGACGTTACCCTGTTCGTCTATCAGCACATTCATAATCACGTAACCGCTAACCCCCTGTTTCCGGGCCAGCTCAGGATAGACAATCGGCGCACGACGTACTGCCCGTGGCGGAATATCAACACTGTCCTTGTCCATTGCGGTGTCTGCGCCGGAACCAAGCAGGTCATTACTGCCCAACTCGGAAAATCCTGTCTGACTCATATTCGGAATGCCGAAATCAAGCCCGAGAAGTCCCAGTGAGGCATCGACATCACTGGCAGACAATGTCGGCAATGGCTCTCGCTCCTGCCGCTCAGGCGGCTCCGGCTTCTTTGGCGGTGGCGGCTTGCTGACGGAGCTCTTCTTCTGAACATCAAACTGCAGTGCCGAATTGCGAATCTCCTCAAGGTCGACTCCGGATCCGTTCAGAGAAACAACCACAGTAAAAATCAACCAGGGAATGAGTAACGCAAGGATGCCGGCAACAATATGCTTTTTCATTCAGACGACCCCGTGGCGCATTATCTGCCGCCAGTTTCCTGCTCTGTTGCCACGCCGACGTCAGTCGCTCCTGACAGCCTGCTCTGATCAACCACCTCAAGCACTACCCGGGCCGGCACCATCTCATCAGTTACCACAAGCACGGACTTTTCAGTGCTCAGGCGAAGCATGTCGCGCAACTTCCCCTGCAAGCTGTAAATGCGCACAGGCTGGTTATCGACATAAATGTCGCTATTGCTGTCGATGAATATTCGAATAGCTTTGCTTGAGGCAGCGGCACCGCTGCTTGCAGAGGGTCGGTCCAGATCAAGTTTCATGTCTTTTACAAACGTTGTTGTTACCATAAAAAAGATAAGCAGAATAAAAACCATATCGATAAGTGGTGACATATCGATGCCGGCTTCATTCTCACTGTGGTCGCGGTAGCGCATATCAGCCTCTTGTTTCCTGCTCGTCTGAAGTGCAAAAAAGGTCACGAATCTGATCAAGCTGACGCTTGATATTCTCTTCACGCCGATCAATCATTCGCCCCGCCAACAGTCCCGGAATCGACACCGCCAGGCCCATCTGGGTGGTGAACAGCGCCCGACTGATGCCGCCGGCGATCCCGCCGGACTGGGTGTAAAGGGCCATTTCGGCCAACGAATCAAACGTCTCGATCATGCCGTCCACGGTGCCCAGAAGGCCCAGCAAGGGCGCCACGGCAACCAGCGAACGTGCCATCGAGCGATGCCGGGACAACTGCGCACGGATTCCGGAGAATGCCGTGTTAATCCGGGAACGCAGCTCCTCCCGTCCTGCAGCGCGCGCCCTGATCGCCACCGCCAGACCCACCGCCGCTGCAGGAACCGAATCCGGCAGCGGACGCTGTTCACGCACATAGCGCAGTAACTGGCGGGCATCCATTGCCCCGGGCCGGATGGTGAGATAACGGATCGCCAGCGCATACCACAGCACCATAGCCACCAGCACCAGCGGCAGCATGACAAAGCCACCCATAGCGAAATAGCGGCCCAGTTCCCCGGTATTGATTAGCAGAAAGTCGCCCATAACGGTGCTCAGGCTCCGGCCGGAGACTTGTGAGCATTGATAATGCTCAGGGCAGCCCTTTCCAGATCGTTCTTGGTACGGGTCCCCCAGCTCGACAGCAGGTTGCCGGCCAACAACAGCGGAATGGCTACAACCAGACCGTATTTGGTCGTGATCAATGCCTCGGAAATACCGGACGAAAGCAGCTTCGGATCGCCGGTTCCGTACTCGGTAATGATGTCGAAAGTACTGATCATGCCGGTAACCGTGCCGAGCAGGCCGAGTAGCGGTGACACAGCCGCAATCACCACAATGGCAGCGCCATAACGATCAATGCGCCCGGCTTCATACAGGATCGACTCGCTGATAATGTCCTCGATATGCTCCCGCTCTCGCTTGATATTTCTCAGGGTGGCGGAAATTACCCGGCTGGCGCTGTTCATTTTTCCCTGGCAGAACTCAAGCGCCTGGGCAAAATCGCCGCGGGCCAGAGCGGCATTAACGTTCTCCGTGGTTTTCTGGATATTGGCGCTGAACATGGTCAGATAGGAAATTCGCGTGATCACAAGAACAATGCCGGCAACACCAAGCAAAGCGATGATTCTTGCAATCAGCCCACCTGCTTCCAGCTCGCCGGAAAATGTCTTGGGGTCCTGCTTCTCTGCTGCCACACCCGGGTTGTCATAAAGGAAGATGGATAGCCGCTCGATGCTCCCCGGTGCCGACAGCACAGCACGGGCATCCGCACCGGTGGACTCTTCCCAGATCCGGAACATGCCATCACCCGCAGGAGCCAGCACCCCGGCCGCCTGCTCGCTGATTGCATACCGGGCAATGCGACCGACTTCGGCAGTCTGTCCTGCAACCAACTCACCGTTTTCCCGGAAGAAATTGCCGCTGCGTATTTCGATACGTCCATCCCGGGCAATGCGCTGTCGCGCCAGGGAGAACGCCGAGGCCAACCGCTCAAGATCGCTGTCACCCTCTATTTCAAGATCCATTGCCTCAAGCGTCTCACCGGCCTGCAGCAAGGTTGTTTCCAGCAACATGGCGTCAGCGCTGCCAAAATCGACATCGCGGGAAATATCGGCTATCTGGTAATTGACCTGATCTGTAGCATTCTGACCGGCAAGAAACGACTTCTGCAGCCGGTCAATCTCCTGCCTGGTAGTACGCAACACAGTTTCGTTACTGCGCTTGATATCAAGCAGACGCTTTTTCAGCACTTCCCGTTCGGAAGTCAGATAGGCGTACTCTTTCTGATAGGCCAACTCAAGCTCATCTGCCATCACAGGTTGCGCAGAAAAGCTGATGACCAGCGCCACCAGAATCGTGGATACATGTCTGATCATGCTGAATTACTTCCGTGGTAAAAGGTTAGGAACGACAAAAAGGCCCGTGCGGATATTCTTCGCATAGGCATCAAACAGCTTGTCCAGCAGGGCCACATCGCTGCTCGCAGTGATCTCCTCATGCTGCCAGCTGCCGCTGACCAGCTCCTGCCGGACAAGGCCATACTTGCCTTCCTCAAGCGTGTAGAACATGGCAATCTTGCCCAGCCTGAGTACCCGAGCGAGCGTTGGCACACCATTGACGTCCAGCGTCTCGCTGTGAATCCCGGAGCTTCTCCCCATGGTCAGCTCATCCTCAACAAAGGCCCACAGCTGGTTAATCGCCTTGTTGCTGGAAATCGCCCCGGAGGTCAGGCGCTTTTCGATCTCCCGAAGAACATCCAGCCGGTCCTCAAGGCGAAACGGCACCGAGCTGTCCAGCTGTTTGCGCAGCGCAGCAATTTCTTCCAGCACCACCGGCACCACCTGCGCGTCCGGAGTAGTCTGCTGACGGCGTGACTCCTTGAGCGTGGCGAGCTCGCGATTCAGATCCTTGAGGTTAAGCTGCTGGCGACTGATCCTGATTTCCAGATCCGCTTTCTGATTGGCCAGCGAACGCATCTGATCAGAGAACACCTGTCTCTCACTATTGATCTGATCGTGCAGCTCGCCGATCTCCTGACGGATGGCACTGAGCTCGCGCGCAATGTTGTCAATCGATGCTACATCCTTGCTGGCGGCACCAGCGGGTGCCGTCAGAGCCCCGAGCAGCAGCGCCGACAATGACAGAAATGTGACTCTCACAAACCAGATCTCCCATGCGGAATATCAAAACGGTAACAAAGCCGTATCGCGAGGGAATCCTGAGCCAGAAATATGACAAACCGGTGAACATGACGTTTTTTTTACTTTTCCGATTCGGATTTACTACGCCGATTCAGATTTACTACGCCGGTTCAAATGTGACATCTCTGATCGATGAAATATTTATGCAACAGTCATCCTTCATCCTGCGGGTCTCGATTTATTTTGAACTCACCAACCATCAGAGAGAGAGTCATGAGCCAGGGTAACCAGATTCGGAACTGGAACAGAATTAAATACCTAAGCCTTGCCGTCGCGATCGCCAGCGCAGCTGGTTGCGGCGGCTCATCTTCCGGCGGTGGCGGTGGCGGCGTAGCCGGTACCGCTGCATATGTTGCCAAAAACAGTGAATTGAAAGGTGACTTTGCCGAGAACGTCACCCTTGAAGCCGGCAAGGTTTACGCCATCAACGGTGAAGTAAACTTCCTCGAAGGAACCACGCTTACCATTCCGGCCGGCACCACACTTTATGGCAAAAGCGGCTCTTCCTATCTGGCCATTAACCGTGGCGCACAGATCTTCGCCAACGGCACCGCAGCCAGCCCGATTATCTTTACTTCGGCTCAGGATATTGCCGGCACCGCAGGCCAGAACGACCAGGGTCAATGGGGCGGCCTGACCATCCTCGGCCAGTCCACCAACAACAAGGGCGAGCGCACCTATGAAGCGGGCACCCAGCTTTATGGCCCGAAAGATGGCATAACCATCTCAGATGACAACAGCGGCGAGCTGGAATACGTGCTGATCAAGCACTCCGGCTTTGAAATCGAGAAAGACAAGGAGCTGAACGGCCTGTCTCTTGCCTCAGTCGGGTCAGGCACGAAAATCGAAAACATTGCCGTTGTCGGCTCGGCAGATGATGCCATCGAGTTCTGGGGCGGCACCGTTAACGTCACTAACCTGTATATCTATAACGCAGGCGATGACTCGATCGATACCGATGAAGGCTTTACCGGCACCATTGACAATGCCTATGCGCTTCAGGTGCTTGTTGACGACGAAATCGACTCCCGCGCACTGGAAGCTGACAGCTACGATACCACCAAGGCCTTCGACGATACGGCACCGCTTGACCAGCAGATAGTGTCCAGGCCGGTACTCATGAATGCCACGCTGGACACCCGCGGTCGCGCCATTCGCCTGCGCGAAGGCACCGGCTACCTGTTCGATAACGTACAGGTCAATGTAAAGACCAGCAGCGCTGATCCAGCAACTATGGCTATGGCCGATTACGTCAAAGAAATTGCTGCGATCCGCATCAGCGACCAAACCACTTTTGATACCGCCAAGATTGAAGTACAGGGCGCAGGTCTGGCCGTAGTCAATGAAGCGGTAGATCTGGAGCTGTTTACTGACGCTGCCGGTGATATCGGTTCCGACGGCGTGATTAGCGAAGGCAAGGGCATCTACCGTGATCAAGCGACGCTGGACTACTTCCGCGTTGTTGCCGGCGGTGTTCATGAGACCGTAGGCGTTACCCAAAGCATGATCGACAGCGGGTTCCGTGACTATGATGGCAACGTCTTTGCCGCCACGGTTGCGGCAGACAACACCGTCACCGGTGCCGACATGTCGGCTTTCAGCTGGGTTGACGATGCTCTGAACCAGGCTCCCATCGTTGTTCTTTCCGGCGATATCACCACCAACACCACCCTGTCCAAGAACAACCGTTATGCCATTACCGGCGAAGTGAATGTCGTAGACGGCGTGACGCTGACTATTCCGGCAGGCACCACCCTGTTTGGCGCAACCGGTTCTTCTTACCTGGCGATCAATCGTGGCGCCAGGATCATTGCTGACGGCACCGCAGCCGAGCCGATCGTGTTCACCTCTGCCCAGGATATTGCCGGCCTGAACACCACCGGTGACGAGCAGGGCCAGTGGGGCGGCCTGACCATTCTTGGCCAGTCCACCAACAACAAGGGCGAGCGCACCTACGAGGCAGGCACCCAGAAATACGGGCCGGATGCAGGCGTAACCATTGCCGCTGATGACAGTGGCACTCTGCGATACGTCGTTATCAAATACTCCGGCTTCGAAGTAGAAAAAGACAAGGAGCTTAACGGCCTGTCACTCGCTTCTGTCGGATCCGGCACCATCATGGAAAACATCGCGGTGATTGGCTCTGCCGACGACGGCGTCGAGTTCTGGGGTGGCACCGTCAATATCAACGGCCTGTATATCTACAACGCAGCGGATGACAGCATTGATACCGACCAGGGCTTTACCGGCAAGCTGGAAAATGTCTATGTCCAACAGAACGTGGTTGATGACGAAATCGACTCGCGTATTCTGGAAGCCGACGGCTACGATGCCACCAAGGCCTTCGACGATACGCTGCCGGCTGACCAGCAGATTATTTCCAAACCGCACATGAAGAATGCCATGCTGAAAGGCACTGGTCGTCTTGCCAGACTGCGCGAAGGTACCGGTTATATCTTCGAAAATGTCCAGATGATTACGGAGTCCAGCACCGATCCGAACGCTGCTGCCATCCGCATCTCCGATACGCCCACTTTCGACGTGGCCGAGATCGAAACTGTAGCACCGGGCCTGGCCATCAAGAACCTGGTCACTCCCGTCGCCCTCTTCCATGACGCAGCGACTGAAACCTATTTCAATGGTCTCAGCAATGTGCTTGAGGACGATGACAGCACCCTGATTATCCCGGAGTACGATTCCAGCTGGGTGCCGAACTGAGCCCTGCTGAATATCGTTACACCAGTATATTCAAGTGAGCAGTAACGCTCCCGGGGGAGAGTCAGATGACTCTCCCCCGGGTCGTTATCAACGTACTGCAAAGCCGTTTCTTCCCGGCCAACCCGGGAAACCTATTCCAGTAGCGCCATAACATGCATGAATTCAGAACAGCGTCCCACCTGCCAGGCAAAGAACGCCTGATCACTGTACTGATGTGGATCGCCACCAGCATCTCCGTCGTTACAACCATTGCCATTGTCTTGACCATCGTATTTCAGGCGATCGAATTCTTCCGCCTTGAAAGCTTCTGGTATTTCCTGTTCGGCACAGAGTGGTACGCAGGCCACCAGGACACCCGCTTTGGCTCTGTGCCCATCTTTGCCGGAACCTTTATGATTACCGCCATTGCCCTGCTGGTGGCCATTCCGGCAGGCATCGGTAACGCCATCTATCTGAGCAGTTATGCGCGCCCTGCTACGCGCGACCTTATCAAGCCCGTTATCGAGATCCTCGCCGGCATCCCCAGTGTGGTTTACGGCTTTTTTGCGGCACTAACCGTGGCGCCACTGGTGGTGTCATTTTTCGCCATGCTTGGCATTGATTCCGCCTACAACAATGCCCTCGCCTGCGGCGTGGTCATGGGTGTAATGATCATTCCGGTTATTTCATCACTGAGCGATGATGTACTCAGCGCCGTGCCCAGCCGCCTGCGCAATGCCTCGCTGGCGCTGGGCATGACCGAAGGTGAAACCATCCGTGACGTGGTTCTGCCGGCAGCAGCGCCGGGGCTGATATCAGCGGCATTACTGGGTTTCTCAAAAGCGGTCGGCGAAACCATGATCGTGGTAATGGCCGCCGGCATGCGCCCCAATCTGACCTGGAACCCGCTGCAAGACATGACCACCGTGACCGTGCAGATTGTTGACTCACTGGTAGGCGATCATGCCTTCGACTCTCCGCATACCCTGTCTGCCTTTGCGCTGGGGCTGATGCTTTTTGTTATCACCTTTCTGCTTAATGTCGGCTCACTGGTTCAGATCAGAAAGTTCAAGAAACGCTACCAGATAAATACCCTATGAATAACCATCCGTTTGCAGACCCGTCACTGGCAAAGCGCTGCCGCAACGAGCGCCGGTTTCGCCGATTACTGATGCTATCTCTGGTGTTTACGCTGGGGTTTATTATTTTCTTTATGTTCGACATGGTCTCGCGTGCGGCGCCTGCGTTCAAGCATGCCTACATCGAAGTAGAGGTGACCTATACCGAACGTGCCACCCGCTTCCCGCAAACCATGCTTGACAAGGATCTGCAGTCTCTGGTGAGTCGTAGCTGGCTACGCACGGTTCCGGGCCAGCTGGCAGAGGCGCCCGAGCTGATTGGTACCACGGAGAAGCGCTGGGTGCTGACCGATGACCAGGTCGACCAGTTCCTGAAGGGGCATCATCACAACCTCGACGAAGCTGAGCAGGCCGACGTGCTTTCAATGCAGCAAAACGGCAAAATCGAAAGCCGCTGGAACCTTCCGTTTCTCGTCAACGGCGATTCGAAAATGCCCGAGCTGGCCGGCATCGCCTCGGCGGCGCTGGGTTCGGTGCTGACCCTGATAGTCACCATGGCATTTGCCTTTCCGCTCGGCGTGGCAACGGCCATCTATCTGGAAGAATTCGCCCGCGACAGCTGGGTCAGCCACATGATCGAGGCCAACATCAACAACCTCGCCGCAATACCTTCCATTCTTTACGGCCTGCTCGGCCTTGCCGTTTTCATCAACCTGTTTGGCCTGCCGCGCAGCTCACCACTGGTGGGCGGATTAACGCTGGCACTGATGACATTGCCAATAATAATTGTCAGCTCCCGGGCCGCTTTGCGCAGCGTCCCCGCGTCGATCCGCCAGGCGGGGTACGGCCTTGGTCTGAGCAAACTGGATATCGTCAAGGACCATGTCTTGCCGGTGGCAATGCCCGGCATTCTCACCGGATCGATTATCGGCATGGCTCAAGCCATGGGCGAAACAGCGCCGCTGATTATTGTCGGCATGATTGCCTTTGTGCCGGATTCCAGCTGGTCATTTACCGAAGCAGCCACCGTGCTGCCGGCCCAGATATACACCTGGGCCGGCATGCCGGAGCGGGCATTTCTGGAGAAAACCGCCGCCGGCATTCTGGTGATGCTGAGCATTCTGGTTTCACTTAACGGAGCCGCCATTTATCTCAGGAAGCGTTATGAATTCAAATGGTAACTTGTCTGCTGACAGCAAGATTCTGGTGCAGGGGCTGAATCTTTTTTATGGCGATCAGCAAGCCTTGCAAAGCATCAACATGGCAATTCCGGAAAAGCAGATCACCGCACTGATCGGCCCGTCCGGCTGCGGCAAGTCAAGTTTCCTGCGCTGCCTGAACCGGATGAATGATCTGCTGCCCCATACCCGCATTACCGGCAGCGTCCTGGTCAGCGGGAAAAACATCTATGACCGCGACGTCAACGAGGTAGCGGTACGCAAAAAGATCGGCATGGTGTTTCAGCAGCCCAACCCGTTCCCCAAGTCGGTATACGACAATGTTGCCTACGCCCCGTTGAAGCACGGACTGGTGAAAAGAGGGTCGCAGTGCGATGCCATGGTCGAGTCGGCGCTGCGTCGTGCAGGGCTGTTTGACGAGGTCAAAGACAAGCTGGGCCAGCCCGGCACCAGCTTGTCCGGCGGGCAACAGCAGCGCCTGTGCATCGCCCGAGCCATCGCCAATCAGCCGGACACCATCCTTATGGATGAACCGACGTCGGCCCTTGATCCGGTTTCTACCCGGATTATCGAGAAACTGATGCTGGAGCTGAAGCAGGATTTCACCATCGTGATTGTCACCCACAACATGCAGCAGGCGCGCCGTATTGCCGACCGCACCGCGCACTTTCATCTGGGCGAACTGATCGAGATCGGTGATACCCGCTCGATTTTCGAGCGTCCGCAGCAGGATCTGACCCGGGATTATGTCGGGGGGGTTTACGGCTGAGCAGTCGATTGACCGCTCCTGCAGGTTATTCAGCGCTTCACTGGATGATGCCGAGAAAGCTGCGAATTTCCTCCTCGCGTTCCTTGGCATCGCGGAAGCCGAGCGAAATCAGGCTGCGGGTGAAACCCGGTTCGAACAGCAGGTAGCTCACTGCCGCAGCGCCCGGCGAGCGGGTTGCGCCGGAGCCGCGCAGGAAGAAACGCAGCGTCTTGGGCAGCTCATGAATATGACCGGCGGCAATTTCATCAATCGGCTGCGACGGATAGATCTTCAGCACATCCACTTCACGCAGCCTGACGCCATGCTTGTCGCGCTCACCGACGGGAATCGCCGCAATGGTCTTGTTGATCCGTTCAAGACGCTCCACATCGCCCTCCAGCGTGTCGACAAACACGCTGTTGAGAATATGCCCGAGCACCTGCGCCATTGAAGGATAACCACTGAGCTCACGCTGATGTCCGGCGCTGGCGTTGCCGGATACGCCGATCACCAGCAGCCGTTCCGCACCAAGGTGCAAAGCCGGACTGACGGGCGCCAACTGACGCACAGCACCGTCACCGTAGTAACGCCCCTCTACTTCAATGGCAGGAAACAGAATCGGAATGGCGGAAGACGCCAGCAAATGCTCGGCCCGAATCCGGGTCGGACGACCGACCCGGCGCGCCCGCTGCCAGGGATCCAGCCCCTCACGACCCTGAAAGAATGCGATCGACTCGCCATTGGCATAGCTGGTGGCACTGATCGACAGTGCCTCCAGATCGCCCTGATCCAGACTGTGCTGGATCCGTTCGAAATTGATCACCAGATTGATCAGCTTGTGCAGCGGGGTACTGTCCAGCAAGGCACTGTTCACCGGCGTGCTGCCGGAGACTGCACCACTGATCACCCAGCGCAACAGGGAGCGTACAAAAGCGTAGAGATCGGTCCGATAGACCTGCTCGGCGGTAATGTTGGACCAGACCCGCTCAAGGCCCTTCACCGCCATCCGATAGTTATGCGCGTTGGCCGACAGCGCCGCTGCATTGATGGCGCCGGCCGAGGTGCCGCAAATTACCGGAAAAGGATTCCGGGTGCCGCGCGGCACCATATCGGCAATGGCCATCAGCACACCAACCTGATAGGCCGCCCGTGCTCCACCACCGGAGAGGATTAATCCTGTCTTTTTCTTGTACAGGGACACCACCGCTCCTTGCGCTGCCTGATGCGTGGATCAGCGGATCAGAATGTCCGCTTGCTGGCATCATAAGCCTGCGGCACCGGTTTGCCGGAAGTCTTTTTCACTTCCTCATCGCACTTGCTCGGCTCACCACCGCAGATTTCGCAGCTCTCTTTCATGCCCAGCGCATTGAGACCGCCACAGGAACCCTTGATCGGCTTGTTGGAAAAAATCACACCCACTGCCATGGCGGCAAACAGCAAGCCGATAACCACAACAGCGGCAATAATGGTTTCAATCATGGACTGATCTCCTTCGCGGTCAGGCGCCGGAACGCGCTGCTGGCATGTTCCTCCACTGTACTACCAGACTGGACCATAAACAGCACCGCAAGTTGCCGCGCTTCTGCCCAGGCCATGCCCTGTTCCGCCCCCATCACCGTCAGCGCGGTGGCCAGAGCATCCGCCTCTGCGCAGCGCGGGTGCAGCACGCTAACCGATACCACCTTATGGTCTACCGGGTAACCGGTACGCGGATCAATAATATGGGAATAACGCCGCTCACCGGCCTGAAAGTAGTTACGGTAGTCACCGGAGGTGGCAATGGCAATGTTGCTCATGGCGATCACATGGGCCACCTCGCGCAGTCCCGGCAGCGGCTTCTCGATCGCCACCCTCCATGGCTGTCCTGCCGGTTTGGCGCCATGGGCACGCAGCTCGCCGCCAATCTCCACCAGCAGATTTTCCACGCCAATACCGAGCAGCAGATCAGCAACCTTGTCGACCGCATAGCCCTTGGCCACCGCCGACAGATCAACATAAACATCGCCCGGCTGCAGCAATGCCTGATCAGCGTCGCGCCAGGCCAGACGCTGATAGCCAATCCGGGTCTGGACCGCAGCCAGCTCGGCAGCCGAGGGAGGCTCCTGCCGTTTCGGGTCCGGGCCGAACCCCCACAGATTCACCAGCGGACCGACCGTAGGATCAAAAGCGCCTTCGGTATCTTTGGCCAACTGCAGGGAATAACGGATCACTCGCCAGAAATCCGCCGGCAACAGCTGCCAGCTACCCGGCTCGGCCTGATTGAAACGGGAAATATCCGAATCGGGTCGGTAGGTGCTCATTTGCCGGTTAATCGATTCAAGCAAAAGCTCGATATCTTCACGGACCCGGGTCAGGGTCACGCCCGGGGGCAGATCCACCAGCTTTACCGACCAGGTGGTACCCATGGTGTCGCCGCTGATCAGATGAATCTGCTGTGGCTGCTGGCAGCTGGCCAGCAGCCACAGCAGACAGACAGCAAACAGGGCCCGAAGGCCCTGTTGTGTGCGCTGGGCAGATCCGTCTGCCCGCCGGAAAGTGAAACGCTCAGCCACCGAAATCATCCAGCATAATGTTGTCACGCTCGACACCGAGATCCTCCAGCATCTTGATCACGGCGGCGTTCATCATTGGCGGACCGCACATGTAGAACTCGCAGTCCTCCGGCGCCGGGTGATTTTTCAGGTATTGCTCGAACAACACCTGGTGGATAAAACCCTTCAAACCGGTCCAGTTATCTTCCGGCTGCGGATCAGACAACGCCAGATGCCACTCGAAGTTCGGATTCTCCGCCGCCAGCTGGTCATACTCCTCGACATAGAACGCCTCGCGCATGGAGCGGGCACCATACCAGAAGCTGATCTTGCGCTTGGAACCGAGGCGCTTGAGCTGGTCGAAAATGTGCGAGCGCATTGGCGCCATACCGGCACCACCGCCAATGAACACCATCTCTGCTTCAGTCTTCTTGGCAAAAAACTCACCAAACGGACCGAACACCGTGACCTTGTCGCCCGGCTTCAGATTGAATACGAACGAACTCATCAGGCCCGGCTGAATATGCGGCTGACCCGGCGGCGGCGTGGCAATACGGATGTTGAACTTGAGCAGGCCGCGCTCGTCCGGATAGTTGGCCATCGAGTAGGCGCGAATCACGGTTTCAGTATTCTTTGCCTTCAGGTCAAAGAACTTGAACCGCTCCCAGTCGCCGCGATACTCGGCCGGAATATCGAAATCCTTGAATGCGATGTCGTACGGCGGCGCCTCCAGCTGGACATAACCACCGGCGCGGAAATCAACAACCTCACCCTCCGGCAGCTTCAGCACCAGCTCCTTGATGAAGGTGGCAACGTTGTTATTGGAAATAACCTCGCACTCCCACCTCTTCACGCCGAAAAATTCTTCCGGCACTTCAATCTTCATGTCCTGCTTGACCGCCACCTGACAGGACAGACGCCAGCCTTCGCGGATTTCGCGCTTGTTGAAGTGGCCTTCCTCGGTCGGCAGGATGTCGCCGCCACCTTCCAGCACCTTGCACTTGCACTGGGCGCAGGAACCGCCGCCGCCACAGGCCGACGACAGGAAAATCCCCTTGGAAGCCAGGGTCTGCAGCAGCTTGTCGCCGGCCGCTACGGTGATGCTCTTTTCTGCATCACCATTTACATCAATGTGTACCGCACCGGTGCTGACCAGCCTCGAGCGTGCCGCCAGAATGATGGCGACCAGCGCCAGCACAATGGCCGTAAACATGCCGACACTGAACGCGATTTCGAAGTTAAACATCGTGCTTGTTCCTCCCGGTTACAGCTGCACGCCAGAGAATGACATGAAGCCGAGGGACATCAGGCCAACGGTGATAAAGGTAATACCCAACCCCTTCAGACCATCGGGCACATCGCTGTACTTGAGCTTTTCCCGGATACCCGCCAGCAGCACGATCGCCAGAGCCCAGCCGATACCGGCACCCGCCCCGTATACCACGGACTCGGTGAAATTGTAGTCACGCTCGACCATGAACAACGAAGCACCGAGGATGGCGCAGTTCACCGTGATCAGCGGCAGGAAGATACCCAGCGCGTTGTAGAGCGCCGGCACATACTTGTCCAGCACCATCTCGAGAATCTGCACCATGGCCGCGATCACGCCGATGTAGCTGAGCAGGCCGAGGAAACGCAGATCCAGCTTCTGCAGCGCCGGCACACCGGTCCAGGCCAGAGCGCCCTCGCCAAGCAGGTTGTGCAAAATCAGATTATTGACTGGCACCGTAATCACCAGCACCACGACAACGGCAATACCCAGACCCAGCGCCGTCTCGATTTTCTTCGAGATAGCAATAAAGGTACACATGCCAAGGAAGAACGCCAACGCCATGTTCTCAACGAACACGGCGCGGATCAGCAGACTCAGATAATGTTCAAACATATTCGCTCTCCGTCAGAATGCGTCGCTGACGCGCGAGTTGGCGGTAATCCGGAACTGATCCTGCTCCACCTGATCCTTCTTCACGGCGCGAATCACCCAGATGATAAAGCCGATCAGGAAGAAGGCACTCGGCGGCAGCAGCATCAGGCCATTCGGGACATACCAGCCACCCTGAGTCACCTTCTCGAGAATGGTGAAACCGAACAGGCTTCCCGAGCCAAGCAGTTCACGGCTGAAGCCGAGAATCAGCAGGATAAAGCTGTAGCCCAGACCGTTGCCGAAGCCATCCAGGGCCGACGGAATCGGCGGATTCTTCATGGCAAAGGCCTCGGCCCGCCCCATCACGATACAGTTGGTAATGATCAGGCCGACGAATACCGACATCTGCTTGCTGATATCGTAGGCATAGGCGCGCAGGAACTGATCCACCACAATCACCAGCGAGGCAATAATGGTCATCTGCACGATGATGCGGATGCTGCCCGGAATCTGGTTGCGAATCAGGCTGACAAAGAAGTTCGAGAAGGTGGTCACCAGCGTCAGCGCGACACACATCGCCACCGTGGTATTCATGTTGCTGGTTACCGCCAGTGCCGAACAGATACCGATAATCTGCAGGGCAATCGGGTTGTTCTCGATAACCGGCTTGAACAACAGGTCTTTTGCTTTGGCTGCTTCTGCCATCGTCGTTCTCCTTAGTTCGCGGCCGAGAGGGAGGCGGAATCATCTGCACGCAGACGGGCCAGATAAGGGCCGAAACCATTTTCACCGAGCCAGAACCGGACCAGATTATCCACGCCTCTGGTGGTCAGGGTAGCACCGGCCAGGCCGTCAACCTGATGCACAGCCTTGTCACTGCCGGAGTCAACGGTACCCTTGATGACTTCGATCGCCAGCTCACCGCTGTCATTGAACAACTTTTTGCCAGGCCACTGGCTTTTCCAGCGCGGATTATCGACTTCGCCGCCAAGCCCCGGGGTTTCAGCATGCTCGTAGAAGCCCAGGCCCGCCACCGTGTTGACGTCAGACTGCAGCGCAACAAAACCATGCAGCGTCGACCACAAGCCATAACCACTGATCGGCAGGATAATCACCTGCACTTCGCCGGCATCATCAACCGACAGATAAACCTCCGCCACATCCGGGCGGCGGCGAATAGAGGCGATGTCCTCACTACCCTTCAATGCCGTGCTGGCGTCCGGGTTTTTCGCCGCCTTGCGCTGGTTATAGCTTTCCGGCATGTCGACGTACTCACCGCTTTCCAGATCAACAAAGCGACGCTCGATACGTTCGAAGGCAGCCTCGACATCCATGCCCGGTTCATACAGGCCAGCGGCCTGAAGAATGTTCATGCGCTTGTCGAGCACGCGGTTCTGATCCTGCACCGGACGCAGCCCTACCGCCGCTGCAGCAACAAACACGCCGCAGATCAGGCACACCAGTACCGCAATGGTCAGGGTACCGCTGACAGAGTCTTTATTGAAAGCCATCAGGCGAGCCCTCCAGTACGACGCAAGCGACGCTTCATGTTCGCCCTGACGACAAAGTAATCAATCATCGGCGCACACAGGTTAGAGAACAGGATCGCCAGCATGATGCCTTCCGGGAAGGCCGGATTGACCACGCGAATCAGCACCGTCATGACACCGATCAGGGCACCGAACACCAGCTTGCCGGTATTGGTCATGGCGGCAGACACCGGATCGGTCGCCATAAACACCATACCGAAAGCAAAACCACCGATGGTCAGGTGCCAGTACCAGGGCATGGCAAACATCGCATTCGAGCTGCTGCCAATCGAGTTGAATACTGCCGACATGGCCGCCATGCCGAGAAACACGCCGAGCATGATGCGCCAGCTGGCAATTTTGGTGAGCAGCAGAATCGCCGCACCGATGGCAATCGCCAGGGTTGAGGTTTCACCGATCGAACCCTGAATACCGCCCAGTGCGGTCTGCATCCAGGTCAGGTCAACCATGCCGTTGGAGTACGCCACACCGTTCAGGCCGGCGCTGTAGTCGAGCTTGCCTTCAGCCGCCAGCGACAGCGCGGTGGCACCGGAGAAATTATCCACCGCAGTCCATACCGCATCACCGGACATCTGCGCCGGATAAGCGAAGTACAGGAACGCACGGCCGACCAGTGCCGGGTTAAGGAAGTTCTTGCCGGTACCACCAAACACTTCCTTGCCGATCACAACACCGAAGGAAATACCGAGAAACACCTGCCAGAGGGGAATCGCCGGTGGCAGGATCAGGGTGAAAAGGATGCCGGTAACGAAGAAACCTTCGTTGACTTCATGGCCGCGCTTCCACGCGAACAGACCTTCCCAGATAAAACCGCCAACGTAGACCACGATCATGATCGGGATATAGTAAACCGCGCCATGCAGCAGGTTGGCGAGCAGGTTGCCATGATCAAAGCCGGTCAGCGCGGCAACGATCGCGCTACGCCAGCCTTCAATCGGCTGATAGCCGAACTCGGTGATCTGCAGGTTGGCCTGATAGCCGGTGTTGAACAGGCCAAACAGCAGCGCCGGGAGTGCGGCAAACCAGACCGTCATCATCACCCGCTTCAGATCGATGCCGTCACGCACATGGGCCGCCGAGCTCGTTACCGAGGACGGGCTGTACAACATGGTGTCGAACATCTCGTAGAAGACGTAGTACTTCTGCAGCTTGCCACCATCGTGGAAATGCGGCGCTACCTTGTTGTCGAGAAACTGTCTCAGACTCATGTCAGCCCTCCAGCTCGATGCGGTTCAGATTGTCCCGCAGAATCGGGCCATATTCATATTTGCCGACACACGCGTAAGTGCATAGCGCCAGATCCTCTTCTACCAGCTCCAGCGCACCGAGACCCCGAGCGGTGTCAGTATCGCCAACAATCAGCGCGCGCAGCAGCTGGGTCGGCAGAATGTCCAGAGGCATGACTGCTTCGTAACTGCCCACCGGCACCATGGCGCGTTCGCTGCCGTTGGTGGTGGTGGTCATGGCCAGCTTCTTGCCCGGCATCAGTTTTGACAGATAGATGTTCAGCACCGAGTGACGATTCACACCCGGGGACAAATAACCGAGCAGTTCCCGTTCACGGCCTTCACGCAGCACCGTGACCTGCTGCGACAGGCGTGAAAGAAATGCAAAGGCGTCACGCGCGTGATGTCCATTGAACAGCGAGCCGGCAATGACACGATTGTCGCCGTCTGCCAACTGGCCGGCGGTGAGTTCGCTGGTCGAGGCACCCACACGGGTGCGCACCAGACGCGGCTCTTTTACCTGCGGCCCGGACAGCGCCACAACACGGTCGGTATCCAGCTCGCCACTGGTGAACAGCTTGCCGATGGCAATGACTTCCGGATACGTAACCGACCAGACCATCTTGTTCGGCCCGACCGGATCAAGGAAATGAATATGGGTGCCGGCATTGCCCGCCGGGTGCGGACCGGCAAAAACTTCTTCACGAATCTGACCACCGGCAAACGATGGCAGTTTCGACGTTGGCGCGCGGCAAACCCAGACCGGGCCATCAGTGAGCCGCGCCAGCACGGCAAGGCCATCACGGAAGGCATCTTCCTGCTCAGCGATGATCACATCCGGATCAGCCGCCAGCGGATTGGTGTCCATAGCGGTAACAAAAATGGAGTTCGGTACCGACCCCGGCGCCGGCACCTTGCCGAACGGGCGGCTACGCAGCGCGGTCCACTGGCCCGATTCAATCAGCTGCTTCTGCACCGCATCACGGGGCAGCCCGGCGAGCGCGCTGCGCTCATGGGCACCGAAATTGACGGCCGTCTCGCTGGCCGCCACCTCGATCTCCACCGACAACAGCACGCGCCTGGCGCCGCGATGAATGGCCTTGACGGTACCCGCCGCCGGCGCCGTGTAATTGACGCCTTCACATTTTTTATCAGTGAACAGCAGCTGGCCTTTTTCGACCTGATCGCCTTCCTGCACGGCCATGGTCGGCTTCATTCCGGGATAATCCGGGCCAAGAATGGCCACAGTGCGGATTGCAGCACCATCGGTAATGCTCTGACGCGGTGCACCGCTGATGGGAAGATCAAGTCCCCGCCTGATTTTGATCATAGCTTCTTGCCCAATTTAATGGTTCCGGGATCACGTCCGGGCTGATGCCCGAACCGGTGAAGCAGCGCTGGAAACGCCCTGTTCCGGCTACTTCCCGAGAAACGGCCGCGTTGTAAACGCCCGGTTTAACCGGGTCGCAGCGGGCGCCATTATAGGGGCACCCCTGTACTGTTGCCAGCCAAACGCCGTAACTGTCGGGCGCAAGCCTCCGGCCCCGCGTTTATTCCTGCGGGAAGGAGGGATACTCCACGCCTGAGACCTGCTGCAAGATGCGCACCACCTGACAGCTGTAACCGAACTCATTGTCGTACCAGACATACAGTACACAATGGTTACCGTTAACAATGGTCGCTTCTGCATCAATTACCGCAGCATGGCGGGCACCAACAAAATCCGTGGATACCGCATCCGGCGAGCTGACGTAGTCAATCTGACGCTGCATCGGCGAGTGCAGGGATACCCAACGCAGGTAGCTGTTCAGCTCCTCCAGGCTGGTTTTCTTCTCCAGCGTCAGATTAAGGATCGCCAGCGACACATTCGGGGTCGGCACCCGGATCGAGTTGCCGGTCAGCTTGCCGGCCAGTGACGGCAGTGCCTTGGCAGCAGCCGTGGCAGCACCGGTCTCGGTGATCACCATGTTCAACGGTGCGGCACGACCACGACGCGGTCCCTTGTGGAAGTTATCCAGCAGGTTCTGGTCGTTGGTGTAGGAGTGCACGGTCTCGACATGGCCGTGAACGATGCCGAACTTGTCGCCAAGCGCCTTCAGCGGCGGAACAATGGCATTGGTTGTGCAACTGGCGGCAGAAATGATCAGGTCGTCAGCGGTGAGAATGTCGTTGTTGACGCCGTGAACGATATTCTTGATATCACCCTTGCCCGGCGCGGTCAGGATCACCCGGCTGATCCCCGGGCACTTCAGATGCTGGGACAGACCATCACGGTCACGCCACTTGCCGGTGTTATCGACCAGAATGGCATTCTTGATGCCGTAGCGGGTGTAATCCACCGTGGTCGGATCGTTCGAGTAAATCACCTTGATGTAGTTGCCGTTGGCAATAATGGCGCTGTCTTCTTCATCCACGGCAATGGTGCCGGCGAACGGACCATGCACCGAATCGCGGCGCAGCAGGCTGGCGCGTTTTTGCAGATCACCCTTGCCGGATTCACGCACCACGATAGCCTTCAGACGCAGCCCCTTGCCGGCGCCGACCTTCTCGATCAGCAGGCGGGCCAGAATCCGGCCGATCCGGCCAAAACCGTACAGCACCACATCAGTGGGCTCCGGCAGTTCGATATTCTTGCCGATGATGCCGGCCAGTTCCTGGCGGGTGAACTCCTCGATACTCTGGCTGCGGCTATCCTTCTTGTACTCCACCGCGATCTTGCCGATATCAATACGGCAGGAGCTGATATCCAGCTTCATCACTTCCTGCAGCACCGGGAAAGTTTCCACGGCGGACAGCTCGGCGTCCTCGATCTGCTTGACGAAGCGATGCGCCTTGAGAATCTGGATGACAGACTGGTTTTGCAGCGAGCGGCTGTAGACCGTAATGGTGATATTTTTCTCGCGATGCAGACGACCGATCATCGGGATCATCGTCTCGGCGATTTCCTCACGGTTCTTCCAGCGTCCGAAGTGATCTTCCAGCTTGTTCACGGGCAGCCTCTCAAGGTGGGGGGTTCGGGGCGCGCATTCTAGCTGCAAGGGCGTCGCACGGCTACCCGTTCAGGCCTGCATTTCCCCCGGCCGCAAACGCATCAATCCTTCCTGGGCAACGCTGGCCACCAGGGTACCGTCCTCGGCGTAGATCAGGCCGCGATTGATGCCGCGGGCGCCGGCGGCACAGGGGCTGTCGGTGTAGTACAGCAACCACTGGTCGGTACGCACCGGCTTGTGGAACCACATGGCGTGGTCGATGCTGGCCGCCTGCAGCTGCGGCTGAAAGAAATTCATGCCATGGGGCAGCATGGCGGTGCCCATCAGGCTGAAATCCGAACAAAAGGTCAGCAACACCCGCTGGGTGGCCTGATCGACGTCCAGCGGTTCCGGAATCCGGAACCAGAACATCCGCTCCGGGCTTTGCGGGGTAACATCGAACGGGTTAAGCGGTTTGACCGGCCGAAATTCTACCGACCGTTCCTGCAGGAAAGCGCTGCGAAACGGTTCCGGGATGTTGGCGGCAACCTGTCTGCGGATATTTTCGTCATTTTCAAGATCCGTCGGCATCGGTACGTCCGGCATAGCGGACTGGTGCTCGACGCCCTCTTCTTCCACGGCGAAGCTGGCTGCCAGCGAGAAAACCGCCTTGCCGTGCTGGATGGCGTTGACCCGACGGGTAGTAAAGCTGGCGCCGTCGCGAATCCGGTCAACCTCGTAGATGATCGGCAGGCTGAAATCGCCGGGGCGGAGAAAATAGGCATGCAGGGAGTGCACTGGCCGGTCCGCCGGCACGGTGCGCGACGCCGCCATCAGGGCCTGCCCGGCGACCAGCCCGCCAAAGATGCTGCGCTGCCCGGTGGCCCGGGTCTGGCCGCGGAACAGGTTCTGCTCGAGTGGTTCGAGCTGGAGGATATCAAGCAATTCACGAACAACCTGGCGCATCGACGGCACCTCGTTACTGCGGAAGGCCGGATTGTACCCGGCCAGCCGGGCGAGTGCAGAACATCGAGGGGCTGGCTGGGGATATTGGCCCGAGTGGCTTTTATTGGCGCGTTGGCGTTGGGCAGTGAGCCGCCGGCTCGGGCAGTTCACAAAGCTTGAAAATGCGGCGATGCGAGGCCTCTGTCTCTGTCAGGGCTTTCCGGGACCGTCGGAGCCAGGGATGGCGGAGACGAGCTACAGGGACGTACTCGTGCGTGTCCCGGAAAGCCCTGACAGAGACAGAGGCCGGAGACGGTTGCTGCCCAATCGGTTAACAGCGTCACCCCGAACCAATCCGGTTGGGTTAGAATCGCCGCCTGCATCGAGGGCCCCTGTTTTGATTCTGCTTCCCGACGACACCCTGTTCCCCACCGGTGGCGACCACTATCGCCACTGGCGCGGGCTGGACGACGGCTCGCTGGCCGTTACCCTTGCCACACTGGCCCGGGAAACCCCCGGCCTGATCCTGCTGGTCACCCCGGACCCCGGCCGTGCCCAGCAGCTGCATGACAGCCTGGATTTCTATCTGGCCAACAACCCGGACCTGCCGCTGCGGCTGTTTCCGGACTGGGAAACCCTGCCGTGGGATCTGTTTTCCCCGCATCAGGACATCATCAGCGACCGCATTGAAGTGCTGCATCGGCTGCCCTCGCTGCAACGCGGCATTCTGGTCACCCCAGTCAGCACCCTGATGCAGCGCCTGGCACCGCGCAGCCATATCGACGGCAACAGTTTTGTCCTGAAAGTCGGCCAGCGCTTCGACATGGAAGCGACCCGGTCACGGCTTGCCGGCGCCGGCTATCGCCAGCGCGACAACGTCTATGAACATGGTGAATTCGCCGTGCGCGGCGCCATCATGGATATTTTTCCGATGGGCGCGGAACAGCCATTTCGGATCGAGCTGTTCGATGACGAAATCGAATCGCTGCGCCTGTTCGATCCGGACAGCCAGCGCTCCAGTGAAACGGTGGCGGATATCACCCTGCTGCCAGCGGCAGAGTTCCCGCTCGGCGACGATGGCATCAGCCATTTTCGCAGCGCCTTTCGCGAACGCTTCGATGTCGATCATCGCCACTGCACGCTCTATCAGGATGTTTCCGAAGGCCTGTCCAGCGGCGGTCTGGAATACTACCTGCCATTGTTTTTCGATCAGCTGGCCAGCCTGTTTGATTACCTGCCGAACACTACGCGGGTCGTGCAGATGGCCGGCTGCGAAGCAGCGGCGGAGCATTTCTGGCAGGAAGCCGGCAATCGCTATGAAAGCCGGCGCCACGATATCCGCCGGCCGATTCTGTCGCCGGTGGAAATTTTCCTGCGCCCGGATGAGCTTAATGCTGGCCTCAAGTCCCGGCCACGGGCGCGCCTGCATGCCGACGAAGGCGTCGCTTTTACGTTTGATCCGCTCCCGGATTTTTCCGTTGACGCACACAGCGATCAGAATCCGTTTACCCGTGTGCAGACCTTTGCCGCGCAGCATCCCGGCTTGCGGGTGCTGGTCTGCGCCGAAACCGCCGGTCGGCGTGAGGCATTGTTGCCGCTGATGCAAAAAGCCGGCGTGCAGCCACAACTGGCCGACAACTGGCCGGCGTTTCTTGCCAACCCGGCACCCTGGCAGCTTACCGTTGGCGAGCTGGACCGCGGCTTCTGGTCCGCGCGAGACAATATTCTGGTACTGGCCGAATCACAGCTTTACGGCGAGCGCATCTTGCAGCGTCGGCGCCGCAAAACCTCGGATGCCAGTGCCCCGGAAAATGCGTTCCGTTCGCTCGGCGAACTGACGCCCGGCACACCGGTTGTGCATATTGACCATGGTATCGGCCGCTATCAGGGCCTGACCTATATGCAGATTGATGGCCAGCAGCATGAACTGCTGCTGCTCGAATATGCCGGTGGCGACAAAATCTATGTGCCGGTAGCCAGCCTGCATCTGATCAGCCGTTACGGTGCCGGCGATCCCGAACATGCGCCACTAACCCGACTCGGCTCGGACCAGTGGAGCAAGGCACGCCAGCGCGCCGCCGAAAAAATTCATGACGTCGCTGCCGAACTGCTGAATACCTGGGCCCGACGGGAAGCCAAAAAAGGCCGCTCATTTAAAATTGACGCTGAAGAATACCGGCGTTTCGCTGCCGGCTTTCCGTTCGAGGAAACCCCCGACCAGCAGCAGACCATTGAAGCCGTGCTGGCCGATATGGCCCGCGCCAAACCGATGGACCGGCTGGTGTGCGGCGATGTCGGTTTCGGCAAAACCGAAGTGGCCATGCGCGCCGCCTTCGCCGCAGTACAAAACGGCACCCAGGTCGCGGTGCTGGTGCCCACCACCCTGCTCGCCCAGCAGCATTTCGAAACTTTCAGCGACCGCTTTGCCGACTGGCCGGTTAGCGTCGAAGTGCTGAACCGGTTCCGCAGTGGCAAGGAAAAAACCGATGCCCTCAAACGTCTCAAGGAAGGCAAGGTCGATATTCTGATCGGCACCCATCAGCTGCTGCAGGAAGGCGTCGAGTTCCGCGATCTTGGCCTGATTATTGTCGATGAAGAACACCGCTTCGGCGTGCGCCACAAGGAACGGCTGAAGCAGATGCGCGCCGAGTGCGACATGCTGACCCTGACCGCCACACCGATTCCGCGCACCCTGAATATGTCGCTGGCCGGCCTGCGCGAGATTTCCATTATCGCCACGCCACCGCAGCGCAGGCTGTCGGTAAAAACCTTTGTCCAGCAGCATGACGAACCGCTGGTCAAGGAAGCGATTTTGCGCGAGCTGCTGCGCGGCGGTCAGGTCTATTACCTGCACAACGATATCGACACCATGACCCGCACCGCCAATGGCATTCGCGAGCTGGTGCCGGATGCCCGGGTCGGCATTGCCCACGGCCAGATGCGCGAGCGCGACCTGGAATCGGTGATGTCGGATTTTTATCACCGCCGTTTCAACGTGCTGGTTTGTACCACCATTATTGAAACCGGTATTGATATTCCGTCGGCCAACACCATTATCATTGATCGCGCCGACAAGTTCGGCCTGGCCCAGCTGCATCAGCTGCGCGGCCGGGTCGGTCGCTCGCACCATCAGGCCTATGCCTATCTGATGACGCCGCCACCGAAAGTAATGACCAAAGATGCCGGGAAGCGGCTTGAGGCGATTGAAACCGCCACCGATCTCGGCGCCGGCTTCCAGCTGGCCAGCCACGATCTCGAGATTCGCGGCGCCGGCGAACTGCTCGGCGATGAACAGCACGGCCATATCGAGTCGATCGGCTTCTCGCTTTATATGGAAATGCTGGAACAGGCTGTCGAAGCATTGAAGCGCGGCGAGCAGCCGGATGTCGAGCAGCCGCTGTCCGGCGGGCCGGAAGTCAACCTGCGCATTCCGGCGCTGATTCCGGAGGATTACCTGCCCGACGTGTTCACCCGCCTGACCCTGTACAAACGCATTGCCGGCTGTGGCAATGCCGCGGCGCTGCGCGAACTGCAAGTGGAAATGATCGACCGCTTCGGCCTGCTGCCCCAGCAGGTCAAGCACCTGTTCAGCGTCACCGCGCTGCGCCAGCGCGCCGGGAAAATCGGCATTCGCAAGATTGATGCCGGTGGCCAGTGGGGGCGGCTGGAATTCTCCGAGCAAACTGTGGTCAATCCCCTCAGTCTGGTAAAGCTGGTACAGTCGGCACCAAATCGTTACAAGCTGGATGGCGCCACCGCCCTGAAATTTGCCATCAGTGTGGAAACAGCGGACGAAAAAATAGACGCAGTTAACAAATTGCTGGACGTCCTCGCCGGACCCGGCAGCTGAACCGACCCCGTAGGAGCGGCCGACCGG
>Ga0209024_1000652_pt1 | contig 49323 bp, 43 predicted proteins | sample AutmiccommunBRH5_FD_187380 | JGI IMG/M metagenome (GOLD analysis project Ga0209024, IMG submission 187380) | Deep subsurface microbial communities from Mt. Terri, Switzerland - Autotrophic microbial communities BRH/5 (SPAdes) (version 2) | ecosystem: Environmental > Aquatic > Deep subsurface >... | reverse complement strand
TCACCCGAGGCGGCAACGCAAGCCGCGTTCTGGTGCCAATGCCGCCGATCCGACCGCAGACCGTGAACCGGATGGTGGACATTTCCTTTCTCACTTCGCGGCGCAAGAAAATCCGAACCCCGTCTATCGGTATCGCCGCCCGCATGGGGCCGGGCATTGGGACCGCGTGTAGCAATGTAGCGGAAGTAGCAGGCCCTTGCCCATGAAATCCGCAAAGCCCTTTTCCGGCATATTCCGGCTTAATCCGCGTTAAGGTGGGGGATATTTTGGGGACGTGGTTTTGCCAATTTCCTTTATTTTCAAGTGGTTAAGGCGGCAAAATGGCGGAGACGATGGGATTCGAACCCACGAGACCCTTCCGGGCCTACTCCCTTAGCAGGGGAGCGCCTTCGACCGCTCGGCCACGTCTCCGTTGCGGCGTATAACCGAGCGTGTTAGGGAGATACAAGTCAGAACTTCGCCGTGACGAGACATCCAGCAGGCAGCCTGCTCGACCGGGAGATGCTCGAAAGGCCGTGGGCGCTCACGACCACCATGGAATATGCTTGACATTCCGACCGCCGGAACCCGCAAGCTGAAACGAGATACCGAAAGGCTGGCAGACCATGGAGCATGATCATCATCACGCGGCACCCGACGTGCCCTCGGGGACCGAGACGGCGAAAGACCCGGTCTGCGGGATGACGGTCGCGGTCAAGACGGACGGGCGTCACGCCGCGTTCCAGGGCGATACCTTTCATTTCTGCTCGGAGAAGTGCCAGACCAAGTTCAAGGCGGATCCGTGGTTCTATGCCTCGGGTCGCGCCGCCGGGCAGAAGAAGGCTGCTCCGGCCAACGTCCAGTACACCTGCCCGATGCATCCCGAAATCGTTCGCGACGCGCCGGGGGCCTGCCCGATCTGCGGCATGGCGCTGGAGCCGATGGTGCCTTCGGACGAGCCGAGCGAGGAGTTGACCGACTTCACCCGCCGGATGTGGATCTCGGCGGCCGCCGCTGTGCCGCTGATCATCCTGACGATGGGCGCGCTGGTCGCCCTGCCGGTGCGCGACTGGATCGGACACCAGACCGCAAGCTATCTCGAGTTCCTGCTGGCCACGCCAATCGTGCTCTGGGCGGCGCTGCCGTTCTTCAAGCGCGGATGGGACTCGATCGTGAACCGCAGCCCCAACATGTGGACGCTGATCAGCCTCGGCGTGGGGGCAGCCTATCTCTATTCGATCGTCGCCACCTTCCTGCCGGGTGTGTTTCCGGAACAGTACCGGATGGGCCATGGCGTGGGCACCTATTTCGAGGCGGCGGTTGTGATCGTGGCGCTGGTCTTCGTTGGCCAGGTTCTCGAATTGCGCGCGCGCGAGCGCACGGGCGATGCGATCCGCGCGCTTCTGGACCTCGCGCCGAAGACCGCGCGGCGCATCTTGCCGGACGGCACAGAATACGACGCGCCGCTGGAGAACATCATGGAGGGCGACCGGCTGCGCGTGCGGCCCGGCGATGCGGTCCCGGTGGACGGAACCGTGATCGAGGGCCGGTCTTCGCTAGACGAGAGCATGCTGACGGGTGAGTCGATGCCGGTGGAGAAAGGCCCCGGCGACGCAGTGACCGGGGCCACGATCAACAAGAACGGCTCTTTGGTCATGGAGGCGGGCAAGGTCGGGGCCGATACGGTGCTGGCGCAGATCGTGGCCATGGTGTCGAACGCGCGCCGGTCCCGCGCACCGATCCAGGGTCTGGCCGACCGCGTGTCGGCGGTGTTCGTGCCGACGGTGGTCGCGGTGGCGGTCTTCGCCTTCGTCGTGTGGATGATCTTCGGGCCAGAACCTGCGCTGGTCTTCGCCATTGCCTCGGCTGTCTCGGTGCTGATTATCGCCTGCCCCTGCGCGCTGGGGCTGGCGACGCCGATCTCGATCACCACGGCGGCGGGGCGCGGCGCGCAGGCGGGGGTGCTGATCAAGGACGCGGAGGCGCTGGAGCGTATGGCGGCGGTCGATACGCTGATCGTGGACAAGACCGGCACCCTGACCATGGGCAAGCCGAAGCTGACGGATACGGTCGCACTGGCGGACGTTCCCGAGGCCGACCTGCTGTCGCTGGCGGCCGCCCTCGAGCGCGGCTCGGAACACCCTCTGGCCGAAGCAATCGTGGAAGGGGCCGAAGCCGCGGGCGCCGCCCGGCAAGAGGCCACGGATTTCGACGCAGTGACGGGCAAGGGCGTGCAGGGCCGTGTCGGCGGGCGCGCGGTGGCGCTTGGCAACACGGCGATGATGCAGGAGATGGGGCTCGACACCGCGCAAGCCGAGGCAAAGGCCGACAGTCTGCGCACCGAGGGCAAGACGGCGATGTTCATCGCCGTCGATGGCGCGCTTGTCGGCATCGTGGCAGTTGCCGACCCGATAAAGGACTCGACCGCACAGGCGATCAAGGAATTGCACGCCCAAGGGCTGCGGGTGATCATGGCGACGGGCGACAACGAGCGCACGGCACAGGCGGTGGCGGGCAAGCTTGGCATCGACGAGGTGCGCGCGGGCATCCTGCCCGAGGCGAAGAGGGAGCTGATCGACCAGCTGCGCCGCGACGGCCACAAGATCGCGATGGCAGGCGACGGGGTGAACGACGCGCCCGCGCTGGCCGCCGCCGACGTGGGCATCGCCATGGGCACCGGCGCGGATGTGGCGATGGAAAGCGCAGGCATCACTCTCTTGGGCGGCGACTTGATGGGCATCGTGCGGGCGCGCAAGCTGGCCCGTGCCACCCTGCGCAACATCAAGCAGAACCTGTTCTTCGCCTTCGCCTACAACGCGCTTGGCGTGCCAATCGCCGCGGGGCTACTCTACCCTGTCACCGGCCTTCTGCTGTCGCCGATGATCGCGGCGGCGGCGATGAGTCTGTCCTCGGTGTCGGTGATCACCAACGCCTTGCGGCTGCGGCGGGTCGATCTGTGACCCGACGGCACACCACATCAATCGGTACGAAAACCCGCATGCCCCGCGCGATGTCGCGCCGCAAGATCCTCGTCGGAGCGGCCGCGCGCCCGACCGCATCGCCCTTGAGGGCACTGGCGCAAGGCGCCGGGCCGGCCGCGTCGATGGCGACATGCTCGGGGGCCATGTCCCTTTTGGCGACATTCACCGTCTGCTGGATGAACGCCCCGACACGGTGGGCCTCGCAGTGCGGGCAAATGCCCTGCGGATCGCCCGGCATGGGGGTCCGGAGCAAGACAGGAATCCCGCGAGCAGATGAACACCCTTGAAATGGCCGCGCAGGTTTTGGCCCAAAAGGCCCCCGCCAAACCAAGGGCGGTTCGGTCAGTCGGATGCCCGATCCCGACCGATACCGGGCTCCAACCTGTCCAGGCGGTTCCCCATGAAGGCGGCTCGAGGGCTTTCCTGGGTTTCCAGACACAACATATTGTTTCGAGCGAAGGAGTTCCGTGCCGGTCTTGATCAAATTGCAAATTGTGAACGGTCACAGCAACCCGCTTGCACGTTACTCCTCCGGTATCCTACAAGTTGCCTCAACACTATTCGGGAGGCACCAATGCGCCGCGTCGTCGTTACAGGGCTGGGGATCGTGTCCAGCATCGGAAACAATGCCGCCGAGGTCATGGCCTCGCTCAGGGCGGGAAAATCGGGGATCCGCTTCAACGAGGAGATGGCCGAACATGGCTTTCGCAGCCGTGTGTCGGGGATGATCGACCTCGATATCACCGAGCATGTGGACAAACGCGCGCTGCGCTTCATGGGCGGGGGGGCTGCCTATGCCCATATCGCCATGGGCCAGGCGATCACCGATGCCGGACTGGAAGAGAGCGACGTCGTCAACCCGCGCACGGGCGTTGTCGCCGGGTCGGGCGGACCTTCGACAAGCGCGATGCTGGCGGCGCATCAGACCGCGCTCAAGACCGGATCGACCAAGCGGATCGGGCCGTTTGCCGTGCCCAAGACGATGTGTTCCACGATCTCGGCCAATCTCGCCACGTCCTACAGGATCAAGGGGCTGAATTATTCGATCACCTCGGCCTGCACCACCTCGCTGCATTGCATCGGGCACGCCGCCGAGCAGATCATGTTCGGCAAGCAGGACGTGATGTTCGCGGGCGGCGGCGAGGAACTTGACTGGTCGCTGTCGTGCCTGTTCGACGCGATGGGCGCGATGTCGTCGAAATACAACGACACCCCCGAGACCGCGAGCCGGGCGTTCGACGCCGGGCGCGACGGCTTCGTGATCTCGGCGGGCGGCGGGATTGTCGTGCTTGAGGAGTTGGAGCGCGCGCGCGCACGCGGCGCAAAGATCTATGCCGAGGTGACGGGCTATGGCGCCACATCGGACGGGGCGGACATGGTGGCCCCCTCGGGCGAGGGCGGCGAGCGGGCGATGCGGCTGGCGCTCTCGACCCTGCCGGAGGGGCGCAAGGTAAGCTATATCAACGCGCATGGCACCTCTACCCCGGTGGGCGATGTGGGCGAGGTCGAGGCCGTGCGGCGCATCTTCGGGCGCGGGTCCACCCCGCCGATCAGTTCCACCAAGTCGATGGCCGGCCACAGCCAGGGCGCGACCGGCGCGCAGGAGGTGATCTATTGCCTGCTGATGCTGCAAGAGGATTTCATCGCGCCCTCGATCAATGTCGGCACGCTCGACCCGGCGCTCGACCCGGCCGAGATTGCCACCGCGCGCGTGGACAATGCCGGGCTCGATACGGTGATGACCAACAGCTTCGGCTTTGGCGGCACGAACGGCTCGATGCTGCTCGGCAAATATCAGGGATAAGACGCAGATGACCATTTCGATGCAGGGCAAGCGCGGGCTGATCATGGGGGTCGCGAATGACCGCTCGATCGCGTGGGGGATCGCGCGTGAAATGCGCGCGGCGGGGGCCGATCTGGCCTTTACCTATCAGGGCGAGGCATTCGGCAAGCGGGTAGCCCCGCTGGCCGAGAGCCTCGGCTCGGATTTCCTGCTCGATGTGGATGTTACCGACGATGCCTCGCTCGATACGGCCTTTGCCGCGCTGGCGGATCGCTGGCCGGTGATTGATTTCGTGGTCCATGCCATCGCATATTCGGACAAGTCCGAACTGACGGGGCGGTTTCTCAACACGTCCCGCACGAATTTCAAGCATTCGCTGGACATTTCGGCCTATTCCTTCATCGAGGTGGCGCGGCGCGCCTACCCGTTGATGAAAACACACGGCGGCACGCTGCTGACGCTGACCTATCAGGGCTCGAACAAGGTGGTGCCGAATTACAACGTGATGGGGGTGGCCAAGGCGGCGCTCGAAGCGGCGACGCGCTATCTCGCCAATGACCTTGGCCCCGACAATATCCGCGTCAACGCCATCAGCCCCGGCCCGATGAAGACGCTGGCGGGCGCGGCCATCGGCGGAGCGCGCAAGACGTTCCGCCACACCGAGATGAACGCGCCCTTGCGCGCGAACGCGACGCTCGAGGCCATCGGCGGCACGGCCGTCTGGCTGGCCTCCGACGCGGGCGCCTGCACCAGCGGCGAGGTGATCCATGTCGATGGCGGCTATCACATCCTCGGGATGCCGCAGGCCGAAAACCTCTGACGCCGCGCGCAGAGACTTGATCCACCCGCGCACAAGAGCCTCAGAGCACGCCGCGATGATCGGCGATGGCCATTGTGAGCGCGCTCACAGCGTAGAGCGTGAGGGCAAAGACCACGAAGCAGAGCACGAAGTTGAGCGCCGATTGCGTAAAGCGCGCCAGCCGTCCAGCGGGATTGCCGAGAAAGGCAATCTCGGGGCGCAACAGGAATCGCGAGGCGATATAGCCAAAGAGCAGCACCGACAGCACCCAATAGGTGACATGCACGATGAGGATGTCATGCGCGCGGGCCAGATAACTTGCGAAGCCCACCACCAGAACCCAGCGGATGACCTGGAATATCTCATCCGTCACGGCCTCGAAGCGGCGACCCATGGCGTGACGCCATGCCTGATCGGTCAGTTTGTCGGTCAGTCTGGACATGCTGTCTTGATGGGGTCGGGGGCCGGCCGCGTCTAGCCCTGTGACAGTGTGCGCGCAAAGAGGTGAAGGGACGTGGGGCGGGGCGTGACGGGAATGTGCAGATGGCGGCAGGGTGCGGGACCGGAACCCGCACCGTCACGCAAAGGCGGCCCACGCCGATGCCCTGGATGATCTCCGCCACTGGACGCTGCGCGTTCATCGGGACCGCGATCCGGGAATCCCCGAGGCAGGTGCCATGAAACCCGGGATCGACGGAAGGCGGCGCCTTTCGCCAATCAGGTCTCGCTGAGTGCCACCTTCATGCCCCTGACCTGATAGATGATCTCGCCATCGGCCTCGACGCGGCCATCGGCCACGCCCATGGTCAGGCGCCTTGTCTGCACGGCCTTGGTGAAATCGACATGATAGGTCAGCATCGTCCGGTCGGGCCGCACCATACCGGTCAGCTTGACCTCGCCGACGCCAAGCGCATAGCCTCGCCCCCGCCAGCCGCGCCAGCCGAGGTTGAATCCGGTCAACTGCCACAATCCGTCAAGGCCCAGACAGCCCGGCATGACCGGATTGCCCGGAAAATGGCACTGAAAGAACCACAGATCGGGATGGATGTCGAATTCCGCCACCACATGCCCCTTGCCATGCGCGCCGCCATCGCCCGAGATTTCGGTGATGCGGTCCATCATCAGCATGGGCGGTTCGGGCAGTTGCGCATTGCCCGGCCCGAAAAGCTCTCCGCGTGCGCATTTCAGCAGATCGTCGCGGTCGAAACTGCTCGGATAGTCGGCCATTCGGACGAGCCTTTCCTGGTCAAGATCAGGGGACAAATATTTCAGCCCCTGTAACACCGGGCAATTCCCCGATGCAAGCCTGCGCCGCACCTGCGTCCTTCTTTCGCGGCACGGGATTTCCGTTTGAAATCCGGTGCCCCGCCGCCTTAATATGCAGGGAACGAGACGAAAGGATCGGTCATGAACGTGCACAGCGTTTCGCATCCCACCGAGATTGCCGCGAACTGGCTCGGCGCGGTCGGGCTACGCCCCACCCGGCAGCGCGTGGCACTGGCGCGGCTTCTTGTCGGGGACGGACAACACCGGCATGTGACCGCCGAGAGCCTCTTTGCCCGCGCCCGCGAGCAGGGCGAAAGCGTCTCGCTTGCGACGGTCTACAACACGCTGCGCGCCTTTTGCGAGGCAGGGCTGTTACAGGAGATCACCGTCGATGGCAGCAAGAGCCATTTCGACACCAACACCCGCGATCACCCGCATTTCTATTGGGAAGACGAGAACCGCCTGACCGACGCACCCGCCGACGACCTCGAAATCGCCCGCCTTCCCGCTGCCCCCGAGGGGGCCGAGATCGCAAGTGTCGATGTGGTGATCCGCCTGCGCCACAAGCGGACGTGATACGCCCTCGGATGGCGTGCCCCCTCAGGCACGGACCGCGGCCAGCCGCGCCGGCAGCCCGTTGGCCCAGGTGCTGATCGTGCCCGCGCCCAGGCACACCACCATGTCGCCGGGGCGGGCATTTTCCCGCACCAGCCGTTCCAGATCGTCTTCCGATTCGATCGCCACCGCCTGCCGGTGGCCGTGGCGGATCAGCCCCGCCACCAGATCGTCGCGGCTGGCACCGGGGATGGGCTCCTCCCCCGCCGCATAGACGTCCGCGATGCCCACCACATCGGCCTCGTTGAAACAGCCGCAGAACTCCTCGAACAGCGATGCGAGCCGCGAATAGCGGTGCGGTTGATGCACGGCAATGACGCGGCCCGTCGTGGCCTGCCGGGCGGCGCGCAGCACGGCGGCGATCTCCACCGGGTGATGGCCGTAATCGTCGATCACCGTGACGCCGCCCACCTCGCCCACGCGGGTAAAGCGCCGGTTGACGCCACCGAACTGCGCCAGCGCCTCGCGGATGGCCGCGCGCGGCACGCTCAGGTGGCGCGCCACGGCGACGGCGGCCAGCGCGTTCGAGACGTTGTGATCGCCCGGCATGGGCAGCGAACAGCCCTCGATCAGCTTGCCCTCGGCCTGAAGGGCGATATCGAACCGCGCCACCCCCGCCTCGTAGCGCAGGTTGACCGCGCGCACATCGGCCTGCGCGTTGAAGCCGAAGGTCAGAACCCGCCGGTCGGTGATCCGGCCCACCAGCGCCTGCACCTCGGGGTGATCGGTGCAGCACACGGCCAGCCCATAGAACGGAATGTTGGAGACGAAATCGTGAAAGCCCTGCCGCAGCCGCTCGATAGTGCCCCAATGCTCCATATGCTCGGGGTCGATATTGGTGACGATGGCGATGGTGGCCGGCAGGCGGTTGAAGGTGCCGTCGCTCTCGTCGGCCTCGACCACCATCCACTCGCCCTGCCCCATCCGCGCGTTGCTGCCATAGGCGTGGATCACACCGCCGTTGATAACCGTGGGGTCTATGCCGCCCTTGACCAGCAGTTCCGCCACCAGCGTCGTGGTGGTGGTCTTGCCATGGGTGCCCGCCACGGCGATGTTGGACTTGAGCCGCATGAGCTCGGCCAGCATCTCGGCGCGGCGCACCACCGGCAGGCCGCGAAGGCGCGCCTCGTCCAGTTCGGGATTGCCCGGCTTGATCGCCGATGAGATCACCACCACCTCGGCCCCGTCCAGATTGTCGGCGCGCTGACCGACAAAGACCCGCGCACCGAGGCGTTCCAGCCGCTCGGTGATCTTCGACGCCTTGAGGTCAGAGCCCTGCACGTCATAGCCGAGATTGAGCAGCACCTCGGCGATGCCCGACATGCCGATGCCGCCGATCCCCACGAAATGCAAGGGGCCCACATCGGTGGGCAGCTTGGTGGCGGCATTCATGGCGTCAGTTTCCTTTCCTTGACAGATCCTCGACCAGGTCGGCCAGCCGCTCGGCGGCCTCGGGCCGCCCCTGCAAGCGCGCGGCCTCGGCCATCAGCCGCGCGCCCCGCGCATCGCCCAGAACGGCGGCGATCTGCTTGGAAAGGGTCGCGGTGTCAAGCCGGCTCTCGGGAATGAGGATGGCCGCCCCCGCCTTGACCAGCCCGCGCGCATTCGCGCTCTGGTGGTCGTCGGCGGCGGCGGCAAAGGGGATGAGGATCGCAGGCCGGCCGATCACCGCCAGATCGGCAAGGCTCGACGCGCCCGCGCGCGAGATGACAAGCTGCGCCTCCGACATGCGCCGCGCCACGTCGCGGAAAAACGGCTGCACGTCGGCGTCGATCCCCGCCCCGGCATAGGCGCGCGCGACGCGCGCCCCGTCCTCGTCACGCGCCTGATGGCTGACGCGGATATTGCGCAGGATCTCCTCGGGCAGTGCTGCGATGGCAGCGGGGACCACCTCGCTGAGGATGCGCGCGCCCTGGCTGCCGCCGATCACCAGCACCGCCATCGGATAATCGCCCGGCGGGATATAGGGCGCGCCCGCGCGCTCGCGGATCGCCGCGCGCACCGGGTTGCCGACATGCTCGGCCCGTGCGCTCTCGGGCAACGCGGTGGGCCAGATCCCGCAGGCCACCAGATCGACGCGCCGCGCGAACAGCCGGTTCACCCGCCCCGGCACACCGTTCTGCTCGTGCACCATGCGCGGCAGGCGCAGGATCGTGGCCGCCGCCAGCGCCGGAATGCTCGGATAGCCGCCGAACCCCACCACCACGGCGGGCCGCTCGCGCAGCATCCGCACCACCGTGCCAAGGATGCCGCCCGCGATATGCAGCGGCGCCAGCAGCCTGTTCGCCAGCCCGCCGCGCGCGAAGGTGGCGCTTGCCACCTGCGCGATCTCGACCGAATGGGGAAAGCCGCCGGTATAGCGCGCGCCCCGCGCATCCGTCGAGAGCCGCACCCGCCATCCGCGCCGCAGCATCACCTCCGCCAGCGCCTGCGCCGGGAACATGTGCCCGCCGGTGCCGCCCGCCGCGATCACGAGAAGCGGCGCGCTCATCGCCGCCCCCGCAGGATATCGCCGATCTGTCCCTGCGGCCGCGTGCGCGTGAACGCAAGCAACATGCCAAGCGCGATCCCCCCCGCCACCAGCGACGAGCCGCCATAGCTCACGAAAGGCAGCGTCATCCCCTTGGCGGGCAGAAGCCGCACCGCCACGCCCATGTTGATCATCGCCTGCGCACCGAAAATCGCCACAAGGCCGGTGCCCGCAAGGCGAATGAACGGATCACGCTCGCGCATCAGCCGCAGGAAGGAACGCACGACGATCCCCGCATAGACCGCGATGACGACCATAACCAGCACAAGGCCGTATTCCTCGGCCGCGACCGCGATGATGAAATCGGTATGCGCATCGGGCAGCGACCATTTCACCTGCCCCTCGCCCACGCCCACGCCAAATAACCCGCCTTCGCGGATCGCGTTGGTGGCAAAGCCGAGCTGCGTCGTGGGGTCCAGCTCGGGGCTGAGAAACCCGTCGATGCGGCGCGCGAAATGCTCGGAATTGGCATAGGCAAACGTGCCCGCCGCCACCACCACCCCTGCCATGATCAGAAGCAGGAACACCGGCGCGCCGCTCACGAACCACATCGTGCCCCAGCCGAACAGCACCAGCGCCGCCTGCCCGAAATCGGGCTGCATCGCCAGAAATGCGAGGATCACCACCATGAGGACAAACGACCACAACCGCCCCGGCGGGCCGCCGATCTCGTGGCTTGCCGCGATCATCCAGGCGGCGACGACGACGAAGGCGGGCTTGAGAAACTCCGAAGGCTGCACGCTGGCGAACCCGAGGCTGTACCAGCGCACCGCCCCCTTGCCGAAATCCGTGCCGAAGGCCGGCAGCAGCATCAGCGCCAGAAGTGCTGCGAAAAACCCCAGCACCGCCAGCCGGCGCACGGTATCGGGGCGCTGCATGGAGACAAGCGCCATGGTGACAAGCGCAAGCCCGCCAAAGAACATCTGCCGCTGAACGTAGTGGAAGGGGGGAAACCCGTTCTTCTCCGCCAGCGGCACCGAGGCCGCCAGCCCCAGAAGAATGCCGATGCCAAAGAGAATGAGCACCGAGAAGAACGACCACTTGTCGATCGTGCGCCACCACCGGGGGAGAACGGGCTCTGCGTCCCGCAGGGGCACCGCCCCATAGACCATTTCCGTCATCTGCCTGCCGCCTCGTCAAGGTTCGCCCCTTTGCGGGGTCTCGGGCCGTAGTCTAGCCGCATTTCGAGCGTTGCGCCAGAACCACCTGCCCATAGGCGGCATTTCGCGTCAGAGGCTGCGCCAAGGCCGCACGCCGGGCGCGGGACAATTCCACCGCACGGCCGACACAGGGGTTGAGGTCGCGCGCGAGCGGCGCGATGATCGCGGCACATATCAGAGGGATGGGCCGGGGATGGGCTGCGGACGCCGCAAGGCAACCTCGCCTGGAAAGCTCGAAAAGGGAGAGTGACATGTTCAACGCGCTGATCGTCGAGAAGGACGAGGAGAGCGGCAAGACATCCGCTTCGGTGCAGCGGATTTCGGTCGATGACCTGCCCGAGGCGGAGGTGCTCGTCGCGGTCGAGCATTCGACGGTGAATTACAAGGACGGGCTGTGCATCGGGCCGGGCGGGGGCCTTGTGCGCAAGTATCCCCATGTGCCGGGGATCGACTTTGCCGGCACGGTCGAGGAAAGCACGGATGCCCGCTACCGCCCCGGCGACAAGGTGGTGCTGACCGGCTGGCGCGTCGGCGAGGCGCATTGGGGCGGTTATGCACAAAAGGCGCGCGTCAAGGCCGACTGGCTGGTGCCGCTGCCCGAGGGGCTCGACACGCGCGCGGCCATGGCCGTGGGCACGGCCGGCCTTACCGCCATGCTGGCGGTGATGGCGCTGGAGGATCACGGGCTGGCACCGGGGCACGGGCCGGTGCTGGTGACGGGGGCGGCGGGCGGCGTCGGCAGCGTGGCGACCGCGATCCTCTCCAATCTCGGGCACGAGGTGGCGGGCGTCACCGGCCGCCCCGAGACCGCCGATTACCTGCACGCGCTCGGGGCCAGCCGCATCGTGCCGCGCGAGGCGCTCAACGAGACGGTGAAACGCCCGCTGGAGAGCGAGACCTGGACGGGCTGTGTCGATGCCGTGGGCGGCACGATGCTGGCGCGCGTGCTGGGGCAGATGAAATACGGCGCCTCGGTGGCCGCCGTGGGGCTGGCGGGGGGCACAGACCTGCCCGCGACGGTCATCCCGTTCCTGTTGCGCAGCGTCAACCTGCTGGGCATCGACAGCGTGATGCAGCCCTATGAGAACCGCCGCCGCGCCTGGGGCCGGATCGCGCGCGACCTGCCCATGGACAAGCTGGAGGCGATGATCGTGCCAGCGACGCTTGGCGATCTGCCCCGGCTCGGCGCGGAGATCCTCAAGGGCCGGGTGCGCGGTCGTGTGGTGGTGGATGTGAATGGATGACCTCACGATCCGGCTGGCGCGCGCGACCGATTTCGACGCGCTCTGGCCGATCCTGCGCGCGGTGATTCGCGCGGGAGACACCTATGCGTTCGACCAGAGCCTCAGCGCCGAGGCGGTGCGCGCCCTCTGGATGGAGACGCCGCGCGCCACCTTTGTGGCCGAGGCGGGGGGCGCGGTGCCGGGCACCTATTACATCAAGACCAACCAGGCGGGCGGCGGCGCGCATGTCTGCAACGCAGGCTTCATGGTGGCCGCGGCCGCGCGCGGGCACGGGGTGGCGCGCGCCATGTGCGAGCACGCGCAGATGCAGGCGCGCGCCATGGGCTATCTTGCGATGCAGTTCAATTTCGTCGTCAGCACCAATGAGGGGGCGGTCGCGCTCTGGCAGAGCCTCGGGTTTTCGACCGTGGGCCGCCTGCCGCGCGCCTTTCGACACCCGAGGGCCGGGCTGGTGGATGCGCTGGTGATGTATAAGTGGCTGGGCGCGGATTGATCCGCCGCGCCACGAGTGGACTTTGCCGCGCAAGGCACGATAAGTGAGGCGTCCGCGCAGAGGCACAACCGGCTTTTGCGACGGTCGCCGGGTTTGGAGGTCGATACGATGTCCGGGATGAAGATCGCAGTGGCCGGGCTTGGTTATGTCGGGCTGTCCAACGCGGTGCTTCTGGCGCTGCACAACCGGGTCCATGCCCTCGATATAGATGCTGGCCGGGTCGCGATGGTGAACGCGCGCCAATGCCCGATCGTCGATGCCGATCTCGGGACCTATCTGGCCGAGCGACCGCTGGACCTGGTGGCCACGACCGATCCCGCGCAGGCTTTTGCGGGGGCGGATTTCATCCTCGTGGCAACGCCCACCAATTACGACCCCGAGACCAACGTGTTCGACACATCGAGCGTCGAAAGCGTGATCGAGACCGCAATCGCGCTGAACCCCAAGGCGACCATCGTCATCAAGTCCACCGTCCCGGTCGGATACACGCGCGCGCTGACCGAAAGGTTGCCGGGCGCGCATATCATGTTCTGCCCCGAATTCCTGCGCGAGGGGCGCGCGCTCCACGACAATCTGTATCCCAGCCGGATCGTCGTCGGTGAACGCTCCGAACGGGCGCGCGTCTTTGCCGATCTGCTCCGCGAGGGGGCGATCACGACCGATATGCCGGTTATCTTCACCGATCCTTGCGAGGCGGAGGCGATCAAGCTTTTCGCGAATACCTATCTTGCGATGCGGGTCGCCTATTTCAACGAACTGGACAGCTACGCCCTGAGCCGCGACCTCGATACGCGCCAGATCATCGAGGGGATCGGGCACGACCCCCGCATCGGGCTGCATTACAACAACCCGTCCTTCGGCTATGGCGGGTATTGCCTGCCCAAGGATACCAAGCAGTTGCTCGCCAATTATTCGGATGTGCCGCAGAATCTCATCCAGGCGATCGTCGAGGCCAACCGGACGCGCAAGGACTTCATCGCCGAGCAGGTCTTGCGGCGCGCGCCCCGATGCGTCGGCATCCATCGCCTGGTGATGAAACAGGGTTCGGACAATTTTCGCCAGAGTTCGATCCAGGGCGTGATGAAACGAATCAAGGCCAAGGGGATCGAGGTGATCGTCTATGAGCCGGCGCTGAACGAGGCGACATTCTTTGGTTCGGCGGTGCTGCATGATCTCGCCGACTTCAAGCGCCGGAGCGATGTCATCCTTGCCAATCGCACAACCGCCGATCTCGCCGATGTGGCGCAAAAGGTCTTTACCCGCGATCTGTTCGGAGCCGACTGACGCGATTGATCCTTTGCGACTGCGGGCAACCATCGCAATGCGGCCGGGCGGCTTGCGGGGGGCGCGATCCGTCCTTGCCGGGTGCAATCCGGAACCGATTCCCGGACCGCCCGACCGCGACGCCCCCTCCCCGATCGCGCCGGCGGCCTATTCAGCCGCGACCCGGCGCGCGGCGAGGATCTCCTTGAGATAGCGCCCGGTATGGCTGCGCGGTTCGTTGGCCACCTCTTCGGGCGCGCCCGCGGCCACGATCTCGCCGCCGCCATCGCCGCCCTCGGGGCCGATGTCGATGATATGGTCGGCGGTCTTTATCACGTCGAGATTATGCTCGATCACCACCACGGAATTACCCTGATCGACCAGTTCGTGCAGCACTTCCAGCAGCTTCTTGACATCCTCGAAATGCAGCCCCGTGGTTGGCTCGTCGAGGATATAGAGCGTGCGGCCCGTGGAGCGTTTCGACAGCTCCTTTGACAGCTTCACCCGTTGCGCCTCGCCGCCCGAGAGCGTGGTCGCCTGCTGGCCCACCTTGATATAGCCCAGCCCGACCCGCATCAGCGCATCCATCTTTTCACGGATCGCCGGAACTGCCTTGAAAAACTCCTGTGCTTCTTCAACCGTCATGTCAAGAACGTCCGCTATGCTCTTGCCCTTGAAACGTATTTCCAGAGTCTCGCGATTGTATCGCGCGCCCTTGCAGGTCTCGCATTCGACATAGACATCGGGCAGAAAATGCATCTCGATCTTGATGACGCCATCGCCCTGGCACGCCTCGCAGCGCCCGCCCTTGACGTTGAAGCTGAAGCGCCCCGGCTTGTAGCCGCGCGCCCTGGCCTCCGGCAGGCCCGCGAACCAGTCGCGGATCGGTGTGAAGGCCCCTGTGTAAGTGGCTGGATTCGAACGAGGAGTCCGCCCGATCGGGCGCTGGTCGATGTCGATCACCTTGTCGAGATGCTCCAGCCCCTTGATGGTCTCGCAGGGCGCGGGCGTCTGGCGCGCGCCGTTGAGGCGCATGGAGGCCGTCTTGAACAGCGTCTCGATGGTCAGCGTCGATTTGCCGCCGCCCGAAACCCCCGTCACGCAGACGAATTTACCAAGCGGAAACTCGGCGGTGACGTTCTTGAGGTTGTTGCCGGTGGCCTTGACCACGATCAGTTTCTTCTTGTTGCCCTTCCGTCGCCCGGCCGGAACGGGAATCTCGCGCGCCCCCGACAGGTATTGCCCGGTGAGCGAGGCGGGATCGGCGGCCACCGCCTCGGGCGTGCCATGGCTTACGACGCGGCCGCCATGCACCCCCGCGCCGGGGCCGATGTCAAAGACGTAATCAGCGGTGCGGATCGCCTCTTCGTCGTGCTCGACCACGATCACGGTATTGCCCTGATCGCGCAGGTTGCGCAGCGTCTGCAACAGCCGCCCGTTATCGCGCTGGTGCAGGCCGATGGACGGCTCGTCCAGCACATAGAGCACCCCGGTGAGGCCCGAGCCGATCTGGCTCGCCAGCCGGATGCGCTGGCTCTCGCCGCCCGAAAGCGTGCCGGCGTTTCGGCTGAGCGTCAGATAGTCGAGCCCCACATTGACCAGGAACCCCAGCCGCTCGCGGATTTCCTTGAGGATGGGGCGGGCGATCTCGGTCTTCTGCTTGCCAAGATGCTCCGGCACGGTCGCGCACCAGTCATGCGCCTCGCGAATCGACATCTGCACCGCCTGGCCGATATGCAGATCCGCGATGCGCACCGCCAGCGCCTCGGGGCGCAGCCGGTAGCCGTTGCAGGTGCCGCAGGGGCGGTTGTTCTGGTAGCGCTCGAATTCCTCGCGGATCCACGCGCTGTCGGTCTCGCGATAGCGCCGCGCCATGTTGGGGATCACCCCCTCGAACGTGCGCGAAACCTGATAGACGCGGCCGCCCTCGTCATAGCGGAACGTGATCTCCTCCTCGCCAGAGCCATGCAGCAACACCTGCCTGACATGGGCGGGAAGGTCCTTCCACGGGGTTGCCTTGTCGAACTGGTAATGCTCGGCGAGCGAATTGATGGTCTGGGTAAAATAGGGCGACTTGCCCTTGCGCCAGGGCGCGATGGCCCCGTCGGCAAGGCGCAGCGCCGCATCGGGCACGACCAGATTTTCATCAAAGAACAGCTCGACCCCCAATCCGCCGCAATCGGGACAGGCGCCGAACGGCGCGTTGAACGAAAACAGCCGTGGCTCGATCTCGGGGATGGTGAAGCCACTGACCGGACAAGCGAAATTCTCACTGAACGTGATCCGCTCCGGCGCGCCCTCCTTCGGTGCGGTCTCCAGGATGGCGATGCCCTGCGCCAGGTCGAGCGCGGTGCGGAAACTGTCCGCCAGCCGCGTCTCCAGCCCCTCTTTGACCACCAGACGATCAACCACCACGTCGATGTCATGGCGGAACTTCTTGTCGAGCACGGGCGGCTCATCGAGGTCGTAAAACACGCCATCGACCTTGACACGCTGGAACCCCTGCTTGCGCAGCTCGATGAATTCCTTGCGGTATTCGCCTTTTCGGTCGCGCAGGACGGGGGCGAGCAGATAGGCGCGGGTGCCCTCCTCCATCGCCATCACCCGGTCCACCATGTCCTGCACCTGTTGTGCCTCGATGGGCAGGCCGGTGGCCGGCGAATAGGGCGTCCCGGCGCGGGCGAAGAGCAGGCGCAGGTAGTCGTAGATCTCTGTCACCGTGCCGACGGTCGAGCGGGGGTTCTTCGATGTGGTCTTCTGCTCGATGGAAATCGCGGGTGATAGCCCGCTGATATGATCCACGTCGGGCTTTCGCATTATGTCAAGGAACTGGCGGGCATAGGCCGACAGGCTCTCGACATAGCGGCGCTGTCCCTCGGCATAGATCGTATCAAAGGCGAGGCTGGACTTGCCCGAACCGGAAAGCCCGGTAATCACAACCAGCTTGTCGCGCGGAATGTCCACGTCGATGTTCTTGAGGTTGTGTTCGCGCGCACCGCGCACGGAGATTGTCCTGAGTTCGGCCATGAGCGCCCCCTTGCCACCCGTCATGACATAGAGGAGCGCGGCGAGTCGTCCAAGCCCAATTTATGAACACAAGGTGAACACGCGGCGCGCGCGGCTATCGCGCGCCAACTTGCCCGATTGCCGCCGCGCCGCGCCGCCCCCGGCCTTGACTTTGGCGCGCAGCCCATGTGTATCGGCGCGGACCCGACACGCAACATATCAGCGGCCCAGCCGGCCCCGGAGACCAAACATGCACCCATTTCGCAGCCATACCTGCGCCGATCTGAGACTGCCCCATGTCGGAGAGACCGTCCGCCTTGCCGGCTGGGTCCACCGCATCCGCGATCACGGCGGGGTGCTCTTCATCGACCTGCGCGATCACTATGGCGTGACGCAGGTGCTGTGCGACCCCGACAGCCCGGCCTTTGCCGCCGTCGAGGCACTGCGCGCCGAATACTGCATCCGCATCGACGGCAAGGTGAAGGCGCGCGACGCAAGCCTGGTGAACCCCCGGATCCCCACCGGCGAGATAGAGGTCTATATCCGCGACATGGAGGTGCTTGGCGCGGCGGGGGAATTGCCGCTCCAGGTCTTTGGCGATCAGGAATATCCCGAGGAGACGCGCCTGCGCTATCGCTATCTCGACCTGCGCCGCGAGGGGATGCAGCGCAACATGGCGCTGCGCTCGGACGTGGTGGCCTCCATCCGGCGGCGGATGTGGGACAAGGGATTCCGAGAGTTCCAGACGCCGATCATCACCGCGAGCAGCCCCGAGGGCGCGCGCGATTTCCTCGTGCCCTCGCGCCTGCATCCGGGCAAGTTCTACGCCCTGCCGCAGGCCCCGCAGCAGTTCAAGCAGCTCATCATGGTCTCGGGCTTTGACAAGTATTTCCAGATCGCACCGTGCTTTCGCGACGAGGATCCGCGCGCCGACCGCTCGCCCACCGATTTCTACCAGCTTGACATGGAAATGAGCTTTGTCACGCAACAGGACGTGTTCGACACGATCCAGCCGGTCATTCGGGGCGTGTTCGAGGAGTTCGGCGCGGGCGCGCGCGTCGATACCGACTGGCCGCAGATCAGCTATCGCGACGCGGCGCTGTGGTATGGCACCGACAAGCCCGACCTGCGCAACCCGATCAAGATGCAGGACGTGAGCGGGCATTTCCGCGGCAGCGGGTTTGCCATCTTTGCGAAATTGCTGGAGCAGGAGGGCACCGAAGTGCGCGCCATCCCCGCGCCCAGGGGCGGCAGCCGCAAGTTCTGCGACCGGATGAACGCATTCGCGCAGAAAGAGGGCCTGCCGGGGATGGGGTATATCTTCTGGCGCGAGGCCGAGGGCGCGATGGAGGCCGCAGGCCCGCTGGCCAAGAATATCGGTCCCGAGCGGACCGAGGCGATCCGCCGGCAGCTTGGCCTTGGCGTGGGCGATGCGGCCTTCTTTCTTGGTGGCAAGCCACAGGCGTTCGAGCGGGTCGCGGCCCGCGCGCGCGACGTGATCGGCGAGGAGTTGGGGCTGACCGAACAGGACCGCTTTGCCTTTGCCTGGATCGTCGATTTCCCGATGTATGAAAAGGACGAGGAGACAGGCCGCGTCGATTTCTCGCACAATCCCTTCTCGATGCCCCAGGGCGGGCGCGAGGCGCTCGACGGCGATCCGCTCACGGTGCTGGGCTATCAGTATGACCTTGCCTGCAACGGCTTCGAGATCCTCTCGGGCGCAATCCGCAATCACCGCCCCGAGATCATGTTCAAGGCGTTCGAGCTGGCGGGCTATGACGAGGCGGAGGTGCGCAGGCGCTTCGGCGGCATGGTCAGCGCGTTCCAGTATGGCGCGCCGCCGCACGGCGGCTGTGCAGCGGGGATCGACCGGATCGTGATGCTGCTTGCGGGCACGTCGAATATCCGCGAGGTGATCATGTTCCCGATGAACCAGCGCGCCGAGGATCTGATGATGAACGCGCCTTCCGATCCGACGCCCGAGCAGCTGATGGAACTGGGCCTGCGCATCCTGCCCCGCGAGTGACCGCCCGAGACAACCCGCCGGCAACGGGCGCCGGCGCTCATGTCGCCGGGCGCGGCCGGAGCGTCAGAACGCGTTGGAGAAGGCGCCGACGATCTGTGTCAGATCCTCGCGCGGCAGGGCGCGCTTGTCCAGCACGAATTTCGCCATGCGCCCGCGTGTCTCGACCGGCCGGGCAAAACGTTCCACCGCGTGATAGCGGCGCCGGTCGGCGTAATCGTCAAACAGCACCACCGTCCTTTTCGTGCAGCGCAGCATGACGGCATAGAAACACGCCTCGCGAAACCGGCCGTCGATCAGCACCGTGTCGGGGGCCACGAAATCGGGCCGGTCCCAGACCTCGAGCGGATAGCGGTGATAGCGGCGATAGCCCGCGTGATCCACCGGACGGCCCCATTTGCCGGTCTTGCCGATCGAGGTATGATGCAGACGCACCCCGGCACCGGTCCCGGCCTGATCGAGCCAGGCTTGCAGGTTCTGCGTCCATCGCTTGTCGCTCTCGACCGAGAACACCGTCTTGCCCGCCATTTCCGAGGCCAGCACCGTCGAGCCGCCGCTGCCATATTCAAGGATGACCCGCGCCTGCGCATAGGTCTCGCGCACCAGTTCCGCCACCTCGGGCGAAAACGTCAGCGCCGGCCGCTCCATCGCTACTTGATCCATCTGCGCTCCTTTCTCAGACCTTGCCCAGCCAACGCTCCGGCATGGCAAGCGCCGGGCGTCCGGGGTTGTGCCGCCGGTCGAGAGGGTGCGGCAGCGCGCGCACGGGCCGCAGCCCAAAAGCCCGGTCGCGGCGCAAAAGCGTGGCCTCGACCACGCGCGGGATCGCCTGCCCGTCGATCTCGACACTGCCCGCGACGTTGTTGGGGTGCAGGTGCACCGTCACGAAATCCGCCCGCAGCTTGTCCACCGCCGCAAGCGCGCGGGCAAGGAAGCGCGGCTTGCTCAGCACCGAGGGCAGGTGGTGCCATTCGATCACGATCATGCGGAACCGCCGCAAGAGCGCAATCGGTGCTGCGGCCAGCGTGGCATATTCCGCCCCCTCGATATCCATCTGCAACAACAGGTCGGCGGCGGGGTCCGGGTCGGTCTCTGCCACCCATGAGGCCAGCGTCATGAATTGCCCCTCATCCCTGTCGCCCAGAAATTTCGGCACGAACCGCGCCCCCGGCACATCGAGCGGCGGATGCGTGACCGAGGCATCGGCCATGAAGGACGGGATCCCGCGCTTGGCCATGTCCATCTCGAAGCTCGCCTGTTGCGATACGCCCGGCGAATAGCACGCCGCGATCGCGCGCAGATCGTCGGGCACCAGATAGCCGCCATCGCCGAAGTCGCCCAGGCGGATGAGCGGCGTGTCGGTCTCGTACGGCGTCAGGAAGGCGTCGATCATGGCCGCCGCTTGCGCGTCGATCACCGGGCGGGGCGTGGTCCTGGTCGCGGTCATGGCTCTGCTCTGCGTTCGGGGGCCGGTTATTGCAACGCTTCTAGCACGCCCGGGCCCGGCATGGGCAGAGGGTTTTTGCCCCGCGGCCAAAGACGCGCGCCGCCGAGCCCCGTGCGCGGGCTTGACCTCGCGCGGCCGAGCGCGCATGTGAGCCATGTCCCTGCCCGAGAGGAGCCCGCCATGAGCCTCGATCGTTCCATCAAGATCGCCCCTTCCATCCTGTCCGCCGATTTCGCCGATTTCGGGGCCGAGATCCGCGCGATCGAGGCCCAGGGCGCGGATTGGGTCCATGTCGATGTGATGGACGGGCATTTCGTGCCCAACCTGACCTTTGGCCCGCCCGCCGTCACCGCCTTTCGCCGCCATGTGACGACGGTGATGGATGTGCATCTGATGATTTCGCCGGTCGATCCCTATATCGACGCCTTTGCACGGGCGGGCGCCGACATCCTCACCGCGCATCTGGAGGCCGGGCCGCATATCCACCGCACGCTCCAGGCCATTCGCGGCGCGGGGTGCAAGGCGGGGCTGGCGCTCAATCCCGGCACCGGGCTCGACGCGGTCGGACACCTTCTGGACATGGTGGACCTCGTCTGCGTGATGACGGTCAATCCCGGTTTCGGCGGGCAGAAATTCATCCACGGCCAGATCGCCAAGGTAAGGCAGCTTCGCGCGATGATCGGCGACCGGCCCATCCATATCGAGATCGACGGCGGCATCACGCCCGAGACCGCCCCGCTCATGGCCGCCGCGGGGGCGGATGTGCTGGTGGCGGGCTCGGCGGTGTTCAGGGGGGGCAGCGTGGATAACCCGGCCGCCTACGGGGAAAATATCCGGGCGATCCGCATGGCGGCAGAGGCCGCGACCGGCGCCATGGCGTAACCCGAGCCACGCGCCGCGCCGTCGTTCCCGACCTCGACGGCGCGCTCATCCTCGGCGCGCGCGACATTCACGCCGCCGCGTCGCTGCCCTGCCCCCCTGCCCCGGCAGCCGAAACCCCGGGTTCAGGCCGCGCCGTCATCGCCGCTCATTGCGCGTTGAGATCGCGCGCGAGGCCCGCTACGGGGGTTTCGCGCGCGATCAGGCCGGCGTCGCGCAGGAACCTTTCGAAGCGCCGGTAACGGCCATGATCGAGCGCGGCAGGCCGGGTGGCAAAGCGCGGATAGGTATCGGCCCAGGCCATCTCGTTGAGGCGGTCGCGCAATTCCGCCGAGGTGGCGGCGAAGATCTCCCACGCCTTTTCGGGGTGGTTCATGATGTATTGCACCGCGCGCTCGGTGGCATGCAGGAAGCGGCGGATCTTGTCTGCGTCCATCCGCTCGGGATTGGCCACATAGATGAGTTCGTCATAGGCGGGCACGCCCTCCTCCTCGACGAAGAAACACCGCCCCGGCACGCCCTCGATCTCCATCTGGTTCAGCTCGAAATTGCGAAACGCCCCGATCACCGCATCGACCTGGCCAGACATGAGCGCGGGCGAGAGCGACCAGTTGACGCTGACCAGTTCGATATCATCGAGGCCGAGGCCGTGCTGCCCGAGAATGGCCGAGAGCAGCGCCTCCTCGACCCCCGCCACGGAAAACCCGATCTTGCGGCCCCTCAGATCGGCGGTGGACCTGATCGGGCCGGCCTCAAGCACCAGCAGGCAGTTGAGCGGCGTGGCGATGAGCGTGCCGACGCGGATCAGCGGCATCCCCTGCGCGACCTGAAGGTGAAGCTGCGGCTGATAGGACACCGCCAGATCGACGCGCCCGGCGGCGGCCATCTTGGGCGGGTCGGAGGGATCGGCGGGCGCGATCACCTCGACCTCAAGCCCGGCCTCCCTGAAATACCCCAGTTCCTGCGCCACGATGACGGGGCCGTGATCGGGGTTCACGAACCAGTCGAGCATCACGGTCATCTTGTCCTGCGCAAGGGCCGGGGCGGCGATGAGGGAAAGGATAAGGGCCAGGCATTTCATTCGGGTGTCTCCTGTTGGTCGTCGCCAAGGGCGATCAGGGCAATCTCTCCGTGCCAATGCGCGGCAAGCCGCGTCGCGGCCTGCCACGACCGCAGCCCCGAGCGGCAGGCGAGCACGGCGCGCCGCGCCTCGGGGCGCAGGCTGTCGAATTCGGGCACGGCATGGCGGGCGGCGCGCGGCAAGGCGGGGCCGGGTTCGCCCACGGCGCGCAGATCGGCGAGCCAGTCGCCGGGGGCGATCTCCTCGGGGGCGATGAAGGCAAAGCCGCCCTCGGGCTCGGGCGCGGTATCGAAGCGAAAACCGCCGAAACGGTGGCCTTGCGCGTCGAAACTGACAAGCTGGCCGAGCGGTGACGGCCCCACCCCCGCGAGCACCGCCACCGCCATCTGCGCCTGGAGCGCGCCCAGGATACCCACCGACGGCCCCAGAACGCCGTCCGCCTCGCACGAGCCCAGCCGGTCGGGCAGGTCGGGAAAGACCGCGCGCAACGAGGGCGCGCCGCCGCAGAACCCGCCGCAATAGCCCGACAGCCCGACGACAGAGGCGCTGACGAGCGGCGTGTTCGCGGCAAGGCAGCTGTCCGAGAGAATATAGCTTGCCGCGAAACTGTCGGCGCAGTCGAGCACCAGATCGGCGGCGGCAACCTGCGCGGGGGCATTGCGCGGCGTGAGCGGCGCGGCCACGGGCACGAGGCGGCAGTCGGGGTTGAGCGCCATCACATGCGCGGCGGCCGCTTCGGCCTTGGGGCGGCCGATGTCATCCATGCGAAACAGCGTCTGACGGTGCAGGTTGCTCAGCGACACCCGGTCGCCATCCATCAGCGTGATCCGCCCCACGCCCGCGCCGACAAGGTATTGCAGCACCGGTGCCGCCAGCCCACCCGCGCCAACAATCAGCACATGCGCCGCGCCAAGCCGCGCCTGCCCCGACGCACCAAGAAGCGCGATCTGGCGGGCGTAGCGGGTCATCCGCAGACCTCCAGCCAGGCCCGCACCCGCGCCTCCGGGTCGGGGTTGAGGGTGATGTCGGTGACGGCAGAGACCACATCCGCGCCCGCGTTGAGCGCGCCATGCGCCCGCTCAACCGTCATCCCGCCGATGGCGACAAGCGGCGTGTCGCCGATGAGCCGCTTCCACTCGGTGAGCTTCTCCAGCCCCTGCTCGTGCCATTTCATCTTCTTGAGGATGGTCGGGTAAACTGGCCCGAGCGCCACATAATCGGGGGCCAGCGCCAGTGCGCGGTCAAGCTCGGCATGGTCATGCGTGCTCAGCCCCAGCCTGATCCCGGCGCGGCGGATCGCGCCAATATCGGCGCTCGCCAGATCCTCCTGCCCGAGATGTACCCAGTCGCACCCCAGCTCGATCGCGGCCCGCCAGTGATCGTTGACCACCAGCGCCGCGCCATGGGCGCGGCAGAGGTCTTGCGCCGCCGCAATCTCGCCCCGCAGGGCATCGCCCGCCAGATCCTTGATGCGCAACTGCACCAGCCGCACACCCAGCGGCAACACCCGGCGCAGCCAGTCCGCGCGCTCGAAAATCGGGTAGAAGCGCGGCAGGCTCACAGCATCGCCTTTCCGAACACGGGCGTCGAGGGCGCGGCCATGTCGCGCGGGGCCATCGGATCGGCCTCAAATGCCAGCCGCCCGGCCTCCAGCGCGCGCGCGAAGCCTTCGGCCATCGCCGCCGGATCGCCCGACCGCGCCACGGCCGTGTTCAACAGCACCGCGTCATAGCCAAGCTCCATCGCGTGCGCCGCCTGTGAGGGCAGGCCGAGCCCGGCGTCGATCACCAGCGGCAGATCGGGGAAATGCGCGCGCAAGGACCGCAATCCGTAGATATTGTTGAGCCCCAGCCCGGTGCCGATCGGCGCGCCCCAGGGCATCAGCACCCGGCAGCCCGCCGCCACCAGCCGCTCGCACAGCACCAGATCCTCGGTGCAATAGGGAAACACCTCGAACCCCTCATCGGCCAGGATGCGCGCGGCCTCGACCAGCCTGAACGGATCGGGCTGCAACGTGTCGGCATGGCCGATCACCTCCAGCTTGATCCAGTTGGTATCGAAGAGTTCCCGCGCCATCTGCGCCGTGGTCACCGCCTCGCGCACCGAATGGCACCCGGCCGTATTGGGCAGGACATGGACGCCAAGCGCGCGGATCATCTCCCAGAAGGCTTCGCCGGCGCGCGCATCCCCCGCCTCGCGGCGCACCGAGACCGTGGCAATACCCGCGCCCGAACGGCGGAAGGCGTCGGCGAGGATCGCGGGCGAGGGGTATTGCGCCGTGCCCAGCATCAGCCGCGATGTCACCTCGGTATCGTAGAAAACCGGCATCTCAGCCCCCCTGCCTTGGCGCGACGATCTCGACCCGGTCGCCGTCGCCGAGCGGGGTCGCCGCGCGCTGCGCGGCGGGCACAAAGCCCTCGTTCACCGCCGTGGCGACCTTGGCGGTGCCAAGCCCCATCTCATTGAGAAGCGCGGCGAGGGTCGGGGCCGCCGTCTCCTGCGCGCTGCCGTTAACCGTGATCTTCATGGGCAAACTCCGGGGTTGCGTTGCGGCCCGTCACCATGTCGGCGGCCATGCCCGCGACGGCAGGCGACAGAAGAAAGCCGTGGCGGAACAGGCCGTTGACATGCACCACCTCGCCCTTGCGGATGAGGCGCGGCAGGTTGTCGGGAAAGGCCGGGCGGGCATCGACGCCGATCTCGACCAGTTCCGCCTCGGCAAAGGCCGGGTGGAGGGCATAGGCCGCCGACAGAAGCTCCATCACCGAGCGCGCGGTGGCGCGGTGGCGCTCAGCGCTCTCGATCTGCGTCGCGCCCAGCATGTAGATACCGTCGCCGCGCGGCACGATATAAAGCGGAAAGCGCGGGTGCAACAGGCGGACGGGGCGCGATAACGTCACATCGGGCGCGCGCAGCACCACCATCTCGCCCTTGACGCCGCGCAGATCGGGCAGCGCGTCTTGTGCCGCCAGTCCGCGACAGTCGATCACCGGGCCCCGGGGCGCGTCCGTGCCCTGGACAAGGCGCGCGCCACCCTCGCGCAGGCGGCGGTGCAGATGGGCAAGCGCGGCGCGCGGGTCGATATGCGCCTCCGCCTCGAAGAACAGCGCGCGGTCGTGACGCTCGGCCACGTCCGGCTCCAGCGCGGCCAGGTCCGCGCCGCGCACCATCCGGTGCCCTTCGGTGCGCCGCGCGAACACGTCCAGCTCGCGCCGGTCGCGCTCGAGCGTGACCACGAGCGAGCCGCGCCGCGTGACCGCCACCCCCTGCGCCGCCCACCAACCGGCGGCCGCCTGCCCGAGGCGGACCACCGGTTCCTCGGCGGAAAACCCCTCGCAGAAGGGCGCGAGCATCCCGCCCGCCCACCACGAACAGGCCCCCTCGCCGGGGGCGGCGGCCGGGTCGATCAGCGTGACGGCCACGCCGCGCGCCATCAGTTCGCAGGCCACGCAAAGCCCCACGACGCCCGCGCCCCGGATGGTGACGGCATCCCTCATGGCCAGACCTCGTGGAAATGGTGCACCGGCCCGTGCCCATGGCCAATGCCAAGACCATCGGCCGCGCGGATCGCCTTGTGGAGCCAGCCATGCGCGCGGGTGACCGCCTCGGGCAGGGTCATCCCCCCCGCCAGCCCCGCCGCGATGGCAGAGGAATAGCTGCACCCGGTGCCATGGGTGTTGCGCGTCGCGATGCGGGGGGCGTCGAGGCGCAGCGCCGCATCGGCGATCAGCCAGTCGGTGCAGGTCTCGCCCGCGCCATGCCCGCCCTTCATCAGCACCGCGCGCGCCCCCATGTCGCGCAGCCGCGCGCCCTGCGCCTGCATGTCGGCCTCGCTCATCGCCTCGGGCAGACCAAGCAGCGCCGCCGCCTCGGGCAGGTTGGGCGTCAGCAGGTCGGCACGCGGCAAAAGATGCGCGACAAGCGCCGCGCGCGCCGCCTCGGGCAAGAGCCGCGCGCCGGATTTGGCGACCATCACGGGATCGAGCACCACCGGCCCCTGATACCGGGCCAGCGCCCCTGCCACCGTCTCGATGAGCCGGGCATCGCCCAGCATCCCGATCTTGACGGCATCGACGCGGATATCGTCCAGGACGGCGGCGATCTGTGCCGCCACCATCTCGGGCGGCACCGGATGCACCGCCGTCACCGCGACGGTGTTCTGTGCCGTCACGGCGGTCAGCACGCTTGCGCCATAGACGCCGAGCGCGGAAAATGTCTTGAGATCGGCCTGGACGCCTGCGCCGCCGCCGCTGTCGGAGCCCGCGATCGTCAATGCACACGCCACCATGGCCGCCTCCTCGCTTTCGGGGGAACGAATGCACGGCGCCATCTCGGGGCTGGGATCCGTTCCCTCCGCCGGTATCACCCGGATCAGGTTCGATGGGTTGGCGCAGCGCCTCTCAGCCCCTTGCGGGGCACCCCAACGGAATGACGTCGAACTTAACACCACCCCCCACGTTCGACAAGGGGGGGGGTGGCAAAAGCCCCGTCACGACCGGCGCGACGGGGGCAGGATGTCCGCAGAACCTGCCGCCGCGACATCGGCGGCGTTGCCGTCTCAGTTGGGCCGCTCGCCCATTTCCGAGCGGATCTGCTGGCGCAGCACGTCGATGGGCACGCTCTTGCCGTCGCGGCGAAAACACCAGTAGGTCCAGCCGTTGCACGAGGGCGCGCCCTCGAGATGCGCGCCGACCTGATGGATCGAGCCATTGACGCCATCGGCCACCAGCGTGCCATCGGCGCGCACCCTGGCCGCCGCCTTGCCGTTGACCGAGGTCAGCACCTCGCCGGGCCGCAGCATCCCGCGCTCGACCAGCGTGCCGAACGGCACGCGCGGCTCGGCCCGTTTCGACACCGACACAAGCAGCGCCTCGCGGTCATGGCGCCGCACCGCCGCCAGCCGTTTCTCGGCCACCGCGCGATAGGACGCCTCGCGCTCGATCCCGATATAGTCGCGCCCCAGCATCTTGGCCACCGCGCCGGTCGTGCCGGTGCCAAAGAACGGATCGAGCACCACATCGCCCGGATTGGTCGTGCCGACGATCACCCGGTGCAACAGGCTCTCGGGTTTTTGCGTCGGATGCGCCTTGTCGCCGTTGGCATCCTTGAGCCGCTCATGCCCGGTGCAGATCGGCAGCACCCAGTCCGAGCGCATCTGCACCCCCTCGTTGAGCGATTTCAGCGCCTCGTAGTTGAAGGTGTATTTCGCCCCCTCCTCGCGGCTGGCCCAGATCAGCGTCTCATGGGCATTGGTCAGCCGCTTGCCGCGGAAATTCGGCATCGGGTTGGCCTTGCGCCAGATCACGTCGTTGAGGATCCAGAACCCCGCATCCTGAAGCGCCGCGCCGACGCGAAAGATGTTGTGATAAGAGCCGATCACCCACAGCGCGCCATTGGGCTTGAGCACCCGCCGCGCCGCGGCCAGCCAGTCCCGCGTGAACCGGTCATAGGTGGCGAAACTGTCGAATCGGTCCCAGGCGTCATCGACCGCATCGACGGCGCTGTTGTCGGGCCGGTGCAGATCGCCTCTGAGCTGAAGATTATAGGGCGGATCGGCAAAGACCAGGTCGATGCTCGCCTCGGGAAGGCCGTTCATCGCCGCGATGCAATCGTCGGCAAGGATCGTGTTGAGGGGGAGCGCGGGCGCGCCCTTGGATCTCGTCATTGTCATCATTCTCTGCCTCTGCTCCGGCGCCCGCGGCGCTCTGGTTATGGAGGGAAGAATGAGTCAAAGCTGATTCGCGGTCAATTTCTTTTTGAATCAGGGGGTTGGTTATTTGTCTTGATACAAGATATTGTGGACGGGCCGGAACGAACGTCTATGATGGGGACTCGCCCCCAGATGCAGCAGGGCCTGTTTGTGCGCCTTCGACGGGTAGCCGGCGTTCTTCTCCCAGCCATAGCCGGGAAACTGTTGCGCCAAATCCCGCATCAGCGCATCGCGCACCTCCTTGGCCACGATCGAGGCCGCCGCGATCGACAGGCTGAGCGCATCGCCGCGCACCACCGCGCGGGCAGGCATCGTCATCCCCTCGGGCAGGCGGTTGCCGTCGATCAGCGCGAAACCGGCAGGGCGCGAGAGACCTCGGAGCGCGCGCACCATCGCCAGATGCGCCGCGCGCAGGATGTTGAGCCGGTCGATCTCCTCGACCGAGGCATGGGCGACCGAAACCTCCGCCACCGCGCGGATCCGCGCGGCAAGCACCGCGCGCCGCGCCGCGCTCAACGCCTTGGAATCGTTCAGCCCCTCGGGAATGTTCGCCGCATCCAAGATCACCGCCGCCGCCGTCACCGGCCCCGCCAGCGGCCCGCGCCCAACCTCGTCCACGCCTGCGATGCGGATATGACCAAGGGCAAGCGCCGCCTCCTCATGGACGAAATCAGGGCCGCCTGCCATCTCAGGCAACCATCGCTTCCGCCTTGCGCAGATCGACCGAGACAAGCTGGCTCACCCCCTGCTCGGCCATGGTCACGCCGAACAGCCGGTCCATCCGGCTCATCGTCACGGCATGGTGGGTGATGATCAGGAACCGCGTCGCGGTGCGGCGGCACATCTCGTCGAGCAAATCGCAGAACCGCGTCACGTTGGCATCGTCCAAGGGCGCGTCCACCTCGTCGAGCACGCAAATCGGCGCGGGATTGGCCAGAAACACCGCAAAGATCAGCGCCAGCGCCGTCAGCGTCTGCTCGCCCCCCGACAGAAGGCTCAGCGTCGAGAGCTTCTTGCCCGGCGGCTGGCACATGATTTCCAGCCCCGCCTCGAGCGGATCGTCGCTTTCGACCAGCACCAGTTTGGCCTCGCCCCCGCCGAACAGGTGCCGGAAAAGCAGCGTGAAATTGGAATTGACCTGCTCGAAGGCGGTCAAGAGCCGCTCGCGCCCCTCGCGGTTGAGGCTGGCAATGCCGCCGCGCAGGGTGCGGATCGCCGCTTCCAGATCGGCCTTTTCCGTCACCAGCGCGGCGTGTTCGGCCTCGACCTCTTTGGCATCCTCCTCGGCGCGCAGGTTGACCGCGCCGAGCGCCTCGCGCTGCCGCCTGAGGCGCGCCACATCGGCCTCGATCGCGTCCGGGGCGGGCATCGTGTCGGGATCCGCGCCGAGGCTGTCGAGCAGCGCCCCGGGTGTCATCTCGACCGCCTCGACAATGCGCTCGGCGGCAAGATCCACGCTCTCTCGGGCGGCCTCGGCGCGGGCCTCGGCGCGCGCGCGCGCCTCGCGCGCCTCGGAGGCCAGCCGCTCGGCCTCGCGCTCGTCGCCCGCCGCCTGCCGCGCCAGGCCTTCCGCGGCCGAGAGCGCATCGGCCGCCGCCGCGCGGCGCGCCTCGGCGCGGGCGATCTCGTCGGACAGTTCCGCGCGTTTCGCCGCCAACAGCTCGGGCGCGCCGCGCGCCTCGCTCAGCTCCGCCTCCGAATCCGCCTTGCGCCCGGCCAGTTCGGCGGCCCGCTTTTCCGCCGTTTCCAGCCGCTGCCGCCAGCCGCTCACCTCCCTGGTGGTCTCCTGGCGCCGCGCGCTGCGCTGCTCGCCCTCGCGGCGCAATTCCTCCGCCGCCGAGCGCCGCGTCATCATCGTCATGCGCGCCGCCTCGACGGTGATGCGGATATCGTCGAGCCCGGCCCGCGCCGCCGCCAGATCGCCCAGACCCGCCAGCACCACCTCCGCCTCGGATAGGGCCGTGCGCGCGGCCATCGCCTCTTCCTCGTGGCGGGTGACGGCCAGACCCGAGGATTCGAGCCTGGACGCCGCAAGGTTGCGGTCGGCCTCGGCGCGGCTCAGCGCGCGGCTGGCGGCGTTGACCGCGGCATCGGCCTCGCGGCGCGCGTCGCGGGCGGCGCGATCGGCCGCGGTGCAGGCGCTCAGATCGGTGCGCAACGCCTCATGCGCGCGTGCCGCCCCGTCCGCCCGCGCCGTCGCGTGCTCAAGCTGCTGCTTGAGCGTCTCCAGCCGGTTGAGCTGTTCGAGCCGCAGCGCGGCGGCGCTCGGCGCATCCTCGGCGCGCGCGCGAAACCCGTCCCAGCGCCACAGGTCGCCCGCGCGGCTCACCAGCCGCTGACCGGGTTTCAGAAGCGGTTGCAGGCGCGCGGCATCCTCCGGCTCGACAAGGCCGATCTGTGCCATCCGCCGCGCCAGCACCTCGGGCACCGAGACGTGATTGGTCAGCGCCGTGACCCCCTCGGGCAGTGGCTGGGGTGCGCCGTAGCCGGGCAAGAGCGCCCAGCCCGAAGGCCCGTCCGCCGCCACCTCGGGGGCGCGCAGATCGTCGGCCAGCGCGGCACCGAGCGCCTTCTCGAAACCCTGCTGCACCTGAAGCCGGTCCATGATCTGCCCGCCCTCGGCGGTATCGCGCGCGACCAGCCGCGCAAGGGCATTGGCCTCGGCGCGCAGCGCGCCCATCTCGCCCTCGGCCTCGGAGCGCGCGGCGCGCGCCTCGGCCTCACGCGCGGCGGCCGCGCTGCGCGCCTCATCCGCCGCCGCCAGCGCCGCCTCTGCGGCCTGCGCCGCCGCCTGCGCCGCCGTCTCGGCCGCCTGTGCGGTCTCGTGATCCGCCTCGGCGCGCGCAAGCGCCGCCTGCGCCTGCGCCCGCGCGGCGCGGGCGCGCGCGGCCTCGGCCTCGCTGCGCGCCAGCGTCTTGCGATAATCCTCGATCAGGCGCTGCGCCGACTGATGCCGCGCCGAGAGCCGCGCCATGTCCTCGGTCATCTGGCCCAAGTCGCTCTCGCGGGCCTGCAACACGGTGGCCGCGTCGCGCGCCTCCTCCTGTGCCGCCGCAAGCCGCGCCTCGTGCCCCTCGGCGCCGCTGGCCAGTTCCGCCGCCTCCCGGTCGAGCCGCGCGATGGTCTCGCCCGCGTCGCGGTTGAGGCCGGCCTCGCGCTCCATGTCGCGCTCAAGCTGCGCGATACGCGCCTCGAGCGTGGCAATGCGCGCGCGCGCGCCCGCCTCCTGTTCGGCCAGCGTGTCGCGCTGCACCGTCAGCCGTTGCAGGATCGCACCAGCGATGGCCTCTTCCTCGCGCCTGGCGGGCAGCGCATCGTCGGCGGCGACACGCGCGCGCGCCGCCTCTCGCGCGGCGCCTTCGGCGCGCGACGCCTCCAGCGTACGGGTGCGCAAGGCCTCGGCGGCCTCGGCGCGCGCCGCCTCGGCCTCGCGCCAGCGCCGCCACAAAAGCAGGCCCTCGGCCAGCCGCAACTCCTCGCCGATCTGGCGATAGCGCGCCGCCTGTTTCGCCTGCCGCGCCAGTTGCGCCAGTTGCGCCGCCATCTGCTCGATCACGTCATCGACGCGGGTAAGGTTCGCCTCCGCCCCGCGCAGCTTCAGTTCTGCCTCGTGGCGGCGCTGATAGAGACCGGAAATCCCCGCCGCCTCTTCGAGTATCCGCCGCCGCGACCTGGGCCGCGCGTTAATCAACTCCGCAATCTGCCCCTGCCGCACCAGCGCGGGCGAGTGCGCGCCCGTGGAGGCATCGGCAAACAGCATCTGGACATCGCGCGCGCGCACCTCGCGGCCGTTGACCTTGTAGGCGCTGCCCACGTCGCGGGTGATCCGGCGGGTGATCTCCAGATGATCGGCCTCGTTGAACGCCGCCGGGGCGAGCCGCTCGGAATTGTCGATCTGCATGACGACTTCGGCAAAGTTGCGCGCGGGCCGCGAGGCGGCCCCGGCAAAGATCACATCCTCCATCCCGTCGCCACGCATGGCGCTGGCGCGGTTCTCGCCCATCACCCAGCGCAGCGCCTCCAGAAGGTTCGACTTGCCACAGCCGTTCGGCCCCACCACCCCGGTCAGCCCCTCGGCGATGACGAGGTCGGTGGGATCGACGAAGCTCTTGAAGCCGGTCAGTCTGAGCCTGGTGAACTGCACGCGCGCGGGTCCGGGTTGGGTGATTCCGTTGAGTGAGGATCCTGGGTGGCGCGGGCGGGGCTGTCAAGATTGAACCACAGGATATAGCGCGCTACATGCCATTTTCCACAGGATATGGGTCTCTCACTGCGGCACACAGGCCATTTCCGTCAGCAGCCGCCGCGTCGGGACCGCGCGGCAGACATGCGGCCGCACCACGCCCGTGGCCGCGCGCGCCGCGGGCGTGCAGACGAGCACCGCCTCGATCATCGCCTGATCGCCCCAGAGGCGCGGCGCGTCGCAGCCGCTGACCGCCGCGATCGCAGCCGCCGCGCGCGGCGCGACGGAGGCCGTCCGCGGCGCCCATTCGTGATTGACCCGGATCGCCTGCGCGTGCCGCCCCCTGATGCGCACGTCAAACGTGCTCTGTCCGACGCTGATCCGTGTGGGCGCGATCCCGCGAAAGGCCGGGCCGGGCGCGTTGCAGGCAACGGCCAGCAAGAGGAGAGCGAGGACAGCCCAGCAGCGCATCGCGCGAGAGAACCACGCATCGGTTAACACCGCCCTAACGCCGTCAGATTTCCTCGACCATGACGACGCCCGAAAGGCCGCGGATCGCGCCCTTGATCTGCGGGGTGACGGGAAATTCGGTGCCGCTGTCGATCTCGACCTCGCCCGGCAGCCCCGCCCCCAGGAGGCGGAAATGGATCGGGCCGGGGCGCACACCGCGCACGGATTTGACCGCACCGTTCAGCACCGACGCGACCGAACCGATGGCCTCTGCCTGATCGACGAAGATACGCAACCCCACCGCGCCCGCGCCCTGCACCATCCCGTCCACCGGCTGCACCGAGCGGCACAGAAGTTTCAACTGGTCGGTCTCCATCACCGCCTCGGCCTGGATCACCACCTGCGCGCCCGTCTCCAGGAAATCGCGCGATTTCTCAAGCACTTCTGAAAACAGCGTGATCTCGTAGCCGCCTGTCGGATCGCTCAGCTGGGCAAAGGCAAAGCGGTTGCCGCGCGCCGATTTGCGCTCCTGCCGGCCGGCGACCACGCCGGCCATCTTCACGATCGACGGCCCCTGCGCCGCGCGCGCCGTGACCTCGTCAAGCGTCTTGACACCCTGGCGCCGCAGCACCGTCATGTAATCGTCGAGCGGGTGGCCCGAAAGGTAGAACCCCACCGCCCTGAACTCCTCGGTCAGCCGCTCGGCGGGCAGCCAGTCCTCGACGGGCGCAAGGCGCGGCGCGGGCAGATCGTCCCCCGACTCTCCGAAAAGCGACACCTGATCTGACGCCTTCTGCTCCTGGATCGCCGCCGAATAGCCCATCAGCGCCTCGATGCTCTCGAACACGCGCCGCCGGTTGCGCTCTAGCGCGTCGAACGCGCCCGCGCGCGCCAGCATCTCCAGCGGGCGCTTGCCCACCCGCCTCAGATCGACGCGCCGCGCGAGATCGTGAAGCGTCGCAAAGGCGCTCTCGCCCCGCCCCTCGACAATGAGCCGCATCGCCTCGACGCCCACGTTCTTGAGCGCGCCCAGCGCGTAATACAGCACGCCGCCCCGCACCACGAAGACGGCCTCGGAGCGGTTGACGCAGGGCGGCGCCCAGGGCAGGCCCAGCCCCTTGCGCACCTCCTCGAAATAGACCGCCAGCTTGTCGGTGAGGTGGATATCGCAATTCATCACGCCGGCCATGAATTCCACCGGGTGATTGGCCTTGAGCCAGGCGGTCTGGTAGCTCACCACCGCGTAGGCGGCGGCGTGGGACTTGTTGAAGCCGTAATTGGCGAATTTCTCCAGCAGGTCAAAGACCTCGTTGGCCTTGCGTTTGTCCACACCGTTGGCCATCGCGCCCGCCTCGAATTTCGGGCGTTCCCGGGCCATCTCGGCGGCGATCTTCTTGCCCATGGCGCGGCGCAGCAGATCGGCGCCGCCAAGGCTGTAGCCCGCCATGACCTGCGCGATCTGCATCACCTGTTCCTGATAGACGATGATGCCCTGGGTCTCTTCGAGGATGTGGTCGATCAGCGGATGGATGCTCTCGATCTCGCGCAGCCCGTTCTTGACCTCGCAATAGGTCGGGATGTTCTCCATCGGGCCGGGACGGTAGAGCGCGACCAGCGCCACGATATCCTCGATGCAGGTGGGTTTCATCCGCTTGAGCGCGTCCATCATGCCCGAGCTTTCCACCTGGAACACCGCGACCGTGCGCGCGCGGGCATACATCTCGTAGGTCTTTGCATCATCAAGCGGGATCTGCCCGATATCGTTCTCGGCCCCAGGCGCGGGCTGATAGATCGTGCTGCCATCGGCGGCGACATGCAGATCGCGCCCCCCCGCGCGGATCCGTGCAATGGCGTTCTGGATGACGGTCAGCGTCTTCAACCCCAGAAAGTCGAACTTCACCAGCCCCGCCTGTTCCACCCATTTCATGTTGAACTGCGTGGCGGGCATGTCCGAGCGCGGATCGCGATAGATCGGCACCAGCTCGTCAAGCGGGCGATCGCCGATCACCACGCCCGCGGCATGGGTCGAGGCATTGCGCAACAGCCCCTCGACCTGCTGGCCATAGGTCAGAAGCCGGCCCACCACCTCCTCGGCCTGCGCCGCCTCGCGCAGGCGCGGCTCGTCGGCCAGCGCCTTCTCGATCGAGACGGGCTTGACCCCCTCGACGGGGATCATCTTCGACAACCGGTCCACCTGCCCATAAGGCATCTGCAACACCCGCCCCAGATCGCGCACCGCAGCCTTTGACAACAGCGCGCCGAATGTGATGATCTGCCCCACCCGGTCGTGGCCGTATTTCTCCTGCACATGGCGGATCACCTCCTCGCGGCGATCCATGCAGAAGTCGATGTCGAAATCGGGCATCGACACGCGCTCGGGGTTCAAAAACCGCTCGAACAGCAGGCTGTAGCGCAGCGGATCGAGGTCCGTGATGGTAAGCGCATAGGCCACCAGTGACCCGGCCCCCGAGCCACGCCCCGGTCCCACCGGGATGTCGTGATCCTTGGCCCATTTGATGAAATCCGCCACGATCAGGAAATAACCGGGAAAGCCCATCCCCTCGATGATCCCCAGTTCGAAGTCGAGCCGCTTTTCATATGCCTCCACCGGCGCGGCATGGGGGATGACGGCCAGCCGCGCGGCCAGCCCCTCGCGCGCCTGGCGGCGCAACTCCGCCACCTCGTTCTCGGCGAAACGCGGCAGGATCGGATCGCGCCGATACGCCCCGAAGGCACAGCGGCGCGCGATCTCCACAGTGTTTTCCAGTGCTTCGGGCAGATCGGCGAAAAGTGCTGCCATCTCCTCCTGCGACTTGAAACAATGCTGCGGCGTCAGGCGGCGGCGCGGCGCGCCCTGATCGACATAGGCCCCCTCGGCCACGCACAAGAGCGCATCATGCGCCTCATACATACCCGCATCGGGGAAATGCACATCGTTGGTGGCAACCAGCGGCAGGTCCATCGCATAGGCCATTTCCACATGGCCCCGCTCGGTCAGCCGCTCGGCCTCGGGCGTGCCGCCCTCGCCGGGGTGACGCTGCAATTCCACATAAAGACGGTCGCCGAACCCCGCCTTGAGCCGCGCCATGAGCGCCTCTGCGGCGCCGCGCTGCCCGACCTGCAAGAGCCGCCCCACCGGCCCGTCCGGCCCGCCCGTCAGGCAGATCACCCCCTCCGCATGGGCCGCCAGTTCCGCCACCGTCACATGCGGCGCGCTACCGTCGTCGCGCAGATAGAGGCAGGAATTGAGCTTCATCAGGTTGCCATAGCCCGCCTCGTTCTGCGCCAGCAGGACCACCGGCGCGGGCGACTTGGGGCGTTCGCCCGGGGACGCCTCCAGATAGGCCAGATCCATCTGGCAGCCCATGATCGGCTGCACCCCGGCCGCCTGCGCCGTCACGGAAAACTCCAGCGCGGCGAACATGTTGTTGGTGTCGGTCACCGCCACGGCGGGCATCCCCGCCCTCTCGCAAAGGCCGGGCAGCTTCTTGAGCCGCACCGCCCCTTCCAGAAGCGAATATTCGGTATGCACGCGCAGGTGGATGAATCGGGGAGTGCTCGACATGCGCGCACCCTAGCCCCGGCCGGGCAGGAGCGAAAGCCCGCACACATGCGCGCGGCAGGGGAATCGCATTTGATAAATAGCACTGGCGCGGCGGTTTGATGTGGATTCTTTTTGGGGCTCCGGAGGTTGAGGAGGAACCCGATGGCGTCCCTGATCACGATTTTCCGCGACATGCCCGACCCGCGCAGCGGCAATGCGCAGCGTCACGCGTTGCTCGAGATTCTCGCGATTGCGCTTTCGGTCTGCGACGCGGAGTCTTGCGTGAACTTTGCCGAGGACCGGGAGCCCTTGCTCAGGGACCTCCTGAGCAAGGGCTCCCGGTCACGACACGTTCTCGCGGGTACCTGCGGGAAAATATGACCTTCTGGCCAATGGCACGCGCGTCGTGAATTATCCCGGCTAGGTCGCCCACCACTTCAAGATCAGACATCTGGCGCAATTTCGGTCGTGGCGTGCCGGGGCGCCGAAACGGGTGTGCGCGCTCATGCCAGCCCCTGCGCCACCAGATCGCGTGCCAGCTTGCGAAAGACCCCGGACTGTGCGCTCTCGGGGTGACTGACGACAACGGGCACGCCACCGTCCGCGGCGACGCGGATATCGAGGTGCAGCGGGATTTCCGCCAGCAGCGGCACGCCCAGCCTCTCGGCCTCGGCCTTCACGCCACCATGACCGAAGATATGCTCTTCATGCCCGCAATTCGAGCAGATATGCGTGCTCATGTTCTCGATCAGCCCCAGCACCGGCACCTTGAGCTGGCCGAACATGTCGATGCCCTTGCGCGCGTCCAGAAGCGCCACGTCCTGCGGGGTCGAGACCACGATGGCCCCATCCACATGGACCTTTTGCGCAAGCGTGAGGTGCACGTCGCCCGTGCCCGGCGGCAGATCGACGATCAGCACGTCGAGCGCGCCCCATTGCACCTGCATCAGCATCTGTTGCAGCGCCCCCATGAGCATCGGGCCGCGCCAGACCACCGCCTGCCCCTCCTTCACCATGAGGCCGATCGACATCATGGTGACGCCGTGGTTGCGCAAGGGCAGGATGGTCTTGCCGTCGGGGCTGGCGGGTCGGCCCGAGACGCCAAGCATCCGAGGCTGCGAGGGGCCATAGACATCGGCATCGAGAAGGCCCACGCGGCGCCCCTCGGCGACAAGCGCGCAGGCGAGGTTGGCGGCGACGGTGGATTTTCCCACCCCGCCCTTGCCCGACGCGATGGCGATGATCCGGTCCACGCCCGGCACCTTTTGCGGACCCTTCGGCGCCGGCTTGCGAGCGGGTTTGAGGTCGGGCGGGGCCTTGGCGGAATGCGCCGTCAGCACCGCCGAGACGCTGCTCGCGCCCGCCAATCGTGCCGCCGCCTCTGCCGCGTCGCGCACCGGACCGTAGGTTTCGGCCTTCGCCGGGTCGATCTCGAGCACGAAGCGCACAGTGTCGCCCTCGACATCGAGCGCGCGCACGATGCCCGCCGAGACGATATCGCCGCCGCCCAGCGGATCGGTGATCTTTTTCAGCGCCTCAAGGATGCTTTCGCGCGTCATGGTCATATCAGTCCTTCCTCTCGTTCGTGCCGGTTACGGCGTGTTCGATACTCGGCCCCGTGGGACACCGCGGCCCCTCGTCGATGGCGCGCCGCGAGGTATCGCCCGCCACCGGGGCGCTGTCACGCGCCCAGCCAGCCGGGCAGATGGCCGATATCGGGCAGGACCGCATCGGCAAGGGGCGCGAGCACCTCTGCCGCTGCCGTGCCCGTCAGCACGCCGACGCAGGCCATGCCCGCCCTGCGCCCCGCGATCAGGTCATGGGGGCTGTCGCCCACCATCACCACGCGCGCCGGGGCCACGTTCACCGCGAGCGCGAAGGCCAGCAGCGGCGCGGGCGCGGGCTTGGCACCGAACCCCGAATCGAACCCGGCGACGAAATCAAACCGCTCCAGCACCCCCGCCGCGCCAAGATGCGCGCGCGCGCCATATTCGGTGTCGTTGGTCATCACGCCAAGCCGCAGCCCCCGCCCCCGCAGCCCGTCGAGGTAGGGCCCGAGCGGCACGGCGGGCGCAAGCGGCGCGCGTGCCGCGCTCAGCCTCAGGTGATCCTCGATCGCGGCCAGGCTGCGCCCCGGCAGCGCCCGGGCCAGACATTCGGCCGCCTCGTGATTGGTGCCGGCGACGACCGGGCTTGTCGGGCGGAACCGGCGCGCGGCGAGATCGTAGTCGATTGTAGCGGCAAGCCGCGCGGCAAGGCCCCCGTCGCCCGCCGCCAGGTCGTGCAGCACCCCATGCGCCCAATGGCTCCATGTGGCGTGAAAATCGAACAGGGTGCCATCCTTGTCGAACAGAACCGCATCGGCGCGCAAGCTCATGTCCAGTGCATCTCCTGCCCGCCGGGAAGCGCGGCACGCGCCCGCATCGGCATATCGTATCCGTGGCCCTGCGCATCGCAGAAGGCCACCACCCAGGCATCGTCCATCATCACGAAATCGAGTACTGCGCCAAGCAGGTCCGCCTCGGCCGCGCGCGCGCGCAAATCGGCCTCCGAGGCGCCGGTCGCGCCCAGAAACACCGGCCACAGATCAGCATTCCCGGCCAGCCAGCCCAGCGCCTGAAGCGCGACGGTCTCGGCGATTTCCCGCTGCATCGACATCTTGGTTAATTCCCGGAAAGGTTTTCTTAACCACTTAGCGCGATAGTAAGCATAAGGTAAACGCTCAGATCAAAGGCGGCGCCGCAATGTCGGGCACCATTCTCATCGTTGACGATCTGGCCACCAACCGGATCGTTCTCAAGGTCAAGCTCGCAACCACGCCCTACCGCGTGGTGCAGGCAGGCACGGCGCGCGAGGCACTGCGGCTTGCCATGGATGACGCGCCCGACCTGATCCTGGCCAATGCCCGCCTCGGCGGGCAGAGCGCCGAGCCGTTCCTGCGTGCGCTGCGCCGGATCGAGCCGCTCGCCCATGTGCCCATCATCCTGATCCAGAGCGAGGATGACGCGACCGAGCGGCTCACGCTTCTGCTGGCGGGGGCCGATGAGGTGCTCGGCAGGCCCGTATCCGAGCGGCTTCTGCTGGCACGGCTGCGCAACCTCCTGCGCCAGCGCAACGCCGAGGAGGAGCTGATCGGCCAGATCAGCGGCACGCCGGGCTTTGCCGAGGCCCAGGCGCCCCTTGCCCTGCCAGGAAAGGTGACGCTTTACGGGTCCGACCGCGCTGCGGCGCGGGCACTTCGCGCACAGCTTGGCGAGGGCACGCCGCATCGGCTGAGCTGTCTTGTGCTCGACAACGACCCCCCGCCCGCGTCACAGGATATTTTCGTGATCCATCTCGCGCTCGCGCAGGCCGAAGAGGGCCTGCGCCTCCTGGCCGATCTCAAGGCCGCCACGGACACGCGCCACAGCCCGGTTCTCGTGCTGCTCGAGGCGGACGCCGCGCCGCTCGCGGTGACGCTGCTCGACATGGGCGCGGACGACGTGCTGTTCGCCCCGGTCGCGCGCGAGGAACTCGGCCAGCGCCTTGCCCGCCATCTTGCCCGCAAGCGGCGCAACGAGGCATTGCGCGCGCATCTGCGCTCGGGGCTGGAGGCGGCGCTGCGCGACCCGCTCACGGGGGCCTATAACCGCCGCTACGCCCTGCCCTGGCTGGAGCGACAGATCGCGCGCCTGGCGCTTGGCCGCAAGAGCCTTGCGGTCATGGTGGCCGATCTCGATTTCTTCAAGCAGGTCAACGACCGGCATGGCCATGCGGCGGGTGATGCGGTGCTTGTCGCCGTGACCGAGCGGCTGCGCGCCCATCTGCGCGCGGGCGATCTGCTGGCGCGCATCGGCGGCGAGGAATTTCTCATCGCGCTGCCCGACACCACCCGCCTTGAGGCGCAGGAGGTGGCCGAGCGGCTCTGCCATGCGGTCCGCGCCACCCCCGTTACCGTGCCGGGCGCGCGCGCGCCGATCCCGGTCACGCTCAGCCTTGGCGTGACCGTGGCCGCCCCCCGCCCCGGCCTGGCGCCGCCCACCACGCAGGGGCTGCTCGAAGAGGCCGACCACGCGCTGTTTGCGGCCAAGGCGCGGGGCCGCAACCAGGCGCGTTTCTGCACCCGCTCCGCCGCCTGATCCCGCGCGATGTGCGGCGCGATTGCGGGGTCGCAATGGTGACGGTCCCGTATTCGACCATGGCGCCGCGGGCGGGCATTTTCTTTTGCCGCGATCCGGCCTAAGCCTGTATTCGAGTCAACGAAAGGCAAGGCGATGGCGCAAACCATGATCGGGGTGATCGGCGGATCGGGGCTATACGAGATCGACGGGCTGAGCGAGACCCGCTGGCAGGAGGTGGCGACGCCCTGGGGCGCGCCCTCGGACGCGATCCTGACGGGGCGGCTCGACGGGGTGCCGATGGCCTTTCTGCCCCGTCACGGACGCGGCCATGTCCACAGCCCCGCCAGCGTGCCCTACCGGGCCAATATCGACGCGTTAAAACGGCTGGGCGTGACCGATGTCATCAGCGTCTCGGCCTGCGGGTCGTTCCGCGAGGGCCTTGCCCCCGGCGATTTCGTCCTGGTCGATCAGTATATCGACCGCACCTTCGCGCGCGAGAAATCCTTCTTCGGGCCTGGCTGCGTGGCCCATGTGAGCGTGGCGCATCCGACCTGCGCATGTCTCTCGGACGCCTGCGAGCAGGCGGCGCGCGAGGCGGGCATCACCGTGCATCGGGGCGGCACCTACCTGGTGATGGAAGGCCCGCAATTCTCGACCATGGCCGAATCGCGCCTCTACCGCGACCAATGGGGCTGCGACGTGATCGGCATGACCGGGATGCCCGAGGCCAAGCTCGCCCGCGAGGCAGAGCTTTGCTATGCCTCCGTCGCCATGATAACCGATTATGACAGCTGGCACCCCGATCATGGCGCGGTCGATATCACCACCATCATCGCCACGCTCGCGGGCAATGCCGACAAGGGCCGCGCCCTGGTGCGCCGCCTGCCCGCGCGGCTTGGACCTGATCGCGCCCCCTGCCCGCATGGCTGCGACCGCGCGCTCGACTTCGCCCTTCTCACCGCGCCGGAAAAACGCGACCCCGAGGTTCTGGCGCGTCTCGACGCGGTGGCGGGCCGACTGCTGTAGGCCGTGCCTCGCACGGGGCTTGCGTTCGCAAGCCCGGTCAGCAAAAACCGCGCGGGCGGCGCTTGGGGGGTTGCGCGGCAAGGCCCGCCATGGTCTTGAGAAAATGGTCTGGACGATGTCCTTATTACTGTGACAAATCAGGGGACTGAACCCTAATGTTTCGACGCCTCAGGTTGCTCTATCGCCGCTACCGGAACGCCCATACCGATATTGAGGCGCCCGGTGGGCCTATCAGGAACAGCGCGGATGAAATCGTCGGTTACGTCGAGCGGGTCAGGCTTTGCCAGGGGCGGCTCAAGGTCTCCGGCTGGGCCGTCGGTGCGCGGGTCCGGCTTGTCCTGGCGGGGTGCGAGGCCGAGACGGTTCCCGCAATCCGGAGAGAGGACGTGCGCAACGCCGTTGGCCTGCCCGAGACGGTCGGGTTTGAAATCGAACTGCCCGCAACGCCCGACATGCTCTCGAGTGCCGCGCCCCCCGGCCTGATCGTGACGCCCCTGCCCGAACAGGCACGAATCGACCCTCTCAGCCTGCTCGTTCGCGCGCCGCTCCGGGCGCGCGCGGCGCTCGGCCTGTCATTCCTGCGCGATGTCAGCCTCGCCGCACCCGCAGCAATCGGCTGGATGTTTACATCAGATGCGGTCTGGCGCGGGCGCATCAAGGCAAGGCTGCGGCTCGATCTGCCGACCGCGCGCGGCGCGCTTGACGCGCGGCTTGTGCCGGATGAGACGGCGCAGGCCGCGACATCGGGGGCCGCGCCCGGATACAGGCCGCATATCGACATCATTCTGCCGGTCTATAACGCCTTCGACCTGCTGTGCGACTGCCTTGACCGGATCGAGCGAAATACCGACCTGCCCTGGCGTCTGATCGTGATCGAGGATGGCTCGACCGATGCGCGTGTGCGTCCCTTCCTGCGCGACTGGGCAGCGGGGCGCGCGCAGGTCGCTTTGCTGGAAAATCCGCAGAACATGGGCTTCATCGCCTCGGTCAATCGCGGCCTTGCGCGCGCGCTTGAGGGCGGGGCCGGGCCGGTCGTCCTGCTCAATTCCGACGCATTGGTGCCCGAGGGCTGGGCCAGCCGGCTGGTGCACCCGTTCCGGGACGCGCCGGATGTCGCCTCGGTCACGCCGATGTCGAACGATGCCGAGATATTCTCGGTGCCCGCGATCTGTTGCCGCACGGTCCTGTTACCGGGTCAGGGGGACGCGATCGACCATGTGGCACGGTGCATCGGGGCCGATGCCGCCGCGGTCGAGGCCCCGACCGGCGTGGGGTTCTGCATGGCGATGGCGCGCGACTGGCTGGCCCGCGTGCCCATGCTCGATACCGCTTTCGGGCGGGGCTATGGCGAAGAAGTGGACTGGTGCCGAAAGACCGCAGCGCTCGGCGGGCGGCACCTCGGAACGGCGCGGCTTTTCGTCGAGCATCGCGGCGGCGAGAGCTTTGGCTCGGCGGAAAAGCTGGCGCTGGTGGCAAAGAACAACCGCATCGTGTCGCGCCGCTACCCGGATTACGACCAGCGGGTGCAGGACTTCATCCTGAGCGACCCGCTGCTGACCGCGCGGCTGGCGCTCGGGCTGGCCTGGGCGGGCAGTCTCGCGCCTTCGCGCGCGGTGCCGGTCTATCTCGCCCATTCGATGGGCGGCGGGGCCGATCACTGGCTCGAACATCACATGGCCGAGGCGCTGGAGGCGGGCCGGCCCTCGGTCGTGCTGCGGGTTGGCGGTGCGCGGCGCTGGCAACTCGAACTGGTGGCGCCGTGGGGGCGGATCACCGGGCAGAGCGACGATGCCGCCTTGATCCGCACGCTGCTGGCGATCCTGCCGCGCCGGGAGGTGGTCTATTCCTGCGGGGTCGGCGATCGTGACCCGATGGAAATCCCCGAGATGCTTGCCGCACTCGCGCAGGATGGCGAGTGCGCGACGATTCTGTTTCACGACTATTTCCCCCTCTCCCCATCCTATACGTTGCTCGACAGCGACGGGGCCTATCGCGGGCCGGTGCGCGCGCCGCGCGCGGATGGCGCGCATATCGCGCAGCGGCCCGGCGGGCGACGTGTCGCGCTGAACGACTGGCAGGACGCATGGCACGCCTTTGCCAGACGGGCCGATCTGGTCGCCTTCTCCCAGAGCAGCGCGGCCGAGGTGGCGGCGGTCTGGCCGGACCTTCGCGCGCAGATAGCGGTGCGCCCCCACCGCCTGCGCCATGCGGTGGCTCGCCTTGCCGCCCCCGCGCGCGATGCCGCGCCCGTGCTGGCGGTGCTCGGCAATATCGGCAAACAGAAAGGCGCGGGGCTTGTGCAATCGCTGGCGCGCGCCCGCGCCCAGGGCCGCGACGGCCCGAAACTGGTGCTTGTCGGCAACATCGACCCGAACTATTCCCTGGCCGATACGATCACGGTGCATGGCAGCTACCAGGTGCAGGACCTGCCGCATCTGGTGCGCCACTACGGCATCACGCACTGGCTCATCCCGTCGATATGGCCGGAAACCTTCTGCTACACGGTCCACGAGGCGCTGGCGACCGGGCTGCCGGTCTTCGCCTTCGGCCTCGGCGCGCAGGGCGATGCGGTGCGCGCCGCCGAAAACGGGATCGAGATGCCCTTCGACCCGGACGCCGATCTGGCAAGGGTTGTCCGAGAACAGTTTGACGCTTATCAAGCGATGGAAAAAGAGACGACATGCTGAAGACGATCCCTATATCCTGGCTGCGCGAGCGCGGCATCGAAGTGCTCAATCGGTCGGGCGGGCAGGTCGTCTTGCCGAAAAGCACCGTCATCGAGGCCCCGTCGAGCCTGAAATGGACCAAATACGAGTTCAAGCTGGAACTCGGGGCGTTCTCGTATCAGGTGTCGGGCTATTGCTTTGCGGCGAAGATCGGGCGCTACTGCTCCTTTGGCGAGGAGGTCCAGATCGGCCGTCAGAACCATCCGACCACCTGGATCTCCACCAGTCCCGCCTTCTATATCGGCGACAGGCTGTTTGATCTTGACGCAGGATTTAACGGCGCAGACCAGTATCACGACTACAAGTTCAGCTTTCAGGGTCCGCCCACCAGGGTAAAGCTGACCACGATCGGCAACGATGTCTGGATCGGGCACGGGGCCTATATCGCTGCCGGCGTGACGATCGGCGACGGCGCGATCGTGGCAGCCCGTGCGGTTGTCGCCAAGGACGTCCCGCCCTACGCCGTGGTCGCGGGCAACCCGGCCACGATCCGCAAGTTTCGCGTGCCTCCGCAAGTCATCGGCCAGCTTCTGCGCCTGAAATGGTGGAGATTTGCACCGTGGCAGATGACGCATCTTGACCCGTCCGACCTGAAGGAATTCATCAACGGCCTGCAGAAGATGAACGAGGTGGAACCGTTCAAGCCGGACGTCATCGACCTGAGAAAGGATTGAGATGCCAACGAGAAATCCCGCGGCGACCACCGATACCGGCACGGGCACTGGCGTCACCATCGCCTTTCTGCACATTCCCAAGACGGCGGGACAAACCGTCCATAACGAGCTTGCCCGCGCCATCGGCGCAGAGGCCGTCTCGCCCGTCCGGGTCCACACCCAGGCCGACACGGGCGCGGCCCAGTTTCCGCCCGGCTACCGGCTCTATTCCGGTCACCTCGACTGGCAGGCGATCGACACGCTGCCAGAGCCGCGCTTTACCTTCACTGTGCTGCGCGACCCGCTCGAACGCATTGCCTCGTTCTACTTCTTCTCACGGCGCGAGGCCGAAAGCGTTTCCGCAGAGGAACTGGCAAAGCCCGGTCGCCGCGGCCTTCGCATGGCACTCGAGAACGGGCCGGACGACTATTTCTTTGGCGGCACGCCGGGCTGGCGTCACTTCATCCGGGACCATTACCACAGCACCTATTGCACCTATCTCGTCACGCGCCGGATGCGCGGCCATTCGAAAATCGCCGATCTCGACACGGCAACGCTGGTGACACGGGCACAAGAGGCCGCGCGCGGGCTTGACGGGGTCTATTCGGTGGACGGCCTCGACAGGCTCGAACACGATCTTGAACACCGTTTGGGGATCAAGACGAACCTGACGGGCCGTTTTGCGAACAGCGCGCCCGATGACCGCGAGATCTCTCGCTGGGCCAAGCTCGAGACCTTGATCGAGCGGGATGAAACGCGTGAGAAGCTGCTCGATTTCGCCTATGCCGATCAGATGCTCCTGCACCGGCTGGGCATGGGACCGGAGCCGCATATCCGCGCGGTGCCGTCGAAGCCCCTGAAGAACATCGCCGCCAAGATCACGAGGCCATCGGTTCGCAGCTATCCAAAGCCGGCATTTCCCGAAGACGCCACCATGTTCTTCGGCATCGGCGCCCAGAAGGCCGGCACGTCCTGGCTCTTTGATTACCTGTCGCGCTCGGATGAGGTGCATTTCTCACGCAACAAGGAGCTGCACTATTTCGACGTTCTGGCAGGAAAAGGGAAGCTCTCACTTCAGCAACGTGTCGATACGATCAAGCTTTTCGCCGACAGGCTTGACGCGATGGATGTGCGGCTAAAGAAGAACGCGGTGGACCGCTTGCGCAACGCGACCGATCTCCTGTCGATTTATACCGGCAGCGCCGATGGTGCGCGCCGTCACGATCCCTACATCGACTACCTGCTTGCCGGTCGCAAGGCAGAGCCGGTTGTCGGCGACATCACCCCGGCCTACAGCATCCTGAAACGCGGCAATTTTGCCGACATGGCAAGCATCGGGCGCGCAAGGTTCATCTTCATCCTGCGCGATCCGGTCAGCCGGATGTGGTCCCACATCCGCATGGCCGTGACCGCAAATCCGCGCGGGCAGTCGAACCCCGACGAGATGGTGCGGCTTTGCGTCGAGCACGCGGACATGCTGCGAAAAAGCGGGCGTCTCTCCACGATCGAGCGCGCCAACTATCTCCGCACCATGACCGAGCTCGAGGCCGCCGTGCCGCCGGAGCGCATCCTCTACGTCTTCTACGAGGACCTGTTCACGGGGGACGCGACGGCGCAGATCTGCGACTTCCTCGGCATAGCCCACCTTCCACCCGACGCCTCCAACCGCGTCAACGAGGGGACCAAGGTGCCCGTGCCCGACGAGATCCGCGCGCTGTTCCGCGAGGCGTTCGACAAGCAATACGCCGGTATCCGGGCGCGGTTCAGCGACCGCGTTCCGACGGCATGGCTGGACTGACGCGAACCGGCACATCGCGCGCGTGAAACACGATGAGATCCTCGGGCCCGGCCCGAGGATGACCCTACCCCCGACCGCGATAGGGCGGCACGCCCTGATCGGGCAGCCACACGCCCTCGGGCGCCGGTCCCGTCTGCCAGAACACGTCGATCGGGATGCCGCCGCGCGGATACCAGTAGCCGCCGATCCGGAGCCACCGGGGCGCGAGGAACTCCACCAGGCGCCGCGCGATGGAAATCGTGCAATCCTCGTGAAACGCACCGTGGTTGCGAAAGCTGGTAAGGTAGAGCTTGAGCGATTTGCTCTCCACCAGCCAGTCCCCCGGCACATAGTCGATCACCAGGTGGGCGAAATCCGGCTGCCCCGTGATCGGACAGAGCGAGGTGAACTCGGGCGCGGTAAAGCGCACGGCGTAGGCGACATCGCCTTGCGGATTGGCCACGCGCTCAAGCTCGGCCTCCTCGGGGCCTTGCGGCACCCGCGCCGCCCCGCCGAGCTGTCTGAGGCCCTCATAGATGTTCCCGGCCATTGCCCTCTCCTGTCAGACCCCGCGCCGGTTGCCCCAGAGCGCAACATGAAGCTGCGGCAGCACCCGCGCGGCAAACCAGCCATCCGCCGTGACGCGCCCCACCAGCCAGCGCATCCGCGCCGCGATCCCCTCGTGATCGACCACCGCACTATCATCGCCGGGCGGGGGCGGCGTGTGATTGCCCGGTTGCAACACCAGCGGCAGCGCCGGATAGCGCCCCGCCACCTGCCGCGCCCAAAGATAGTCCGCCTCGTCGAAGACCACGATCTTGAGCACTGTCTCGGCCCCTTTGGCCGCCGCGAGGCAGGCGTCGAACATATCCCAATCCACCCCCATCCCCGACGAAGGCGGCTTGGGGCTCAGCACCAGCATGTCAAGACCCGCGAACCAGTCGCGCGCCACCGAGCCTTGCGTCTCCATGGCAAAGCGGTAGCCCCGCGCGCGCCCCGCCTCGATCAGCGGCGCCAGCGGCTGAATCGCCGGATTGCCCCCCGAGAGCGTCACCAGCAAGGGCCGCCCGCCCGAGAGGCGCGCGACCTCGGCCATGATTTCTCCGGCCTGCATGGGCGTCCACTCATGGCGGAATTCCGCATCCACGGCGTGCAGGCTGTCGCACCATGCGCAACGATAATCGCAGCCGCCGCTGCGCACGAAAACCGTGGGCAGGCCGATCAGCGCGCCCTCGCCCTGGATCGTTGGGCCGAAGATTTCCGAGACGCGGATGGGATCGCTCATGGCCGGTATTCCGCCCATGTCCTGGGCGTCTCGCTTACCCGCACCGCCGTCACCTCGGGCCAGCGCGCGCGCGCCCAGTCGAAGAAATGCTTCGCCATCCGCTCTGCGGTCACGCCATCGTCGCCCAGCACATCGTTGAGGTGGCGGTGGTCCAGATCCTCGTCGATATACCGTTTCAACGCCGCCAGATCGTGATAATCGCGGACAAAGCCGGTCTCGTCCAGCTCGACGGCGGCCAGTTCCACCACCACGACATAGTTATGCCCATGCAGCCGGGCGCAGGGATGCCCCTCGCGCAGCCCCGACAGCTGATGGCTGGCCGAGAAATGAAACTCCTTGGTGATGCGATACATCAGCGCCCCTCCACCGCCTTGCGCCAGAACACCGCGTCGTCATACGCGGTCGGGTCTGCGACACCCGCCAGATGAAACGCCTCGCGCCGCTCGACGCAGGTGCCGCAGCGCCCGCAATGGTGCGCGCCGCCCTTGTAGCACGACCATGTTTCGGCAAAGGGCACGCCAAGCCGCGCACCGTCGCGCACGATATCGGCCTTGGAGCCGGTCACATAGGGCGTCCAGAGCCGCACATCGGCCACGCCGTCGAGCGCCGCGTCCTGCATCGCCTGAAACGCCGCGACGAAACCGGGGCGGCAATCGGGATAGATGAAATGATCGCCGCCATGGACCGCCGCCGCCACCGCCTCTGCCTTCTCCGCCGCCGCCATGCCAAAAGCCACGGTCAGCATGATCGCGTTGCGGTTGGGCACCACGGTGACGCGCATGGTCTCTTCGGCGTAATGCCCGTCGGGCACGTCCACGTCACCCGTCAGCGCCGAGCCCGAGAGCGCCGCGCCGACGCTGCGCAGATCGACCACCCGATGCGCCACATCCAGACGCCGCGCACAGGCCGCCGCGCAATCGAGTTCCTTCACATGGCGCTGGCCGTAGTCGAACGACAACAGCCCCACGAGATCGCCCTCGGCGGCGGTCTTGTGGGCCAGCGTGACGGAATCGAGCCCGCCCGAGCAAATGACCAGAGTGCGCATTGCATGTCCTTGTTTTTTAGAGCGGGTAGGCTGCGACCGCTGTGACCGTATCACTAGCCCGGGCGCGCCCGAAAAACAAGCGCGCCCATGCAAAAGAGCAAAGGGGCACCCGAAAGGCGCCCCTAGCCGTTATCACGTCCTCGGCGCGGTCAGGCGAGGATTTTCGACACCACGCCGGCGCCGACGGTGCGGCCGCCTTCGCGGATGGCAAAGCGCAGCCCGTCTTCCATGGCGATCGGGGCGATCAGTTCGACGGTGAACTTCAGGTTGTCGCC
>Ga0209024_1000650_pt1 | contig 49420 bp, 46 predicted proteins | sample AutmiccommunBRH5_FD_187380 | JGI IMG/M metagenome (GOLD analysis project Ga0209024, IMG submission 187380) | Deep subsurface microbial communities from Mt. Terri, Switzerland - Autotrophic microbial communities BRH/5 (SPAdes) (version 2) | ecosystem: Environmental > Aquatic > Deep subsurface >... | reverse complement strand
CATGGGCTTGGTAATTAATCGCCCCACCGATTTAGCCATCGAAGGCCTGCTAGAGAAAATCAATGTTGATGTCGAGGGGCAAATGCCTGCCCATTTTCCGGTGATGATGGGTGGCCCGGTCGCTTCTGAACGGGGTTTTGTGCTGCACACCGAGCCCCTGGACTGGAATTCTTCGCTCAAGGTGAATGATCAAATTTCCCTGACCACTTCTCGCGATATTCTTGAAGCAGTGGCCCGTGGTGAAGCGCCGGTCAAGTGGCTGATCACCCTGGGTTACGCGGGATGGGGTGAGGGGCAGCTTGAAGAAGAACTGGCCCAGAACGCCTGGCTGACAGTGCCTGCCAACCACGAAATTCTGTTCGACACCCCCCTGGAGGAGCGCTTCACCAGCGCATACGCCATGTTGGGCGTCGACCCCGCCTTGATGAGCGGCGCAGCGGGGCATGCTTAACAATATGCACGCACCCAAGCCGACCCAGTACCTTGCTTTTGATTTTGGATTGAAACGAATTGGCGTGGCGTTTGGGAATTCGCTGACCAAAACTGCCAGTGGTGTGGCCGTGGTCGAGGCCCAAAATGATGAGCAGCGTTTCAGTAAAATTGATGGTTTGATCAAGAAATGGCAGCCCGAGGGTCTGGTGGTGGGCGTGCCCCGCCAGCCAGACGGGGCCGACAATGAGCTGACGGCACGCTGCGAACGTTTTGCCCGTCAACTGGAAGGGCGTTTTGCCTTGCCCTGCGCCATGGTCGATGAACGCTACACCAGTGCGATTATGGAAAGCTGCATGGGTGGCAAGGCCGCCCGCGAACAGAAAGGCCGAATCGACATGGGCAGTGCCTGCCTGATTCTGGAACAATTTTTTCTGGAGGGGCGATGAGCCTGCCTAACCCTGAAGCCCTGTACGCCCGCCTGCGCGACCAAATCGAGAAAGCCTTTCCTGACCGCAGTGAACTTGGCTTGATCGGTGTGCACAGCGGAGGCGCATGGATTGCGCAACGCCTGCACGAAGACCTTGGCTTTACCTTGCCCTGCGGTTTTCTGGACAGTGCCTTTTACCGCGATGATTTTTCCGAGCGTGGTTTGAAAGAATCCCCCAAGCCCGCTGAGGTGCCGTTTGATGTGCAGGGCCGCACCATTTTGCTGGTGGACGATGTGCTGTACACCGGCCGCACCACGCGCGCCATTGTGAATCATCTTTTTGATTTTGGTCGCCCGGCAAAAATTGAGCTGGCCGTGTTGCTGGACCGTGGGGGGCGCGAATTGCCGATTGACGCGCAGTATGTGGGCAAGCACTTGCCCTTAAAGCCCAATGAAGCGTTTGTATTGACCCAAGATGATCAAGGTGCTTTCCGCCTGGAGCTGGAGGTAAAACCAAATTGAATAACCCTCAACTGAACGCCGCAGGTGAACTGATCCACCTGTTGAGCATTGAAGGGCTGCCCAAGGCGATGATTCACCGCATTCTGGATACGGCGGAATCGTTTTTGTCCGTGACCGATCGCGAAGTAAAACAAGTGCCTTTGCTGCGCGGTAAATCCGTGTTCAATGTGTTTTTCGAGAACTCCACCCGAACCCGAACCACCTTCGAGATTGCGGCCAAGCGTTTGTCAGCCGATGTGGTGAACTTGAACATTGGGTCGTCGTCGACCAGCAAGGGCGAGTCGCTGATTGATACGATCGACAACCTGGCGGCCATGTCGGCTGACATGTTCGTGATGCGCCATTCCGAAAGCGGTGCGCCCACCTTCATGGCCCAGCATCTGAACCGCACCAGTGGAGGCACCATTCATGTGATCAACGCGGGCGATGGGCGGCATGCCCACCCCACGCAGGCGCTGTTGGACATGTATACCATTCGCCACTACAAACAAGATTTCACCAAGTTGCGCGTGGCCATTGTGGGCGATATTTTGCACAGCCGCGTTGCGCGTTCCGATATTCACGCGCTGACCACACTGGGTTGCCCCGAGGTGCGGGCAGTGGGGCCCAACACTTTGCTGCCCAGCCACTTGGACAACATGGGCGTGCGCGTGTATCACGACCTGGTGGAAGGCATTAAAGATTGCGATGTGATCATCATGCTGCGTTTGCAGAAAGAGCGCATGACAGGTGCGTTAATTCCTTCAGCCCAAGAGTATTTCAAACACTTTGGCCTTACTGAAGAAAAGTTGCGCCACGCCAAACCCGACGCCATTGTGATGCACCCCGGCCCCATGAACCGTGGCGTTGAAATTGATTCTGCCGTGGCCGACGGCCCGCAAAGCGTGATTTTGAATCAGGTTACTTTTGGCATTGCCGTGCGCATGGCGGTGATGAGTATTCTGGCTTCGTCCAGCAAAGGCGCTTAAATTGAGCAACGAGGAAAAACAATGCGAGTGTTGATTTATGGTGGACGTGTAATAGACCCCAGCATTGGTGCCGATGCAATCATGGATGTGGCCGTGGCCGCGGGCCGCGTGGTTGCGGTGGCCCCAAGGGGCCAGGTACCCGCCGACTTTGCACCCAGCAAAACCATTGATGCCAACGGTTTGTGGGTGTTGCCCGGTTTGGTGGATTTGTCGGCGCGCCTGCGCGAGCCCGGTTATGAATACCGCGCCACGCTGGAAAGCGAAATTGAAGCGGCAATGGCTGGCGGTGTTACTTCCCTGGTGTGCCCGCCCGACACTGACCCCGTGCTGGATGAACCCGGTCTGATCGAAATGCTGAAATTCAAGGCCCGCCAGTTGAACCTGGCCAAGGTGTACCCGCTAGGCGCATTAACCACCGGTTTGACTGGCGAAACCCTGACCGAAATGGCCGAGTTGACCGAGGCCGGTTGTGTGGGCTTTGGGCAAGCCGAATTGCCCATTCGCGATTTGCGCGTGCTGCTGCAAGCCATGAAATACGCCCGCAACTTTGGCTTTACCGTTTTCTTGCGTCCAACCGAGCCGAATTTCAGCCACGGTGGCGTGGCCCACGCCGGGGCCTATGCGTCACGCATGGGTTTAAGTGGCATTCCCGTGATGGCCGAGACCATCGCCTTGCAGGCGTACTTTGAATTGGTGCGGGCCACGGGCACGCGCATGCACATTTGCCGCGTTAGTTCGGCCAAGGGCGTGGAATTGATTCGCTTGGCCAAGAAAGAGGGCTTGCCGATTACCTGCGATGTGGCCATTCACCATGTGCACCTGACTGACATGGACATCGGTTTTTTCGATCCCAATGCGCACCTGATCCCGCCGTTGCGCGAGCAGCGTGATCGCGATGCCATTCGCGCTGGTTTGCTGGACGGCACCATTGATGCCATTTGTTCTGACCACACCCCCGTGGACGACGATGCCAAGCTGCTGCCTTTTGCGGAAAGTGAAGCTGGTGCAACCGGGCTTGAACTGCTTTTGACGCTGACTGTGAAGTGGATGCGTGAACAGAATATTCCCCCGGCACGCATTGTGGAATTGTTGTGCAGCGGCCCGGCCGACATCATCAAGGTGCAGGCGGGCAGCTTGCGCACCGGCATGCCTGCAGACTTGTGCCTGTTCAACCCGGAAGTGGACTGGGTGGTGGGCGAAGCCAGCTTGATCAGCCAGGGCAAGCACACACCCTTCAATGGTTTTCCCATGCAAGGCAAAGTGCAACTGACCATGGTCAACGGCAACGTGGGCTACAGCAGCCTGGAGAAAAGCAGAATGAAAGTGCTGGCCGCATAAGGGTTTTTCACGATGCGCAAAGCCTGGGTGATTTTTCGGATGGTGTGCCACCTGCTGTACGGTTTTGTTGTGGCACTTTTCTTGTGGCCTTTGCTTGGGCAAACGTTTCGCGAAAAAATTGAAAAGCGCTGGGCCAGGCAATTGCTGGGTATTTTTAACGTCCAGGTGAAGGTGGTATATGAAACACCTGAATCAAACTATGCAATCCACAAGCCCTGTTTGCTGTACAGCACGCATGTTTCCTGGCTGGACATTTTCGCTTTCAATAGCGTGCACCCGGTTACTTTTATTGCCAAGTCTGAAATTTCCAAATGGCCCATCGGCGGTTTGCTGGCCAAACGCAGCGGAACCTTGTTCATTGAACGGGGCAAGCGCCATGCGGTGCGCGATGTAATTCATGCTGCAGTGCAGGTGCTGGGTACAGGTCGCTGCGTGGCGGTTTTTCCCGAAGGCACCACCGGCGCGGGCGATACACCATTGCACTTTCACAGCAACTTTGTACAGCCCGCCATACACGCCAAAGTGCCTTTGTTGCCGGTCAGCCTGCAGTACTTCACACCCGATGGAAAGTTTTCTGATTCGCCTGCTTTTGTTGGCGATCAAACATTGATGGAGAACATCAAGGTGCTGCTGAACAGTGAAACCGGCTTTGTGGTGCAGTTGTACATTCATGCACCCATCAGCACTGACGGACGAACGCGCCACGAATTAAGTGACGAAGCACACGCGCACGTTCGTGCCCTGTGTTATCAAACTGCCACTCAGGGAATGGTAGACAAGGGTGGTTCCACAGATTCCACCTGAATAATCGCTTCATCCTCAAGGCGCAGCGCGCTTAGTTGCCCACCCCACACACAACCGGTGTCCAGGCAATAACCGGCCTTGTTTTTAATCTGCCCCAAGGTGGACCAATGTCCAAAAATGATTGGGCCTTCACCTGGGTATTCACGCGGCATTTCAAACCAGGGCTTCAGGTCAGGCGGTGCATCAGCGGGTTCCAGTTTGTACTTGAAATCGATTTTCCCATCGTCGCGCACCATGCGCATCCGCGTAAACACGTTCACGACAAATCGCAGGCGGTCGAACCCTTCCAGCGTGGCCTCCCAGCGGTTGGGTTTGTTGCCATACAGTTCAGCCATGAAGGCTTGCCAGTTGGGGCCGGAAAGAACGTGCTGTACTTCCGCGGACAAGCCTTGTGCCTGTTGAAAGCTCCATTCTGGCAATAGGCCAGCATGGGTCAACAAGGCATTTTGTGGCCCGGGAAGGGGCAGGGCCAGTGGCTGGCCGCGCAGCCAGTCAACAAGTGCCTCGCCGTCGGGGGCTTGAACTACCTCCGCAATGGTGTCTGATTCGTGGCTGCGCCCGCTGTTGCACCACAAGGCCAGCAAATGCAGGTCGTGGTTGCCCAGTACGGTGTGGGCGCGAGGACCCAGGTTTTTAACAAACCGCAAGGTGTCCAAAGAGCGGGGCCCCCGGTTCACCAAATCGCCCGCAAACCAAAGCGTATCTGCCTGTGGGTTGAACTGCACTTTCTCAAGCAGCTTCAATAAAGAGTCAAGACAACCCTGTACGTCGCCAATCACATAGTTGGCCATAGTGAAAACTTACCGAAACACTGAAAGTAGTATTATGCCCTGTGTAAACGGCAAGGTTGCGGCAGCGTTATTGAGCTAACCCATTCCCATTTTGATTTTTTCAGGTATCCACCCATGACGATTTTCCCCTCCATTTTCAAGGCTTATGACATTCGCGGTGTTGTGGATGAAACCTTGACCGAAGACGCCGCCTATTGCGTGGGCCGTGCCTTGGGGCAATTGGCCTTGAGCCGTGGCAAAACCGAAGCGGTGGTGGGGCGCGATGGGCGACTCAGCGGCCCCCGGCTGTGCTGGGCTTTGGCCGAAGGCTTTCGTGATGCAGGCGTAAATGTGGTCGATGTGGGCATGGTGGCTACCCCCCTGGTGTACTTCGCCACATTTTTGCTGGACAGTGGCACAGGTGTTCAAGTAACCGGCAGCCACAACCCGCCCCAGTACAACGGTTTGAAAATGATGGTGGCCGGTGAAACCCTGTACGGCGACACCATTCAGGGCTTGTTGACATGGATTCAGGCCGAGAACCCCCAGCGTGGCGTGGTGCCCGGCGTAGAGCGTGGCAGTTACCGTGAACTGGATGTTTGGCCCGATTACCTGGCCAACATTCTTGGGCATGTCAAGCTGGCACGCCCCATGAAAATTGCGGTGGATTGCGGCAATGGTGTGGCGGGTGCTTTCGCCAAAATACTGTATGAATCGTTGGGTTGTGATGTGACAGAGCTGTTCTGCGAAGTCGACGGCAACTTCCCAAACCACCACCCCGACCCAGCTCACCCTGAGAACCTGCAAGACCTGATTGCCTGCGTGAAGAATGGCGATGCTGAAATTGGTTTGGCCTTTGATGGCGATGGCGACCGTTTGGGCGTGGTAACCAAGGACGGTGAAATCATTTATCCCGACCGCCAGCTGATTTTGTTTGCCCGCGATGTAATTGCCCGCAACCCGGGTGCCACGGTGATTTACGACGTGAAGTGTACCCGCCATGTGGCCAAAGCCGTGAAGGCTGCGGGGGGCGAGCCCTTGATGTGGAAAACAGGCCATTCCCTGATCAAAGCCAAGTTGAAAGAAACAGGTGCTCCACTGGCGGGGGAAATGAGTGGCCATGTGTTTTTCAAAGAACGCTGGTTTGGTTTTGACGATGGTTTGTACGCGGGGGCGCGTCTGCTTGAAATTTTGTCGCGCGGGAGCGACCCCAGCGCTGAATTGAATGCGTTGCCCAATTCATCCAGCACGCCGGAACTTCAATTGCAAACTGCCGAAGGCGTGAACTTTGACATCGTGAAGCGTTTGCAAGCAGAGGGTAAATTTCCAAGCTCTGAGTCAGTGAACACCATTGACGGTGTGCGTGCTGAATATGCCGATGGCTTCGGGCTGGCCCGTCCGTCGAACACCACACCCGTGGTGGTCATGCGGTTTGAGGCTGACACCGATGCTGCACTGGCTCGCATTCAAGGCGAGTTCAAAGCGGCCATTCTGGCGGTGGCGCCTGAAGTGACATTGCCGTTTTAAATGTCAGCAGCATGAGCTATTCAAGCGATCAAGATATCATCGACGCCACCCGCCGCTGGGTGGAGCAGGTGGTTGTGGCCTTTAACCTGTGTCCTTTTGCCAAGCGCGAATTGGTGAAAGAACGGGTGCGTTTTGTGGTGAGTAAAGCAGTTGATGAAGCCACTTTGCTGGATGAGTTGGCACATGAACTGGCCTTGTTGAATGTGGATGATTCAATTGAAACCACCCTGCTGGTTCACCCGCAGGTGCTGCGGGATTTTTACCGGTACAACGATTTTCTGGAGGCCGCTGACGAATTGCTGGTGGACATGGATCTGGAAGGGGTGTATCAAGTGGCCAGTTTTCACCCGGATTACCAGTTTGGCGGCACAGAACCAGACGATGCCGAGAACTATACCAACCGCTCGCCTTACCCCATGCTTCATTTGCTGCGGGAAGACAGCCTGAGCGAAGCCATCGACAATTATCCCGAGGTGGATTTGATCCCCGAGCGAAACATCGAATGCATGAATGAACAGGGTGTGGACAGGTTGCGTGCCTTGCTTGAGGCCTGTTTGAAGCCGGGCGGCGGAAAATAACAACAGCATTGGAAATTTGGGTGTTTTGTTCTAATTGGTGTTGCCACGAACCGCTGTAAACCCGAAAGCAAAGCGGGCGTTATATTTCCCGATTTTTGAGTTTTAACTCTAGTCGAAAACCTTGGATGTAACTCTGGAGTTTCGAGGAAAGCCTCGAAAAATATAGTTGAAAGGAAAAGCGGGTGCTTGCAAACTACGGCTTCACATCCCTCCTCTTTTGCTTCTGAGGTTTGCCCGATTAACCATATCGGGCATTTTTTTTGCCCTTTTTCTGGGCACCGTTTCCCAATTCAAGTAGCATTGCGCCTGTAACAAACAAGCGATTCGAAAGTGGCCACCTACACCGTCAAAGAAATGTTTTACACCCTGCAGGGCGAAGGCGCCCAAGCGGGCAGGGCGGCTGTGTTTTGCCGGTTTGCCGGGTGCAATTTGTGGACCGGGCGTGAAGAAGACCGTGCCACGGCGGTGTGCAAATTCTGTGACACTGATTTTGTGGGCACAGATGGCGTGGGTGGCGGAAAATTCAAGGAAGCAGCCGCCTTGGCCCAAGCCATTGCAGACACTTTCAGGGGCGACCCCAGTCAGGGCATGCCCTATGTGGTGTTCACCGGTGGCGAGCCTACGCTTCAACTGGATTCTGCCCTGATTAACGCTGTGCACGCACAAGGCTTCGAGATTGCAATAGAAACCAACGGCACCTTGCCCGTGCCTGCTGGCGTTGACTGGATCTGCGTCAGCCCCAAGTTTGGCAGTGAACTGGTGCAAACCACGGGCCACGAATTAAAAGTGGTGGTGCCGCAAGTGGGGCAGAATCTGGATGCCTTGGGTCAGTTGGCTTTTGATCACTATTTTGTGCAGGCCATGGACGATGCAGACCCCGTGAAAAAAGCACAGAATATGCAGGTGGCCATTCGAACCTGTCTGAACAAACCCCGGTGGCGTTTGAGCGTACAAACCCACAAAGTAATTGGAATGCCATGAAAGTTTTTAAGCAATTCACCTTTGACGTTGCCCACCAGTTGCCCGACTGGCCAGGCTTGCACGGCCACAGCTACACGGCCGAGGTGTGGTTTGAAGGCCCTGCCACCAATGGTTATGTGGTGCCTGAAAGTCTGTTGAGTGAACAGGTTGGCGCGGTGCACAAGCGCCTGGATCATTCTTACCTGAATGAGTTCATTGAGCTGCCCACATCAGAAAACATTGCGCGCTGGATCTGGGATCAACTTCGCCCCGTTGGGCCGTTGATCAAGGTGAAAGTGTTTCGCGGCTCGATCGGGTTTGGGGTGGAGTTTGATCTTGAGGATGCGAAGGCGGAAGGGCGGGCTTAACGTGCTTGGGTTTCAGCCACCTCGGCAGTGGGTTTGCCTGTTTCCGCACCGAAAACCGCTTGATCCCTTTTTGATGTGTAGCCTGGCTCACCGAATTCGTTGTCGGCTTGCAGCCGAACGCTGCGGCTAAACATCAAACGGGACGGTTTTCTTGAAGTGCGAAACAGGCAAACCCACTGCCGAGTTGGCTGAACCGGCACGATCAACAAACCGGGAAGTTCAGCGCCTTTACAAATTGAAGTGTTTCACTTTTCACCAAGCCGCCTGGGCTAACCTCATGGCTGTACGTTGCACATTGAGCCACAGAGGGCGTTGAAGAAGATGGTCAGATAGATCCCGCTGGCCAGCATGGGAACAATACGGGACGGCGGCACGCCAGCGAATTAAGGCTCCTTGAACACTTTGCACCGATGTATCACCCTGTGGTTAATCCTTTCGGGTGTGTTATTGCTTTTGGTGATTTCCGGTTTCATAGTCTTGCTTTTCGATCGCAAACTTTTGCAGGCGTCGCTTCAGAATGCAGGTAATCCGACTCCGGGCCATTCAGTTTCTGCTGGCCTTAACCCCTCTTTTTTATTCTTGCGCCATGGCAACCGAACAAGTCCTTTTGTGGCCTGCAATTGAAGGTCAAATTTTGAATGCAGGCAAGCCGGTACGCGGGCTTGAATTGACCCAAACCCTTTACTGGAATTATGAGGAGAGTAAAGCGCCCCCTCGAGTGTTGACGGTGAAGACCGATGCAGAAGGGCGTTTTGTTTTTCCGAAAATTACCGGGGAAATAAGCACCGGTTTTTTAACGAGGCTTTTTTATCAGCCTGGAATAGTGATGGAGATCGTTGCTCAGTTCCAGGGAAAGGTATACAGCATTGACACATCAGGCAATTCGAGCCACTTCAAATTCTCGGAGCCCAATCAAATTTTGAGGTGTGACTTTGAGAATTCGAAGCTTTTTGAAGGCATGTTATTGGTCGATTGCGAGAGGATTCAGCCGTGAAGATTATCTCTCCTTTTGAAGTGTATTTTTTGGCATCGTCCGTTTATCAAATTCGTGAGCAAACGCAGGCTGTGATGCAGCGAATGTATGAAAGGCGGGCCCATATCAAGTTCCCCGGCGTCAAAGCCCCTTTCGACCCCGCCACGTTGAACGCTTTCAAAGGCCGAACGGGTGTTCGGTTCACTTCACAATCGCTTCAGTTTTTAACTGCATCCACCGGTTTTGGGTTTTTGGCCCGCCAGCAAAGTCTGGGCGCAAGCGAATATGTTTTGGTTACGCGCGGCACCGACATGACCCCCGACTGGCTAAGCAACTTGAACGTGGGCGTTGCTACGGGGCCAAGCAGCAAGCTGGTTCACGCAGGCTTCAACGACACGTTTAATTCATATCGAACCCAGCTGGAGACCCTGCTTCGGCAAGTGGGCCCACCGCCCGCAGTTATTCACTGCGTAGGCCACAGTTTGGGTGGCGCACTGGCCAATCTGAATGCAGCCCTGTTGCATGAACGGGGTTACACGGTTTGCCTGTACACCTTGGGCGCACCACGGGTTGGGCATTACCCCTTTGCCAAAGACCTTGAAACAAAACTGAAAGGCCGCGTGTACCGGGTTGCCAACCGGTTTGACCCGGTGGCAATGATGCCGGTATTTCCATACTGTCATGCAGCGGTGAAAGACGACACCTACATCACGCACGCAGGCGGAACCCTGATCAATTTCGAAGCCCACTCGACCGACCCAAACAAACCGGGGTATGCCGTGCCCATGAATCATCCAGGTAAAACCTGGGCAGATTTAAAGCAACCCATGGTCAGGGTTGGGGCGTTAAATGAGACGCTGGACGATTCAATCAAAATTCTGGGAACGGGCTTGTTGTTTAGCGGGCAACTGCTGGTGTTGATTGGTCAGGCCATTTACAAATTGTGCAGCAAGATTTCGCAGGCCGCATTGCTGACCACACAACGCTTTTTTGAGGGCTGCGCGGAGGCGATGGACAGGTTGGCTGAACTGCTGATGGCGTGTGCAACCCAATCTTTCATCATGAAAGAAGAGGCCAAGGCCATTGTCGGGGCGATCATGAAGTTTCTGGGGCGAAGCAGCCATGTTGTTGCGGATCAACTGACAGTGGCCGTGGTGCGCTGGGCGTTGAGCCAGTTGACCACAGAGCTTCAAGCCAAGGCCACTTTGGCGATTACGCGAAGGTACTAATTTATGGACAGAAAATGACAGAGCGCGAACCGCAAGCTGGTGCAGTTTTTTGTAGGACCCGATTCAGAGCCTTTGCAAACACGGATGGGAACACGTTGGGTGTGCGTTGGAAAGACCAACAGGGCACTGAAGATTTGGGTTTCGCACATGCGGGCCGATCGGTGTCGGTGGCTTTGTCGACCAACTTTTCATTAAATACCCAAGACGTTGTTCGTTCCCTTGAAATGGGCTTTTTACCTGCGTCAACATTTGGGAAAGTATTTGGCGGGTCGTTTGTGCATCCAAAGCAGCCAGAATTCAGACTCGATTTTCTCACTGCAAAAACCAGTGAAAGTGACGCCCCCATATTCAACGAGCAACCGGGCACATCTTTACAACCTTTGCCATTCCTTCACTACTCACTCGAAGAGGTTCAGCAGGTGGTGCTGTTGTCGGGCCTTGGACCTGTATTCGTTACCGTGCCTCACCCCGCTCGATACGCGGTGCACAAATTGTTGGTATTTGGGGAAAGATCGGGCACTTACCTTGGTAAGGCCAGGAAGGACTTGGATCAAGCGGCAGCATTGATTGAATGGTATTTGAATAACACCCCCAATACTTTGCTGGACAAAGAAAGCTTGTTGATTGGCCAGGGTAAGGGTTGGCAGAAACGCTATAAGACAGGGTTAATGGCCTTGGCGAATTCGTACGGTCAACTATACAAGCGTTTGGAACTTGCGCGTGTCTCTCATGATCCCGGTTATGCTGGGGCGGAAGAGGGTTGGGCCTCTTGATAGCTGCCTAGGTCAGCGGGTGGTACATTTCTAAAGCCCGCGTGATGTCGCCTCGTGATCACGCAATTATTTTCCTCGCCGAGTCGCTTGTAATTTGCTGTGACCACACAAACTGCCGTGAATCATCGGCAGTCATCGGGCGCGCCAAACCAAAGCCTTGCAGTTCCATCACGCCTGATTCAATCAGGAAATCACGTTGCTCTGCCGTTTCAACACCTTCTGCAACCACACTCATTCCAAGTGCCTTAGCCATGGCCAACACGGTGCGCGACAGGATCACGCTGTCGGCTTTGCCGGGCAGGTCGCTGACAAATGACCGATCCAGCTTGATGGATTGAACTGGCATTTTGTGCAGCGTGGCCAATGACGAATAGCCGGTTCCGAAATCGTCGATTGACAAAACCACACCCAGGTCATGGAGGCGGTTCAGGTCGTGCAGCACGGTTTCCTGATTTTGCATTAGCACGGTTTCAGTCAGTTCAAGTTCAAGCAGCCTTGGTGGCAGGCCGGTCAGCTTCAGAATCTTCTCAACGGTTCCGCACAGCTTGCCATCCAGTAGCTGAATACCCGACACGTTGACAGACGCGCTGATGGGGACTTTCAGTTTTTTGTTGGTGTCCTTGAGCCAACGGCATGCCTTGCGCATCACCTGTTCACCCATTGGGATAATCAACCCCGTTTCTTCTGCGATTGGAATGAATTGGGCCGGTGGTATCAGCTCGCCAGTGCGCGAGCGCATTCTGGCCAGCGCTTCAACTGCACAAATAGTGCCGTTGGCGTTGAAGCGTGGCTGGTAGTGCAGTTCGATGCGGTCGTGCAAAATGGCATCGTGCAAATCGTTTTCAAGATCAACCTTGGTTTGAAGGGTGGCGCTCATGTTCGCATGGAAAACGCGCACAGTGTTCTTGCCGGCCTGTTTGGCTTGGTACATCGCAATGTCTGCATGTTTCAGCAAGCCTTCCACATCAGTGGCATCGGCCGGAAACAGGGCAACTCCAACCGAGGCACCGACATAAATTTTCTTGTCGCCCAGCTCAAACGGTTTCTTGCTGACGGCATCCACCACTTTGCGGCCCACGTTGAATGCCGTGTCCTGGTCTGCGATGTAGGGCAGGGTGATCACGAATTCATCCCCCGACAGCCTGGCCACAATGTCTGAATTGCGCACAACGCTGCGAAGGCGTTTCGAGACTGCGATCAGCAGGTCGTCGCCCCGATCATGGCCCAGGGTGTCGTTCACCGCTTTGAATCCGTCAAGGTCGATGAACAGCAAGCCCAGTTTGAAGTCTTGCACCTGGTCATTGCTCAGCAGTTCCTGCAGCGTTTGCGACAAGGCAAGGCGGTTGGGCAAGCCTGTCAATGAATCGTGCGTGGCCTGGTGGCGCATCTTGCTTTCATTTCGCTTGATTGAACTGATGTCGGTGAAGAAAATTGAAATCAATTCCTCGCTCGGGAACGCCTTGACCTGGTACCAAAGTTCATTGGCCGGATCCTGCCATTGAAATGTTTCCGGTTGCATGCTGCCTTTGGCCTGATTCACAAACTTGAACAGCGGCGTTTTCTTCAAATGCGGCGCACGTTCCCACACCATTCTGCCCAGCAATAGCGGTGCGCTTTTCCCCAGAAGCTCGGCACCTTTTTCATTCAGGTAATTCACATAGCCATTCATGTCGATGGCGAAAAAAGCATCGTCCATTGACTCCAGAATATTGTTGATTCGCCCCTCGCTTTTCAGCAGGGCTTCTTCAAGGTGGATGTTGCTGGATCGACCAATCAACAACACATCGGCACCGCTGCAGGCAGCAGTCCAGTCGAAGTACACCACGTGGTTGTCTGTGTTGCGCAAGCGGAATGATCCGTCGGCAGTGCCGGTTTGGTATTTGACCTGCTCAAGCAGTCGTTTGAACTGTCCCACATCGGTTCGGAACACCAGGTTTGCTGCATCCAGGTTTTCCAGTTGCTGGCTGCTTTGTCCCAGAAACTCTTCAAGTGAAGGGCTGATTTTTTTGATTCGTCCTTTGTCATCCACATTCAACAAGACACTGGCGGGAATTTTCCTTTCGGCGGCATCCTGCGCATCGCTGGCCAGTTCAATGCTTTTGGCGTGCGTGCTGCCCACGCTCGAAACATCCTGTTCATGCAATACGCCAAATTCGCCGTGGGCGCTCATTTGAAGGCGGATCCATCGCGCATCCACTTTGACATGACCAGTCCAGCCTTGATGTTTTAGCAGCGAATTGAACAAGGCCCGGTAAATGGACATGCCATAGCGCGCAACAATCAGTTCGCTGCCTGACTTGAAGCCGATGTGCTGACGAAAGAATTTGCTTGCCGCGATCAGTCCCAGTTCGTCGCCCACGTGCCCCAAAAGTGCGTGGCTGCACGTGTTGCTTTCAAGCAATTCATTGATCAACGGGTCATCCAGCATGGTGCTCAGGTTCATACATCAAACCTTGCGAGGCGTTTCTCCATCTCGCGCATCAGTTCGTCGGCCCTTAGAATGGTTTGTACCGTGCTGCCCAGTGTCCGGAACGCGTTCTCGCTGCGCGACTGCATACCTTCCATGGCCCCCAGTACTTCCCAGCCTTGTCGTTGATTGCCATGGCCGTTTTCGACCCATTGATGGGTTGCCCTGTCGATCGAGACTGCCTGGTTTTCAATCGCACTCAAGCCACTTTTCAAGACATCCATTTTTGCCATGAATGCATTGGTACGTTCATTCAAGTTGTCCAACGTACTCAGTGCGGCGTTTAAGTGCTGGTTCGCGGCCTGGTTTGCCTGGCTTTGAATTTCTTTCTGCAGCAATTGAAGTTGCTGATTGCTGTCAAAGGCTTGTTTGCTGATTTTTTGCAGGTGTTCAAGCGATTGATTCAATTCATTGAGCAGGTCAAAACAATCTTCTGTGGTTTTTTTTGAAAGTTCGGCGGTGCTTTGGCCCATGCGCGTCTGGTTGCCCAGGCTTTGCACGAAGTCGCGCAGTTTTCTTGAGGCTTGGGTGCTGTCCTCCATCTGTTGATGGTTGTCAGCCCCCAGTTCTTTTGCAATCTGCGACAGTTCCCGAATGTCGGTGCGCAACATTTTGAATGCGGCCACCACAAAAGCCATGTTGTCGGCGTAGTCGTTAAACACCTGCCCCATGGGGGACATTCGGCCTTGTTCATCGGTGTGGGCACGCACGCGCAAGTTGATGCCTTTTTCCTTGTCCAGGTAGCTTAGCAATTTGGCACTTTCTTCGGCGGCAATTGCATGCTGTTGCAGTGTTTGTGCAATTGCGGACAACAGCACCACTTCCAGTACAACATACATGCCGTGAAGGGCCAGGGCAGCTAAGCCGGTGTGCTGAAGCACGCCAATCACAAGATTGTGAATGATGATGAGCAGCCCCATGCTGAGCAAGGGGAGAACGTCGCGATAAGCCAGCATCACGGGCAGCAACATGAAAAAGATGAACTGATATTGTCCTCCCGCAATGTGAACATGCAGTGCGCCCATGCCAACAAGTGCCGCTGCATTCAAGTGCATGGTCATGGTTTGGCCAGCGTACAGCCGGTAGGCCAATAAACTGACCGCCAGCAGAGGAACACCCCAGGTAATGGCTTGGCTTGCGTTGTTGTCAATCAGGCCCACAATGACTGCCAAAATCAGGCAGGCGAAGTTGACCCATGCGCACAGGCAATCGGCATTGCTTCGGATCGATTGATAATCAGTGCTTGCTGGGTGAATGCCGAATGGCCGGTACTGCACTTTGGCGCGAGTCGCTGCATTGTTCAGAGCCGAGTGCTGGGCTTGCATGGTTGGTTCTCGAAGTAACTTTGTTCAGGGGTCACGTTCGAGAATAACCGAGGGTATTTGAAATCAATCACCCGAATAGAGTGGATTTTTTTACCTTTTAGAACCGTTCCTCCGGGGTCAATAAACGCCATTGCCCAACTGGCAGGTCACCCAGCATCACGCGCCCAATGCGCACCCGTTTCAGGCCTATCACTTTTAGCCCCACGATTTCGCACATGCGGCGAATTTGGCGTTTCTTGCCTTCGTTCAAAATAAAGCGCAGCTGGTCTTCGTTTTGCCAGCTGACGCGGGCAGGTTTCAAGGCTTCACCATCCAGGCTCAAGCCATGGCGCAGCATTTCAAGCCCGCGATCGGTCAGTTCACCTTCGACGCGCACCAGGTATTCTTTGTCCACGGTAGAATTTGCGTCGATCAATTGTTTGGCAATGCGACCATCCTGGGTTAGTACCAGCAAGCCTGTTGAATCGATGTCCAGCCGCCCGGCAGGGGCCAGGCCTTTCAGCATGGCGGGCTGGAATGGGGTGGCCGTTTTCCGGTCGAATTGGTTTTCAAGACCAAGGCATTCCATGGCGGCTTTGTAGCGGCCTTCCGGTTGCCCGGAAACCACGCCAATTGGCTTGTGGTACAAAATCGTGACTTGCTTGCCCAACACATTTTTGGCTTTGGCGTCCAGGTCAATGGTTACTGTGGGCAATACCTTGGCGCCCAGCTCGTCCATCACTTTGCCGTTCACCCGCACCCAGCCGTTTTCAATCAGGAAGTCCGCTTCGCGGCGCGAACACAGGCCTTTCGCTGCCATGATCTTGCTCAGGCGCTGTGGCTCGAAGGGATCCAGCATGTCCATCGTGTTGGTCCCCGTGACCTTGCTGCGGCGTGGGCGTACTGTACCAGCTGGTGGCGCGACAGGGGCGCTGCGTGTGGCGGCGCGGTTGCGGTTCGGTGCGGCTGGCTTGGCAGGCGCTGCTTTGCTGCCCGTGCTGGGGCGTCCCCGACCCGAAGCGGCTGGTTTGGCTGCTTCAGGCTGGTTTCGGGTGCTGGGTCTTTTGGGTGGGCCTGTGCGGCCTGAATCGCCACTGCGGCCTGCGCTGCCGTTGCGGCCTGCGGGTTTTTTCATGATTTCAGAATGTCCTCTTGCGTTGAGGCCGTATTGTAGGTGAAATCAATGGCTTAGGCTATGTTCTTTGCAGATCGGGCGGCAGCAGCTTGTACAGCACCGGGGTAACAAGCCGCCCAATGAAGGTGGACGAAATCAGGCCGCCGATAATGACCCACGCCATGGGGGAGTACAAACCACCACCTTGTAGCGCAAGCGGCAGCAAACCGCCCACTGCCGTGGCGCTGGTCAGCAGAATTGGTAAAAAGCGGATTCGGCCTGCTTCTTCGATGGATTCGTCCAGCCCTTTGCCTTCCTCGCGCAGCTGGTTTGTGAAGTCGACCAGCAGAATCGAATTTTTGATCTCGATACCAATCAATGCGATGAAGCCAATCATGGCCGTGAAGCTGAGTGAATTGCCGGTCAGAAATAACATGACCATGCCACCCGTAACCCCCAGCGGGATGACGAACAACACAATCAGCGTGCTTTTGAAGCTGCCGAATTCCAGCACCAGAATGGCGAGAATGCCAAACACGGTGATCAAGATGGCGGTGCCGAAACCCGCGAAGCTTTCCTGGCGGCTTTTCACTTCCCCTGCCATTTTGTAACGATAGCCTGCAGGCAAGCCCATTTCGTCAATCTTGCTGGCAATGTCGCCCGCCACTTTCTCGGTGTTGTAGCCGGTGCGTGTGTAGGCAGTCATCAGCACAGCACGTTCGCGGTTGAAGCGGTAAATGCTGTTCAGGTTGTCGTCCAGTTCCAGTGTAGTGAGCTGGGTCAGTGGCACGGCTTGCCCCGTGCGGGATATCACATGAAAATCGTCCAGCGCGTTCAGGCTGCTGCGTGCCCCGGCAGGGCCGCGTACGCTGATGGTGTAGGCCTCGCCATCACTTTGGCGAATTTCGCCAGCAGGCGCACCTGCAATGGCCAGGCGCACAGCCTGATCCAGTTCGGCTGAATTCACGCCCAGCAAACCTGCTTTCTCGAAATTCACTTTCAAGCGAAGGTCGCTGCGTCCGGTGCGTTGTGGGTTGTCCACGTTTTGCGTGCCGGGGTGCTGGCTCATGATGCGTTCAACCTGGGCCGACACTTCCCGCAGGGTTTCAATTTCAGGGCCCACCAGCCGAATTCCGATGGGCGCGTCCACGGGTGGGCCGTTTTCAAATTCGCGAACAATCAGGTTGGCACCCGCAATTGTTTTCAGTTCATTGCGAATGCTGTCAAGCAGGTTTGGTGTGTCGTCGGTGTACTTGTTTAACTGCACAAACAGTTCACCCACATTCGATTGTTTGTCTTGTTGAAACACGTTGTAGTAAATCTGCGGATTGCCTTCACCCACAGTCGCCATCACGGCCTTCACCTCATTGACCTGCTTCAGTTTCTCCTCGACCTGTTTTACCACGGCATCTGTTGCGGCAAGGCTTGAACCTGCTGGCAGGCTGACCTCCACGATGAATTGTGGTGTGTTTGCTTTCGGAAACAGCGACATGCCCATCAGCGGAGCCAGGCCCAGGCTGGCCACGAACAGCACCAGCGACGCAGCCACCACGGTTTTTGGTGTTTGCAGTGCGCGGTGCAGCAGTGGAGTGTAAATTTTGTCGATCAAGCCCATCAGTTTTTGCAGCACAATGTTGCCGTGTTCATTTTGTTCTTTTTTCAACACGCGGCTGGCCAGAAACGGAATGATGGTCAGCGCCACGAAGAACGATGCAATCACGGTGAACACCACAGCCACAGGCAGGGATCGAATGAACTTGCCCGCGTTGTCGGGCAGCATCAGCAATGGCAAAAAGGCAAACAGCAAGGTGGCCGTGCAGCCCAGCACTGCCAGCGAAATTTGGCGGGTGGCAAGTTTTGCGGCTTCAACGCGGTTGTATCCCATGCGCAGGTAGCGGGCAATGTTCTCGATCACTACAATGGAATCGTCGACCAGCAAGCCCAGTGCAACCACCAGGCCGGCAATTGAAAGCTGATTCAGGGAAAAGCCCGCATAGTACAAACAGGCAAGGCCTGTGAGCAGGGACAAAGGCACGCTTACCATCACAATGCCAGCCGCGCGCAAACCCAGTGGCAGCAAGGTGATCAACACCAGTGTAACGGCCAGCCCAAAGTCGAAGGTCAGGCGGTCAATTCTTTTTTCAACGTTTTTGTACTGCTCAAATCCCCGTTCCAGTGTGATGTTGGGCGGCAGGGTTTTCTCGAATTCATCGGCGGTTTCCCGCAGTGCCTGCTGGGTTACGAAAATATTGCGTTCGTCTTTTTGGTTGGCGGTTACAAACACCGCGCGTTGGCCGTTAAAGCGGGCCATCACTTCCTGGTTTTCGTAGTCCCATTGCACGTCGGCCACGTCGCCCACGCGAACCATGCGACCACCCAAATCACCACCTGTACCTGTTCCTGCGATCACCGTGTTTCTGATTTCTTCAACGCTTCGGTATTGGCCAGACGTTTGTACATTCAGGCGGCGTGCACCTTGTTCTACCGGGCCACCCGGAATGTTCAGTGATTCACCCTGAATGACGCGCGCCACATCGGCGGCCTGAATGCCCAGTTCGGCCAGCTTCTTGAAGTTCAAGCTAACGCGAACCTGTTGTTCCGGGTACGCCCAGCTTTCGCTTTGGCGTACTGATGCAATGCGCTCGAATGCTTCTGACAAATCTTCTGCGTAGTCGGCCAGGTCCGCATAGCTGGCTGTTTCTGACACCAGCGAGTATTGAATGATGTTGGTGAAGCCGGGGTTGATCCGTTCAATTTCAAGTTTCTGAATACCCGCTGGCAGCTTGTCGCGAATGCTGTTTAATTCGCGGTTCACTTCATCGAATTTTTTGTCGACATCCACTTCGGCATTGAAACGGACAAACACCACACCGCCGCTGTTGCGCGATGTGGACAGCACTTCCCTCAGGTCATCAAGGCCGCGCAGTGCATCCTCAATTGGCTTGGCCACCTGCTGCTCCATTTCGCGTGGATCGGCACCGGGATAAATCACATTGATGCGAAATGCGCTGATGTCGAAGTAGGGGTCTTCTGTGCGCGGAATATTTTGGTATGCGCTAATTCCAATGGCGGTGAGTAGGAAAAAAATGACCAGTGTGAACTGGTAATTTTTGATCGAGAAATCAGAGAGTTTCATGTGAATTACTCCTGAACTTTCACGGTTTCACCGTCTTGAAGGTAAGCCGCACCAGTGCTGACCACGCGTGTGCCATCGGGCAGTGGGTCTGAAAGCGCCAGTTGATTTCCCGCAATGAATGCAATTTGCACGTTCTGTCGTTTCACGGTGTTGTTGGCCTGCACGGTGTAAATCCATGCGGCCTTGTTGTCGCCTTCCACCACCGCTTCGATGGGCAGGTAGCTGCGGGTACCGCTGAAATTCACGGGTTCAATTCGGGCGCGGCCTTGCATGCCCGAAAGCAGATTCAATTCTTTATGTGCATTGGCATCCATGGCCACCAACACACCATAGGTGCCGGTTGCGGGGTCAGCGGCCTGGCTCAGTTCAATCACCTTGCCGATCCATTTCACACCGGGAAGGGCATCAAATTCCAGTTCGGCTTTGTTGCCCAGTTGAACATGCACGGCTTGTTTGTCGGCAAGGCTGGCTTTCATCACAAAACCGCTGGCTTTGCTGCCCAGCAGCAATATGGGTTGACCTGGTGACACCACTTCACCCGCTTGGGCAAAGCGCTTCAACACCACGCCCTTGGTTTGCGCCTTGATCTCGGCGGTCTGGCTGGAAAACTGTGCCTGGCTAAGCTGGGCACGCGCAGCCTGGGCGGCGGTTTCCAGGTTGTCCAGTTGCACTTTGGAAATCACTTCCTGTTCACGCAGGGCCTGTCCGCGAACAAGGTCGCGTTGGGCTTTGTCAAAAACTGCGCTGGTCTGGCTGACTGCAGCGTTAACATCTTGCTTGTTCAGCCAGGCAAGGCGCTGCCCTTTCTCGACAGCTTCGCCTTCTCGCACGGTTATGTTTTCTATCACTCCGCCAACCTTGAAACTTAACCGTGTTTCGTCACGAAAAGCGCCAATGCCCGGCACTTCGATCAAGCCTGCAGCAGGACCTGGTTGAACAGTTTCAATTTTCACCAGGCGGTATTCGGCAGCGGGAGCTTCTTCAGGCGTGGCCGGGCCGCATGCGGCCAATACCAACATGGAAAGTGTACTGAGCAATGTGAGGTGTTTCATGGTTGAGCTCCTTCCTGTGGGCCTGGCTCTGGAATGTTTCGGTTGTTGTATTGCCAAACGGCGTGGTCAATTCGCGCCTGGTACACGGCGGTGGCCAAACCAAGGTTGGCACGTGTTGCGGTTTGTTCTGCGCTCAGGAATTCCACTTGCGTGGTTTCTCCGGCGTTGCGTTTGCGTTCGTTGATGCGCAGGCTTTCCTCGGCGGCTGCGCGTTGCGAAATGCGGGCTTGAATGTTGTCCAGCGACACCAGCAGGTTTTCGCGGGCTTGAAGTTTGGCCAGTTGTAACTGCCGGTTTACCTGTCGCGCGCGGGCTTCGAGCGCCTGGACTTGTGCCTGGCTGCGGGCTACCTCGCTGCTGCGAATGCCGGCATCGGCCAGGGTCCAGTTCAATACCACGGATGCACTGGCAAAGCCGATGTTGGGGCCTGTGCTGTAGTCGCGGCCCTGGTAACCCCCTTCGATGGAATAACCCACGGTGGGTTTGTACGCAGCGCGGCTTGCGTCCAGTTGTGCGCGTTGCGCGGCAAGGCTGCGTTCAAGCCTTGTTAGTGCAGGGGCTGGCGTGCTGCCTTGGGTGTTGGGTTTCAATTCATCAAGCAAAGTGCCGATTTTCTGGGGCGTCAATTCTTCATCAGGCAAAACCACATCGCCGTGGTTGGGGGCGTAACGCAGCAGGTTGAAATATTCCTGCGCCAGCAGCGCCCGGGTGCTGGCCTCTCGCAGTGCAACCTGAATTTCCAGAGTTTCTGCTTCAGCGCGTTTGGGGGCGTCCAGCGTGGTTTCGCCTGCTTTGTACAACACAGCGTTGACGCGTTCATTTTCCTGAAGTGTGCGCACACTGGTTTGCAGAATTTTCTCGCGTGCCCTGGCTTGCGCAATTTGCCAGTACGCGGTTTTTAAATCGCGCACCAGCTCTTCTTTCACTTGCTGGCGTGCAGCTTCTTGCGCATTCATGGCCTGCGTTTGAGCCAGCACCTGTTGGTCAAGTACGGGTTCGTAGATCGGGCCTCGCACAATTAGCCGGGTGTCTTGTTCTGTGGGGCGAAGCAGGGGGATGGACTGGTTCTGCACGGTTGGAAATTGCGCGGGTTGCCCGTTGGCCATCGCTTGTGCATTCAAGGCGGAATACACCGGGTTCAGCAAATCGCCCGCTGGAAAATCAATGGTTCGGCCTCCTTCGGCCACGCTGGCACGCGCCTGCAATGCAAGGCTGGGGTAAAAGCGCGCACGCAGGTTTTCCAGTCGCTGGCGTTCTGCCTCTACTTCGAAACTGGCTTGGGCCAAGGCCGGGTTGTTGGCCATGGCGTCATTCAGGTATGCATCTAGCGGTGTGGTTGCCAATGCAACCCCTTTAATTTGCACGGCCATAAACAGCAATGCAGCCATTAGACGCTTGTCAAACAAAGTGTAAAAAAAAGCACCGCGAGATGGGGTGCTTGCAAGCTTGACCAGGTTCATTTTTTTCCTCCGCCAGTGCGGTTGATCAATGATTGCATGACCAGTTCTACAGCCTGGCTCATGAATGATTCTTTGGTGATTCCCAAGGTGGCCATGAAGTTGGATTTGGTTTGTGCCAACTGGATGGTGCCGTGGGTGAAACCCCATAGGGTGATTGAAATTTGCATCAGGTTGCCAAGGTCGTTGCGCAGGGTTTTGTCGGCCATGCCTTTGGCCAAAGCCAGCACCGTTTCCTCGTGAACCTTCTGACCAGCCTGAATCATTTCCATTGCGGCACAACAGGGGTCACCTTGCACAATTTCATGGGAAGCCGCTTCAAACCTTGACATGGCGGCAAAGTGCGTGGGGTATTGTTCTGAAAACTGCATGTAGGCCTGACCTATTGCGCGAATTTGCTCCCTGCCTGTCAGGTGTGTCTCGCGGGCACTTTGAAACAGTTCACGAAGAATTTTCAGGCCCCGCAGGCAAATTGCCAGGTGCAATGCAGTTTTGTCTTTGAAGTACACATAAACCAGGGCGCGGGAAACCCGTGCTTTGCGTGCAACTTGATCCATGGTGGCTGCGTCAAAGCCTTTTTCAGAAAAAACAAGCTCCGCCGCATCAAGAATTTCTTCCCGACGACGTTCTTTTTCCTCTTCTCGACGCTCTGTAACGTAATTCATGAGCTGGATCATAGTTTAGCCATTGACGTTGTGTCAACGAAATTTGCTTTGGAATAGATGAAAACCGTGAGTTGACTCAGTTTCCCCGCTTTGTTCGCGACAATGTTTTTGCCTGAACTGTCTTAAAGTTTAACAATGGTGAATTGTTTCTGTGAGACGCATGGTGGTGAATAAGCGCGATGGCCTTGAGCGACAGGTGGTGTTCGTCATAGACGACCACCCCATTGTCAGCTTTGGTTTGGTTGAATTGGTCAAGGACGTGGCACCCCATGCACGCATCCGCCAGTTTTCAACCTTGAAAGAGGCTGCACGGCATGCAGTGCGCGAATACCCGGCCCTGATTATTTCAGACTTCCATTTGCGGGATGTTCACCCAGATACATTCATCGGCTTGTTCGAAACCTTGTTTCCTGCCATACCCGTGTTGATCACCTCGAACGACGACAAAGTGATGTCTCAGTTAAAGCGCCATCAACTGGACCGCTTTATTGCATTTTCCAAGTTCACCCCGTTCCCAAAATTGATTGATCTCATCAGAATGGGGCTCGCGCTGGCCAATATTGACGTGCTGGAAATACCCAAACAGTCAAGGGGCTTGACCCACAAACAGATCGAGGTGCTTGAATTAATTGGGGCGGGGCACAGCAACAAGGAAATTGCAGCCCTGTTGGGCATCAGTGTTGAAACCGTGAAAGGACACGTGAAAGACATTCTGGAACGCTTGAGTGCCAAGAACCGAATGGAAGCTTCCATCATTTATCGCCATAAGCAGATGCAGCAAACCAGGCAAACAGAACCGAGTCTGCACAATATTTAGTCACACCATCTAATTCCTCATGTTTTGAATGGCTTGGGCTACTTGTCCACATGCTATCCCCTAGGTTGTGCCCATTTTTTGGGGATATCCCCGCCATTCAGCAGTGCTCATTTTTCAGCGTTTAGGTAAACTGCCTACACGCAGTTCCACGTGGTTCCTACAAGGAGAACAAGAGATGAGCACCTCAGCACAACTTGAAGAGTTCATGAACGGTCTGATTCGCCGCAATCCGGGCGAGCCAGAGTTTCACCAGGCCGTTCACGAAGTCGCGCAACACATTATTCCTTACGTTGAAAAAAATCCGAAGTATGAATCTGCACAAATTCTTCAACGCCTGACCGAGCCAGATCGCATCATCAGCTTCCGGGTGTGCTGGGAAGACGACCACGGCAATGTGCGCACGCAGCGTGGTTATCGCGTGCAGCACAACAATGCGATTGGCCCCTACAAAGGCGGCATTCGTTTTCACGACAACGTGACCCAAAGTATTTTGAAGTTTCTGGCCTTTGAGCAAACTTTCAAAAACAGCCTGACCGGGCTGCCCATGGGCGGCGGCAAAGGAGGATCGGACTTCAATCCAAAGGGCAAAAGCGATCGCGAGATCATGCGTTTTTGTCAGGCATTCATGACAGAACTTTCACGGCATATTGGCCCATTCACGGATGTGCCTGCTGGCGACATCGGTGTTGGCGCGCGGGAAATTTCCTACATGTTTGGGCAATACAAACGCATTCGCAATGAATTCACCGGGGTGTTGACCGGCAAGGGCCTGGCTTTTGGTGGCAGTGAAATTCGAGTCGAAGCGACGGGTTATGGCGTGGTGTATTTTATGGAGGACATGCTTGCACACAAGGGCTTGAAACTGGAGGGGCGAGCATGCTCGGTCAGTGGTTCAGGCAATGTGGCGCAGTATGCGGTTGAGAAGATTATCGCTTTGGGTGGCAGGGTCATTACCATGTCCGATTCCTCGGGAACCATTCACGACAAAGACGGCATCACCATGGAAAAACTTGCCCATGTGAAAGAGCTGAAAGAAGTGAAAAGGGCAAGGATCAGCGAGTACGTCAACAAGTATCCGCAAGCTGAATTCATCGAAGACAAGCGTCCCTGGCACATTCCATGTGAGCTGGCATTTCCCTGCGCAACCCAGAATGAGATCAACGCACAAGAAGCCGAGTTGCTGGTGAAGAACGGGTGCATTGGCGTGTCGGAAGGCGCAAACATGCCCTCAGAAAAAGGGGCAATTGATGTGTTCCAGAATGCGCGCATTTTGTTTGCCCCGTCGAAGGCAGCCAACGCGGGTGGCGTTGCCGTGTCCGGGCTTGAGATGACGCAGAACAGCATGCGTCTTTCCTGGTCGCGTGAAGAACTGAACCAGCGTTTGCGCGCAATCATGGCAGACATTCACGCCCGCTGTGTGAAGTACGGGGCTGAGGACGATGGCCACATTGACTACCTGAAAGGAGCCAACGTAGGGGGGTTTGTCAAAGTGGCCGATGCCATGCTGGCGTACGGTGTAATTTAAACCCGATTACTTTCAATCGCAAAGGGGCTGCCTGAACATGGGTGGCCCCTTTTCTTTTGGTAGCATGGCTCATCCTGTTTTTATAAAGCGATTGCCATGAATGTTTTGATTGTTCACGCCCACCCGGAACCACAATCCTTTTGCACGTCCATGATGCAACGCATGCGCAATCGGTTCGAGTCTCAGGGGCATGTTGTTTCAGTGTCGGATCTGTACGCAAAGCAGTTCAACCCCGTGGCAAGTGCTGCTGATTTTTCACAGCGCAACAACCCCGACTACCTGGTGTATGCACTTGAGCAACGCCATGCGCAGAAAACGGGTTCGCTGCCCACCGATATTGCTGAAGAACTTGCCTTGCTTGAACAGTGTGATCTGTTGATCTTGAATTTCCCGCTCTACTGGTTTTCTTTGCCCGCAATCCTGAAAGGCTGGATTGACCGGGTGTTTTTATCGGGCGTGGTCTATGGCGGGCGCAATTTTTATGACCGTGGTTTGATGAAAGGAAAACGCGCCTTGCTTGCATTCACATTGGGTGGCCGGGAGCATATGTTTGGCAAAAATGCAATTCATGGCGAATTGGAAAGCATGTTGCGCCCGGTGTTGCGTGGCAGTTTGGGCTATGCCGGTTTCGACGTGTTAAAGCCATTCGCCGCTTACCACGTGCCTTACATTGCCCACGAGGAAAGGGTGGCAATGCTGGAACAACTGGATGCAGCAGTGGATACGTTGGCCACACGCCCTTTGATCGAATATCCAAGTCTGGATGATTTCGATCCACAGATGAATCCGCTGAAATAAATGGGGCAATAAAAAACCCGCGGAGCTTTCGCACAGCGGGTTTCAATAAAGTCTACAGAAGACCCTTCATACGAAGGGTCGTGTAGCGGTTTTGTTGTTTTTGCTATTCCTGTATTACTTGATGCCCAATTGCTTTTTGATCTTGGCAATCACGTCAGTTTGCACTGTCTTGACCATGCCTTTGACCTGTTTTTCAAGATCCTTGATCTGCTTCTGAACATCGCTCAACAACTTCTTGCGGTCTGTTGCACTGAATACTGACTTAGCGGCTGCGGCTTTCGCCTTGGCTGCTGGTTTTGCTTTGGCAACTGTTTTCTTTGCTTTGGCCGCAGCGTTCGCTACGCTGGCAGTGGCTGCCTTGGCGCGTGAAGTAACTGGTTTTTTGACTGCGGGTTTTTTCGCAGCAACAGGCTTTTTGGCAGCAGGCTTTTTAGCTGCAGCTGGTTTCGCAGCGGCGGGCTTTTTGGTAGCAGGCTTTTTGGCAGCAGCAGGTTTTGCAGCAGCTGGTTTCTTGGCAGTAGGTTTCGCTGCAGCTGGTTTTTTAGCAGCAGCAGGTTTCGCTGTGGCTGGTTTTTTTGCAGCGGCTGGTTTTGCAGCAGCTGGTTTTTTCGCGGCCGGTTTTCTGGCTACTGGTTTTTTTGGAGCTGGGGTTGCTTTGCTTGCCTCGGCTTCGACTGGCTTTTGATCTGTTGTAACCATGTTTTATAACCTTCCTTAAACGGTGTGGTGAGTTATGTGTACATCAAATTTAATTAACTGAAAAGCTTTTTTCATCAATACATGATCAACAACCCGTTTGTGTGTAATTTTCAATAAAATTTGTCGTTTTTTTTTCGCACCATGTCAGTGCGATTCGTATAAAAATTTCTGTATTTAATTGGCATTGCTTTTGCTAGTTTTCAGTTGATTCAACTTTGAGTGCACTGAATTGTTCAAGCATCTTTCCAAACTTTCTCATCACGCAGCGTGGCGAAGGCAACTTGAATTGTTGCTGGATTCTACCGGCGAAGGCATCTACGGAATTGATCTGAAGGGCCGTTGCGTATTCATCAACAAAGCAGGTGCGGAAATGCTTGGGTATTCCGCCGATGAAGTGTTGGGCCGGAACATGCATTACCTGATGCATCACTCGTATGCCAACAACGATTTAATGCCCGTGTGCCAGTGTCAAATTTTTCGTGCGTTTCAGGAAAACAAGGGTTGCCGCGTTGACAATGAAGTGCTGTGGCGCCGTGATGGAACCTGCTTTCATGCAGAGTACGCTTCCTACCCGATCTTTGAAGAACAAGCGGTGGTGGGCGCTGTGGTCACGTTCAACGACATCACCGAGCGGGTGGAGGCACAAAACATTCGGGCCGCTGCGCAGGTAGAACTGGAGCGCCGCGTAATTGAACGCACTGCACAATTACAAAAAGCCCACGACAGAATGCGCCGGCTTTCAGCGCACCTGACCACCGTGCGTGAAGAAGAGCGAACACGGATTGCGCGGGAAATGCACGACGACTTGGGTGCAAAACTGACAGCGTTTGATCTGGAGTTAAAAGCACTTTCCTATCGTTGTGCCAACGATGAAAAACTGACCCTGAGAATTGAAAGCATGCTGGACCTTGCGCAGGGTGCCATGGAAAGTTTGCGTCGAATACTTTCCGACCTTCGGCCAGGTGTTCTTGATCATCTCGGCCTTTGGGCTGCAATGGAACATTTGCTGGGCGAGTTTTCACAACGCACCAATGTGGTGAGCTCTCTCGACATTGACCCGGCGCTGGAACATGTCCGTTTAAGCAAAGCGACGGAGACCGCTTTGTACCGAATTTTGCAGGAAGCATTGAACAACGTTGGCAAACACTCTGGTGCAAACAAAGTAGATGTGTTGGTTCACACCGAAGGGCGTGCGATTGTTTTTCAGGTTAAAGACAATGGCCGGGGCATGGCTGTGCGCACTTTCAATGCCGGGTTCGGTTTAATGGGGATTGAAGAGCGCGCCTGGGACATTGGCGCGCGTTGTTCAATCGATTCAAGTTTGGGGCAGGGCGTGTGTATCAAGCTGCGTTTGCCCGAGGTGTTGGCCTTATGAATATTTTGATTGTGGATGACCACATGATTATTCGCCGCGGCCTGGTTCAAATACTTGAAGAGTTTGAGGGGCGTTATGTGATTGAGCAGGCAGCCGATGGCGTAGAGGCCATGCAAAAACTTCGCAAGACCCCCTTCGATGCGATGCTGCTGGACGTTGCGCTGGGCGAACGCGACGGCTTTGATGTACTGAAAAGCGTGCGCAGCGAATTTCCAAAGCTGGGTGTGGTGATGTTGTCCGTTTACCCGGAGGCGCAGTTTGCCCTGCGTGCCATTCGCAGTGGTGCCAATGCCTATTTGAACAAAGGATGTTCTCCGGTAGAGTTGGCACAGGCCATTCAAATGGCCTGTGCAGGGCAGGTTTATTTAACACCCGCCACCGCCAGCTTGATGGCCAATGATTTGCGCAAGCCTGCTGACCGCGCTCCTCACGAACGATTGTCGAACCGGGAAATGCAGGTGCTGCGTTTAATGGCCCAAGGCGAAACCGTTCAACACATTGCCCAAGTGCTTTGTCTGTCTGGCAACACAGTTTCAACTTACCGCGCCCGCGTGTTCGAAAAGCTGGAACTGAAAAATCTGGTTGACCTGGTGAACTACACCAAGCAGCACGGTCTGTAGTTTTCTTGTAGGGCCAGCACTACAACACAATCACAAATGCAGTGATACCCCACCTGTGCCACTCACGGCACACTGAAACCCTGTTCAACGCAGTGTTGCCGGAGAAGCGCCAATGGCCAGAATGCAGGGTTTCAGATTGGGTGTGTACGTGTTCAAGGAAGCCGAGGTGGTGGACTATGCAGCCCCCTACGGTGTGTTCTCGGTGGCCAAGCGGTTCGACCCTGAACTGGAAGTGTTCCTTGTTGCTGAAAGCATGCGGCCGGTGCAAACACAAGCGGGCTTCACTGTGCTGCCAAACTATTCGTTTTCCGACACGCCCGCCATGGATGCGTTTCTGATTCCGGGTGGCTTTGGTACCCGGCAGGAAATGAACAACGGTAATTTGCACCGTTATATTCATTCGCTCCCAGAGAATTGCTTGCTGACCAGTGTGTGCACCGGTTCGTGGATATACGCCCGCATGGGCTTGCTCGATGGCCTTGCTGCCACCAACCGAAAAGAACCCGATCGCCTTGAAGCGTCGCACCTTGGCAAAACACCCATCGACCGCCTGGCGGAAATTGCACCAGCTTGCCAGGTCAGCCGCGCGCGCGTGGTTGATGCCGGGCGGGTTGTGACCGGCGGTGGAATTGCCAGCGGAATGGAAGTGGGTTTTCACCTGCTGCGCCGCGCAGGTTACGACGAAGAATTTATTGCCGAGGTGGCCCGAGTGATGGAATACACCAAGGCTTACCAGCAATACCAACACGACATTGATTACTTCAGACCAGCCTTGAACCGCGCGTCTGCCTGATGATTGCCAATGAGTTGCAAAACCGCATAGGAGTTCACCATGTCCTTTTTCAAGAACCCGTTTGACCCCAACACCCGCCTTGGCATGCGTTGCGCCTGCGGCCAACACAACAGCCAGGCTGAACACGACCAACAACTGGCTGTGCAACAGATGGAAGAGCGTGCCGTTGAAAACGCAGTGATGCATGCCCTGTTTCCCAACGACCAGTTGCGCCGCAATTTCCTGCGGGCGGTGGGCAGTGGTACGGCCATGGCGGCCATCGGCAGCATGTTCCCTTTGGCTGCGGCCAAAGAAGCTTTTGCGCAAAGCAATGGCCCCTTGGAAAAGCAGAAGCTTAAAGTGGGCTTCATTCCAATTACTTGCGCAACGCCGATCATCATGGCGCAGCCCTTGGGTTTTTATGCCAAGCAAGGCCTGGATGTTGAAGTGGTGAAAACGGCAGGTTGGGCTGTGGTACGCGACAAATCGCTGGCCAAGGAATACGATGCCGCGCACATGCTTTCGCCCATGCCCTTGGCCATTTCCATGGGCGTGGGTTCGAACGCCATTCCATGGACCATGCCTGCGGTTGAAAACATCAACGGCCAGGCAATTACTTTGGCGATGAAACACAAGGACAAACGCAACCCGAAAGACTGGAAAGGATTCAAGTTCGCGGTGCCGTTTGATTATTCCATGCACAACTACCTGCTGCGCTACTACCTGGCGGAAGCTGGTTTGGACCCCGATCGCGATGTGCAAATTCGTTCAGTGCCACCTCCCGAAATGGTTGCCAATATGCGCGCCGACAACATTGATGGCTTCCTGGCGCCCGACCCGGTGAACCAGCGTGCAGTGTACGACGGCGTGGGCTTCATTCACATTTTGTCGAAAGAAATCTGGTCCGGGCACCCCTGTTGTGCATTCGCGGCAAGCAAGGAATTCGTAACCCAAAACCCCAACAGCTACAAGGCATTGTTGAAGGCTGTTCTGGACGCAACCGCTTACGCCCGCAAGGCTGAAAACCGCAAGGAAATTGCCGCAGCCATTGCACCCACCAACTACTTGAACCAGCCTCTGACGGTGGTTGAGCAAGTGTTGACCGGCACTTACGCCGATGGTTTGGGCGGGATCAAGAAAGACCCGCAGCGCATTGACTTTGATCCTTTCCCGTACCAAAGTTTTGCGATCTGGATTTTGACGCAGATGAAACGCTGGGGTCAGATCAAGGGCGACGTGGACTACAACAAAATTGCCAAAGACGTGTTTTTGGCAACCGACGCAACCCGTTTGATGAAAGAAGTGGGCATGCAGCCTCCTGCAACGCTGGACAAAAAATTCAGCGTGATGGGCAAACCGTTTGATCCGAAAAAGCCTGAGGAATACCTCAACAGCTTTGCGATTTCAAGAACCAAGGGTTAAGCGGCATGAAAGACTTCAAGAAGCAAAAGTGGGCGCCGTGGGCTTTGTCGGGTTTGATCCTGGTGGTGTTGATTGCGATCTGGACCATTGCCACCTTGCCCGAGGAGGCAGCAGTGAATGTCGACCCGGAATACGCAGCATTGGTAGGTCAGGCTGCATCCACGGGCAGCAAAACCCCCTTGCCCACACCGGGCGATGTGGGTGAAAAGTTGTGGGGCCACATTAGCGATCCGTTTTACGACCGGGGTACAAACGACAAAGGCATTGGCATTCAGTTGGGCTATTCCATTTTCCGTGTGCTGGTGGGTTTTGGTTTGGCTGCGCTGGTGGCCATTCCTTTGGGCTTTGTGATCGGCATGTCGCCTTTGCTGTACAAGGCGCTTGACCCCTTCATTCAAATTCTGAAACCCGTGTCGCCGCTGGCCTGGATGCCGCTGGCCTTGTACACCATTCAAGACAGCGATACCTCTGCCATTTTCGTCATCTTCATTTGCTCGATTTGGCCCATGTTGGTGAACACCGCTTTTGGCGTGGCCGGTGTGCGGCGCGATTGGCTGAACGTTGCAAAAACTCTGGAAGTCAGTTCCCTGCGCACCGCCTTTCAAGTGATATTGCCCGCAGCAGCGCCCACCATCATGACTGGCATGCGCATTTCCGTGGGCATTGCGTGGCTTGTAATTGTTGCCGCGGAAATGTTGGTGGGTGGTACTGGCATTGGTTACTTCGTGTGGAACGAATGGAACAACCTGTCGATTGCCAACATCATCAGTGCCATTTTGTTCATCGGCTTGATCGGTATGTTGCTCGACACGCTGCTGGCCCGCATGGCCAAGCTGGTCAGCTACAAGGAGTAAACAAAAATGACGACTGAACACAAGATTTTCAGCAAAGACCTGGTGCCCACCGAAAAAGCAGCTGCCTTCTTGCAAGTAGAGGGTTTGGTAAAAAGCTATGCGCCAGAAGATTCAAATGTGCCACCCGTATTTGAAGCGGTGAACTTTGACATTCAGAAAGGCGAGTTTGTATGCATCATCGGCCATTCAGGCTGCGGCAAAAGCACCATTCTGAACATTCTGGCCGGGCTGGATGAAGCCACCCAAGGCTACGTGATCATGAACGGCAGGGAGGTGGTTGGCCCCTCGCTGGACCGTGGTGTGGTGTTTCAAAGCCACGCGCTAATGCCCTGGATGACAGCGCTGAAAAACGTGGAGTTTGGTGTGCGTTCACGCTGGCCGAACAAGTCGCCCGAGGAAATCAGTGAACATGCCATGAAGTACCTGGACATGGTGGGCTTGGGCAAAGCAGCGCACAAAAAACCGCATGAACTTTCAGGCGGCATGAAGCAGCGTGTGGGCATTGCCCGTGCATTTGCCATTCAGCCGCAAATGCTGTTGCTTGATGAACCTTTCGGTGCGTTGGATGCGCTAACGCGCGGCACCATTCAAGACGAGTTGCTGCAAATCGTGAAGGCCACCGGGCAAACCGTGTTCATGATTACCCACGATGTGGATGAATCCATTTTGCTGGCCGACAAAGTGATGCTGATGAGCCACGGCCCGCGTGCCCGCATTGCAGAAATTGTTGAAAACACCATGCCGCGTGAACGCACCCGCAGCACCGTGCACCACGACCCCCAGTACTACGCCATTCGCAACCACCTGGTTGATTTTCTGGTGAACCGGGCAGCACCTGCACCATCAACGGAACCCGATGGCAACAAGTTGAACGCTGAATTGCACAAACAACCCACCGTGGTTCGCCCCGGCTTGAAAGCCCTGGCCAACACCGAAACAACACCCCCACTTAATTTGATTCAAAGGAGTGCACCATGAAACGAACCGACGTAACCGAAATGATTGTATTGGCCAAGCGCAAGAAAAAATGCACTTGGGACGACTGCGCCAAGGTACTGGGTCAGTCCAAGGAATGGAGCACGGCAGCACTGCTGGGCCAAATGACCTTGACTGAAGAGCAGGCCAAGAAGATTGGCGAGTATTTGGCATTGCCACCCGAGGCAGTAGATTGCTTGCAAGTGGTGCCTTACAAGGGATCACTGCCCACCGCTGTGCCTACAGACCCGCTGATTTATCGATTTTACGAGTTGATCAGCGTGTACGGCACCACCTTCAAGGAATTGATTCACGAAGAGTTTGGCGACGGCATTATGAGCGCAATCGACTTCAAGATGGATTTGCAGCGCGAACCCAACCCCATGGGCGACCGCGTCAGCATCAACATGAGCGGTAAATTTTTGCCGTATAAAACCTATTGATTTCAAGGCCGAATTTCGAGCCAGCTGAACACCCCGGGTTAGAATAGGCGCTTGTCTTATTTCTTACCTGGGGTAAAGCCGTGACTGATTCAACTGAAAACAATGCCGCCGCTGGCGACGAACTCGTGCTGCCTTCTGGCGTGAAGCTTACCTTCACCAAGCGTGGCACTGGCACACAAAAGCCCACACCAAATTCCATTGTGGAAGTGCACTATGAAGGCACTTTTCTGGATGGCAAAGTGTTCGACAGTTCAATTGCCCGAAATGAAAAAATTTCGTTCCCGTTGAACCGCGTAATTCCTGCGTGGACACAAGCTTTGTGTGAAATGGTGGTGGGTGATCGTGCGATTGTGTTCTGCCCTTCAGACACGGCCTATGGTGCGCGTGGTGCCGGCCCCATTCCTGGTAACACTGATCTGGTGTTTGATGTCGAGTTGTTTGACATTCGATAAGTTTTCACTAACTCGTCGGGGTTGTCGTTAAAGCCAACTCGGCTGGGTTGCCCGATTCCGCACTGAAAACCGCTTAATCCGTTGTTGAATTCATTCTTGCTCACCTCGCTTGGCAAAAAACATGGCCAAGTCTCGGTGTTGGCGAATCGCCAAACGCAGCGAATGAATTCAAACGGGGCGGTTTTCTTGAATGTGCGGAATAGGCAAACCCACTGCCGAGTTGGCTGAAGTGCCGTCCTCACGCCGTGGGCGCTACGCCACCCTGCGTAGTTGAAACTGCCGCGCGCCCCATTGAATCAGGAACGGCACCAAAGCCAGTGCAGCCAGCGAGATCACCACTTCCAGCGAGATCAGTTCTTCCAGCCGGTTCACCTTGGCCAGTTCATTGCCCGCATTCACGTACAGCATGGTGCCGGGCAGCATGCCAAGGAAGCTGGTCCACAGGAAGGTCCATGGCTGTACGCGCGTTAGGCCTGCCAGCAAGTTGAATGCAACGAATGGAATTACCGGGGCCAACCGCAGGCTAAGTAGATACACCACTTCGTTTTTCTCAATGCCTTTGTTGATATCGCTTAACTTGTTTGCAAACCGGCTTTCCACCGAATCTCGAAAGAAGTGCCTGGCAAACAGCATGGTCAGCAAAGCGCCGAAGGCCGATGCTGCGGTGGAAACTACCATGCACAGGCCAAAGCCCATGCAGCCGCCACCCACAAGCATCAGCACCCCTGCACCGGGCAGGCACAGGGCGGTCAATACCAGAAACACCAGAAAATAAATCAGGGTGACCAAGGTGGGGTGGTCCATGAAATGCATGGCCAATTCGCGTTGAGCCGCCAGCATGTCTTGAAGTGACACATCCATGCCAAGCCAAATGACGCACAACACCGCCGCCAGCAGCAGCAAGGCTGTTTTCTTCCAGTGTTGTTGTACAGCAAACGGCATGGTACTTCCTTAGCCTTTCAATACAATCGGCTCAATCGCGTTGCCCTGCGGCAATATGCGGCCAATAATCGCGGTGTGTTCGTAACCCAGTTTCTGCAATGCAGCCACACAGGCTTGCGCCTTGTCGCCGGGTACTGTGGCCAATAAACCGCCTGCAGTTTGCGGGTCGAATATCAGCGGGTAGCGCGGGTCATTCACGTAATCAGCCTGGTTGCGAATGGCGCGGCGCAAGCGCACGTTGGCGGGTTGCAGCGAACTCACAATGCCAGCGCTGACCATCTCAAGCGCGCCATCCAACAGGGGTAGGGCGCTTAAATCAAGTTCTGCATCCACTTCTGAGGGGCGTGTCATTTCCACCAGGTGGCCCAGCAAACCAAAACCTGTCAGGTCGGTGCAGGCTTTTGATCCGAATTCCCGAAGGCACTTTGCACCCAAGCGGTTGCTGATCACCATTGATTCCAGTGCCGCATCTATCCAGCGACCTTTGGTTTTCAATTGCGGCAGGGCGGCGAACAATGTTCCAGTTCCAATCGGTTTGGTCAGCAAAATCGCATCGCCGGGGCGCATGCCGCCCTTAATCATCACGCCGTCCAGGTTTTCATCCACCAGGCCGTTGATGGCAAAACCCAGTGCCAGTTCACGGCCTTCACCGGTGTGCCCGCCCACCAGGGCGCATCCTGCTTCGTTCAATACTTCCACTGCACCGCTCATCATCTGGAACAGCAATTCCTCTACTTTCGATTCCAGCCCCGGCGGCACGGTCACCACGGCGGTAGCCGATTGCGCTTCACCACCCATGGCGAACACATCACCCAGTGCATGGTTGGCTGCAACCTTGCCGAAAATATAAGGGTCGTCAACAAACGCCCGGAAAAAGTCGACGGTGTGCACCATGGCTTTGCCAGTTGGTACTTTCACAATCGCGGCATCATCGGGGGCATGCAGGCCCACCAATACATCTTCGCGATCAACGGGCTTTAGGTTACCAAGTGCGCGAGATAAAACTGTGGAGCCCACCTTGGCGCCACAACCACCGCAGCGCATGGCAATGGCGGAAATGGCCTGCAGGCTTTCTTCCTGCGTCAATGCCAAATTCGGTGTGTTGCCACCAGCGGGTTTTGCATTGGGGTCCATCTTATTGGCCATATCGGGAAATTCGCTGAATTTCGCCATGAAGCGGCGATCAATCCAGTCTTTCCACTGCCAAACCCACGCGCCGGCAAAGCCGAGCGACCCCTTGGATGCCACCGCGTATTTGTCGCCTGTGCTGATCAAGGCCAGCCAGGTTTTTTGTGGGCGGTATTCCAGCAGGTCGGCCCCTTGCACAAACAGGTGCAGGTTCTTGGTCAGTGGCTTGCCCATGCGCACAGCGAACACGCCTGCTTTTTCAAGCGGTGTGCTGGTCAAGTTGGCAATGTCGCCTGCAGCAAAAATTTTAGGATCGCGCGTGGTTTGCAGGGTAGGGCCCACGTTGATGAAGCCGCGTGAATCCAGTTCAAGATCGCTATTTCCAAGCCAAGCCGCGCCACCAGCTTGCGTCACCCACATAATTTCATCGGCGTGCAGGCGTTCACCCTGCTTGGTTTGCAGGGTGTGGCCATCAAGTTGCACCACTTCCGCGTCGCGGTGAAGCACCACGCCACGTTCATTCAATACTTTCTCGAATCGTGTGCGCACACCTGGGTTGTGGGTGGGCAACACATCGGCATCGGCCGTGAACAAGTGAAACTCAAGTTCATCGGGATTGCGCCCCATGGCGCTTAATTCATTGCGCAAGCGAAACTGCATGGCCAAGGCCAGTTCAACGCCACCTGCGCCGCCACCCACCACCGCAATGGTGGTTTTGCCTGCGTGGGTTTTCACACGATCCAGCAAATTCACCCAGCGTTCATTGAACTTCGCAATGGGTTTGACTGGCACTGCGTGTTCCAAGGCGCCGGGCACCAGTTGAACCTGTGGGGTGCTGCCAATGTTGATGGAAAGCGCATCGTAGGCCACGGGCGGGCGGTTCTTGCAAATTACTTTTTGATTGGCGCGGTCAATGCCAACCACCTCGTCCTTAAACAAACGGGCACCCGCAAAAGCACACAGACGACCCAGGTCGATGTGCACATCGTCGTAGCTGTAGTGGCCGGCAATGTAGCCCGGCAGCATGCCGGAATAGGGGGTGTGAATGTCAGTACAAATCAGCGTTAAGCGCACGCCGGGCCAAGGCTTCATGCCAAACATGCGCAGCACACCCACATGGCTGTGGCCGCCGCCTACCAGCACAATGTCACGAAGGATGGGTTGGTCAGATGTTTGCATGATGTACTTCTACTTCAGTGTTGTTGTTCTTGGCAGCTCGTTGTACGAGTCGAATTAATTCGTTTTGTTCGTTTTCCGGGGCAAACAGTTTCGCCCGCTCCGCGCATTGGTTTTTCAGTTTGGTGTACAGATTAACCTTACCCGGTGGCAGGGGTTTCGGATTCACAATGTCTTCCTGCAATTGTGTAAGCACATTGGCCAGCGCGTGGGAATTGCCCAACGGGAAGTAGCCGGGGTAGCCTGCACCCAGCATGCCGATGTTGCCATCAATGTAGCTGGCCACCACGGGTGTGCCGCTGCACACTGCCTCCATGATCACATGGGCCCCGCCTTCCATTTTGCTGGCATGCACCAGCACATGGGCGCGTTGAATGCGTGTGCGGGTGGCGCCGTGTGGCTGGTTGCCCAGCCAGCGGTAGTTGGGGCACGCCTGCATGGTTTCTTCGGCCGCCTGTGCCAGCTCAGGGTCTAAAGGCCCGCCAATGTGGTCGATGTATATGTCGCCATAACCGCGCAGCAGCACTGCGGCTTCCATCAGGGTTTGGGGCATTTTTTCATCGCGCAGGTGGCCCACCATCACCACCTTCAGGCGGCGTTTGGGTTTGGCAAGGGTTTTGCGCGAAGTAGTGGACTGAAAAATCACAGATGTTTTTGCCTGTAGGGCCTCGCTGAGCTTCTCCGCCCCTTTTTCTTGCAATACGATTAAATGCCGAGCCAACTCAAGCGACTTCTGTGCGGTTTCATCGGTTTCAATGTCGCGGTACAAGTCGGTGCCGGTCAGCGCCAGTATCAGGCCGGGGCTTCCCTGGCCCTCCATGCCGCGGCTTTGTGCCCAGGCAGCAATGGAATCAGCAGAACGCCGCGCGTGAAGTGCAACCATGGCTACATCACTTTGTGTTGCGGGCGTGTTTTCCCAGTGTTTCACAATGCGCACATTGAAGAATTCAGACAGGAATTGCTGCCAGCGGCGAGCGGTTTGCCAGTTGCCGTTGTTGGAGTCGGCCAGGGCAGGGCTTACAATGACAATCGATGGTTTAATCAAGACAACAGCCACTCTAATTGATACAGGATGGTTCGGGGTGTAAACCACCCAAGGTGGTACACTGCGAGCCTTAAGCAGTTTACACGATCCAACCCGCCCTTCACCGCGAGAACACGCATGCACCCAGCCGACGAAAGCCCTGTAATTCAATGGACCAAGGGCGATGAAACCTTCAGTGCGCGCTGGCAATCAGAACGGAACCTGGCTGTACCGGGCAAGGTGATGCTGGCCGACGACACGCTAACGGCCGACATGGCCTATCGCCTGGCTTGCGAAGGCACGGTGTTTCTGTGGCAAAGCGACTTTCAAAACGCTCGCCAACTGATGCAGGCCTTGGTGCGCCGTGTGGACAAAAACGCGGAGCACAAGAAAAGCAAAGCAGCCAAGTCCGGAAAAGCCGATGTGGAGTACCCACAAAGATTCCACCTGTACCGCCAAGGCCAGGCCCAGCGAGCGCGCATTCTGGGTTCAATCCTGATTCCTTTTAACGCCGATTACAGCATTCCGCTGCGCCGCGCACCCGATGTGTTGGCCGCGTGCTCCGAGGCTTGGGGCGAGCCGCAAGTGGATGGCCCGATGATCGTGACCTCGCTGCGTGAAATGATGGGTGTGGTGGGCGCTTATGAATGGCGCAAAAAAGGGGTCGAGGTTTCCGCACTTGGCGACCCGCCCAACAACCGCATACACCCTTATTACGGCGTGTTTTCGCCGGTGCGTGGCGAGTACGTGGATTTGGTGTTGAAAGCGCCCATGCCCAAAGCCTGCGAGGTAAATGGTTCAGCGGTTGATGTGGGCACGGGCACCGGTGTGTTGGCCGCTGTATTGGCGCAACGCTGGCTGAGCAATATTGTGGCCACGGACAATGACCCACGCGCACTGGAATGTGCACAGTTCAATATTCAAAATCTTGGCATGGTCAAACAGGTGACTGTGGTGCAAGCCGATCTATTTCCAGAAAGCAAAGCCGACTTGATTGTGTGCAACCCGCCCTGGTTGCCGGGCAAGCCCACTTCACCGATTGAACGTGCCATTTACGATGAAAACAGCGGCATGCTGAAAGCGTTTTTGGCGGGCTTGGCTGCCCACTTGAATAAGGGGGGCGAAGGCTGGCTGATATTGTCTGATTTGGCCGAACACCTGAAACTGCGTACGCGGGAAGAATTGCTGGGCTGGATCGAGTTGGCTGGTTTGAAAGTGCTTGCCCGAATCGATGCCAAGCCCAAACACGGCAAAGCCTTTGATGCCAGTGATGCGCTGTTTGATGCACGGTGCAAGGAAGTGACCAGTTTGTGGCGACTGGCTGCGGTGTGAATTGCTAGCGCACCGGTTTATGGCCCAATCGGCGCGAATCCCAATGCCTCGCCTGAAAACCGCGCACTCTGCTTTGTGGCGGGGCAGTAAAAAGTGATTTCATCGGCAGACTGATCAATCTGGCAAAACCATTCCCTTTCTCCCCGAGGCTCTCGCTTTGTGAAACACGAAGGGTCAAAAACGCCCGTATTAAGTTCGTCGTCAGGGGCTCTGGCGGAGTAGAAAAGAAATGCCTGAACACCCAGTGCGCGTATATGGGAACCCAATTGCTGGGTGAAGGTGTAATCACTTAAGTGCCTTAAGCGCGATTGAATGTGGTCAAACTTCGGGTTGTTGAGCAACACAGCGCGATCAGCTTGTAAATCCGCTGAAAATTGGGTGTCAACAATTTCGTTTGTGGCCACGCTCTCCTGGCATCACCCAAATGACTGTTGGCTGTTTTAATCCAGTGGCGCATGTTGTCCTGATCTCCACCCATCAGCGCGTACAAGGCGCGATAGCAGCGAATAAAGTACAGCGCCAGTTCTCCGGCTTTGGGTGCTGATCCAAATCTGTACTTATCTCAACTGTTCAGTTTTGCCGGGCCACTACTGTCAAGCCTGCGCCCAAAACACCGCAAATTTCTGCTCCGGGTCGGTGTACGCCTTGCACACCACAAACCCTGCCCGTTTTAGCAAATCTTCAAACCCGGTCAGCGTCCACTTGTAGGAATTCTCGGTGTGAATGCGCTCGCCCTCCACAAACTGGCGCTCGCCGCCGTCCCAGGTCACCACCACATCCCGAAGCGCCTCAAGGTGCATTTCAATGCGATTCAGTTCGGTGTTGTACAGGCCAATGTGTTTCCAGTCTTCCAGTTTGAAGTTGGTGCCCGCAAGTGTGTTGAAATGCAGCAGCATGTTGCGGTTAAACGCGGCTGTTACGCCAAGGGCATCGTCGTAAGCAGCTTCCAGCACAGCCTTGCTTTTCACAAGGTCAACACCGATCAACAAGCCGCCACCATTTGCGCCTGAACACACGCCGTGCACCTGCTTCAAAAACAGCAGTGCCTCTTCGGGCGTGAAGTTGCCAATGCTGGAACCGGGGTAAAACATGACCCGTGGTTGCGCCGGGTGAAGGGCCAGGCTGGCAGGCAGGCTCAGTTCACTGGAAAAGTCCATGCCCACGCCCGCCATTTCCAGCGCTGGAAACTGGCGTTGCAAACATTCCAGCGCACCTTTCAGAAAATCCACGGAAATGTCCACTGCAATGTATCGCGTTGGGTGAAACACATTGAACAGTTTTGCTGCCTTTTCGCAGTTGCCCGCCCCCAGGTCGATGAACGCCGACCCGGTGGGTACGTGTTTGGCCATGTCGTGGCCATGCACGCTGAAAACAAGTGCTTCAGTGCGGGTGGGGTAATACTCGGGAATGCAGGTGATGGCTTCGAATAATTTCGAACCCAGTTCGTCGTACAGGTACTTCGGCGAGGTGTGCGCCTTGCTGGAGCTCAACCCGCTGAGCAATTCTTCGCGAATGTGCGCGGCCTGGCCTTGATAAATCTGGATGAACTGTGGGGTGGGTGTCATATTTCGTCAGTGTAATAATGAAGTGGGCAGTAATCAAAAAGCCGCCTCGAGTCTATACAAGGATTGTGCCTTATTTTCTAACCTATACTGAAATTTCTGCCATGCGGCGGCGGTGTTTTAATCAACAAGGAGTTTAAAATGATCAGCTTTTCACCCTCCCGTACATTCAAGTGTCTGATGACTTGCGCCATGATCGGTTTGGCCGGTTTAGCGCACGCGGAACAAGTGTTCAGAGTCACCGCCATACCGGACGAATCACCCACCGAATTGGCCCGCAAGGCCGCTCCTTTGATGAAATACCTTTCTGACAAGCTTGGCATGAAAGTCGAGTACACCCCCGTAACGGATTACGCCGCCTCTGTCGAAGCGCTGGCGAACAAGCAAGTGGACATGGCCTGGTTTGGCGGCTTCACGTTTGTTCAGGCCAATGTACGCTCCAATGGCCAGGTAATCCCGCTAATTCAGCGTGCTGAAGACGAACAATTCAAATCGGTCTTCATCACCAACAATCCCAAAGTAAAGGCCTTAAGCGATCTCAAAGGCAAAAGCGTCGCCTTTGGTTCACCTTCCAGCACTTCCGGGCACTTGATGCCCCGTAGCTACTTGAACACCGTGGCCAAAATTGACCCGGACAAGGATTTCAAACGCGTGTCGTTTTCCGGCGCACACGATGCCACCATTGCCGCGGTGGCCGCAGGTAAAGTGGATGCAGGCGCATTGAATATTTCCGTGTGGGAAAAGTTTGTGGCAGATAAAAAAGTAGACCCTGCCAAGGTGCGCGTGATTTACACCACCCCGGCGTATTACGATTACAACTGGACCGTACACAGCGGCGTGCCAGCGGAAACCCGCAAGAAGATTGTGGATGCTTTCCTGGCGCTGGACCCGTCAACGCCCCAAGGCAAGGAAATTCTTGAATTGCAACGCGCAACAAAATTCATTCCCACCAAGGTGGACAACTATGCCGGCATTGAAAGTGCTGCACGTGCGGCGGGTCTGCTGAAGTGATCATTGAACTGGAGCAAATTGCTGGCCGCCATCCGGCGGCTGGCCGCGACACGCCGCCTGCACTGAAGAACGTTAGTTTTTCAGTGCAGGCGGGCGAGCAGGTCGCCATCATCGGTCCCTCTGGGGCCGGTAAAACAACCTTGTTGCACCTGTTGGCCTGCGCACTTGAGCCGGTTGCGGGCAAGGTGCTGCTTGACCACACCAACCCCTGGGGCTTGAACAAACGCGGGCTTCGCAATGTGCGCCGCAATTTGTTTTTGGCACCCCAGGTTCCACCTTTGCCCCCACGGCAACGCGTGGTCACCGCGGTGTTGGCAGGCAAGCTGCCGCACATGGGCTTGTGGACCAGCCTGCGAAGTTTGTTTTATCCGATTGACACGGGTGCAGCGCACGCAGCGCTGGCGCGTTTTGATTTGTCAGAAAAGTTGTTCGAGCGGGTTGACCGGCTTTCCGGTGGCGAGCGTCAGCGGGTTGGCCTGGCTCGCGGTTTGGTGTCGGGCGCAAACATGTTTTTGGTGGATGAACCTTTGTCGGCTTTAGACCCCGCGCGGGCGGAACAAGCCATGCAAACACTGGCCGAGGTTGCCCGGGAGCAAGGGGCTACCCTAATGTCCACACTGCACCAGGTGGACATGGCGTTGAAGCACTTTCCGAGAATTATTGGTCTGCGTGACGGCGAAGTGGTCTTCGATCTGCCCGCCAGCGAAGTGACCGAACAACGGCTGGTCGATCTGTACGCCCAGCACCTGGACGAGCTGACTGGCCCCGCGCCGGAACGCCCACCCACTCAGAACAAACCCGCACCAGTGGCGATGAATTGCAGGTGAACTGATGAGTAGCGTGTCTGCAAGCAGCAAAACCCCCGCCCTGCGGGACCCGGCGTGGTCCATGCGGGTGTTCTGGTTTTTAGCTGCCATTGTGTTGGTGTGGCCGATGTTTCAGCTCACCGAGTTTCGTCCCTGGATATTGCTGGACGAAGACAACCTGCGCCCAACACTGAACTTTCTGGGCGACATGGTTCCCCCGAAAACTGATCCTGAGTTTTTGACCATGGTGGCCAAAGAGGCATGGCGCACAGTGGCCATTGCCACCGCGGGCTTGGCCCTGGCCTGGCTGCTTGCTGTTCCTATTGCATTGTTGTCGGTGCGTGTCATTTCCATTTCCGCCATTTCTGGTCGCATGGCCCCTTTGCCCTCGGTGCTTCGTCAGCTGGTGCGTTGGGTGGCTATTGTGCTGCGTAGTGTGCCTGAATTGATCTGGGCGCTGGTGTTTGTGCGGGTGGTCGGCCTGGGCCCCACTTCGGGAGTGTTGGCCATTGCACTGACCTACGGCGGTATGTTGGGCAAAGTGTATGCTGACATTCTGGAATCGGGAGACGTCCATGTGTCGCAGAATTTGCTGCGCAATGGCAGTGGTCGTTTGCAGGCCTTTTTTTATGGTGCATTGCCTCAGAATGCGGCGGAATTGGCCAGCTACACCGTGTACCGGTGGGAATGCGCCATTCGGTCTTCGGCTGTATTGGGGTTTGTTGGCGCAGGTGGTTTGGGCCAACAACTGGATTCCTCAATGAAAATGTTTGCGGGTGGCGAAGTGGGTACCATGTTGCTGGTGTTCGTATTTCTGGTCTGGCTTGCTGACCGTGTCAGCAGTTGGTTGCGGAGCGCACTGGCATGAGCAAACCCATGAATGATTCTGCCCCTAAACTGCCTGCGCCTATTTTTGATGCGCGTTGCAAATCTTGCTGGATGGTATTTGGCTTGCTTGTGTTGGTGGTTCTAAGCTTCTGGAGCCTTGATTTGCAGTGGGAGCGTTTTGCATCCATGGATGCAATGGCCCGCATGGGCAAATTCATCGGCGAGCTGCTGACCCCGAATTTTGAACCGGCATTTGTTGCCAAAGTGGCATGGGCTACGGTTGAAACCCTGGCCATGTCCGCATTGGGCACTTTGCTGGCGGTCATATTTGGTTTGCTGTGGGCCTTGCCCGCCAGCAAAACCTATGCGGAAGACCCCGCGCGTTGGCGCACTTTAAGCCGCGGCGTGTTGAATGTGTTGCGCAGCATTCCTGAATTGGTGTGGGCAGCCTTGTTGCTGATCGCCGTCGGGCTGGGGCCATTTGCAGGTACTTTCGCATTGGCTTTGCACACCACGGGGGTGTTGGGGCGTCTGTTTGCGGAAAGCATCGAAAATGCGACCGACCAACCCGCCTTCGCCTTGCGCGCACGGGGGGTGGGTTCTGTGGCGGTGTTTTGGTACGCCACATTTCCGCAAGTGTTGCCGCAATTAATAAGCTACACCTTGTACCGCTGGGAAAACAACATTCGCGCAGCCGCTGTGCTGGGTGTGGTTGGCGCAGGCGGATTGGGGCAAATGTTGTCTTACCACATGGGGCTGTTCCAGATGGCCGAAACCAGCACCGTGCTGTTGTCGATGATGATATTGGTGGCGTTGGTGGATGTGCTCAGTTACTTCAGCCGAACCAGATTGATGAATTAACACGCAAGGAATTGGTCAATCTGGCCCCAGCATTCAGCTTCCTGTTTTTCCTGCTGCCTGAACCTCGGCAGCTTGTTCCTCGCCGCTCTTGTAATGCGGCACCCGCACCACCAGGCGTTTGGCACGCTGAATAAAACTGTTGTTGCCTTTCACTTCCTGTTCCCAGTATTTATCAGCCAGGGCGATATTCTTTTCCAGTTCCAGTTCAAAAGCCGCTTGTGACACTTCACCACCAAAGATATACAGCTTGCCATCGACCATTTTGAAGTCGCTGGCATTGCCGCCCCATGGGATGCCAAACATGATGCCGTTGGCGCAGTAGCCACCGTACTGGGGCAGGAATTTTTCAGGTTCCGCATCAAACATCGCTTTGTGTTCTGCGCTGGAGAAGTGAAAGTCCACATCCTGATACTTGCTGGCGTACAGGGCGTTTCCCTGCACGTAAGCATTTTGCGTGAAGTAAGCCACCACGTCCGCACCAAACAGCATCAAGCGATCCGCGCCTTCCATTTCTGCTGCGTTGACCGGGCTTAGGTCGCTGGCCGGGTTTTGGGCGGTCATCGCGCCGCAGCCGCTCAGACCAATAATCAAACTGCCCGCGATCAGTAGTTTGTGTGTGGGTAAAAATCTCAAAACCATTCTCCTGTACTAAAATTGATTCACGTCGGTGAACTGACCTGCGCGCACGGAAACAGTTCCACAGAATCTGGAATTGTGTCTGCGGTCATTTCCCGCGCATCCTCGAAATAAGGCGCTGGCCAACCCAATATGGCGCTGGCTTGTTCGCAGCGCAGGCGCAAGTGGCGGGCGTTTTCACCGCCCAAGTGCATGATGCCGTAGCGGTAGCTGCGCAACCATTTGAAATCTCGCTGCAGTTCTTTTGCGTCTTTGGGGTACTCAAACAGCAACGCGTCGGGAAACGATTTCCAGAAGCTGTTGCGTTGCAGAAAATTTGGAAAGCTCACCGCAGCAGTCTGTTCCAGTGTTCGATACACAAAGCTGGCAGCCGCCCCTGAAGTGGGTTCTGTTTTGCCCAAGGTGGCAGGGTCCATGTTGTGAGCCAGGGCGAATGCAATTTCATGCAAGTCAATCCCGTCCACACGCAAATACAGGTCAGAAAACTGCGAGGCCATGCGAGGGTTGAATTCGATCACGGTGATTTTATCGCTGGATTCATCGTGGAAAAATTCCATGTTGAACAGGCCATGATCGAACCCGACAGCCTCGAGAAACCGCCGCGCAATGTCGTGCGCGCGATCTTGTACCGCGTCGTTCAGTTTGCTGGGGTATTCAAAGCGCATGAATGCGTCGGTGTTGGGGTACATCACTTCGTCCACCACACCCAGCTTTCGAACCTGTCCGCGCCACACGTAACCATCCAGGTTGTACTGGCGGCCACGCATGGGTGCTTCCAGCAACATGCTGTGGGCTGTGCCCGCCTGTGGCAGGCGCTTTTTGGCAACGCGTTCAAAGGGCTCAACCAGATGCTTGATGACCCACAATTCCCATGGGCCAAAGCGTGTGTGGGCGTGCAGTTCATGCTCGCTTCGAACTTGCCTGGACAGCACCGAGAAAGCTGCCTTCACGGGTTTTACAAATTGCGGGTACTCAATGTGATTGGGCACGGGGCCACCGTAGGCTGCGTCAAGCCGGGCAAATGGAAGATTCGCCTCAGGGGCAACGCGTTCCAGAACCTCGCGGGCATAAAGTTTGTGCTGGCAAGCCAGAATTGCCTTCACCGGGGTACCGGGCCATCCCATTTTTTCCGCCAGCAGGGCGGCACACAACGCGCCGAATTGTTCGTGATTGGACGAAACCGCTTTGGCGCCAGTCAGTTTGGCCAGCACAGCGGCTTTGGCCACAAAACGTTCAGTGTCAAACCAAAGCAGGCGCGCATTGCTTGGAAACGTGAACAGGTCAAACCCGGACACCACGCTGGGCCAATGTGACTGAAGTCGTTTGGCGCCTTGTTCATCCCAGTCGTAATTGAACAGCAGCAGTGTTTTTGGATGTGGCATGTTGGGCGTATTGTCTCGCAGCAGGGCAGTTTTCTGGCGGTTCACTAAATGTCATTGAGTGACCAGTCGTAATCGCTATACGCAATTGGCAACGATTTGGATGCGATTTTATCGACTATTTCTGGTGAATCGCTCATGTCTTTTGCCCATCTTGCAAATACATCTTTAACTTCCTTGAAACCTTGATGACCTTTTTGAAAGTCTTCAGCGAACCATTTAAAAATTGGGCTGATTTGAAGTTCGCCATTCTTCACGCGGTTGCGGCTGGGGTCGGCCACAAAGCGGCGCATGCCATCGTTCAGTTGTGCATTCAATTGTGTGGCAGTAAATGCCTCGTTGCGCAGGGCAGGGCAGCCAATGCTGGCGCAATTCACGGCCGCGTGCACACGGGGGTCGTTGTACCGTGGGCGAAGTTGCTCATGTTCAATCCAGTCCAGGTGGTGCTTTTTCCCCAGCAGTGTAAAAAACTCCTGTTTCCAAGGGCTGCTGAACACCCCGCCAATTTCCTTGATGGATTTGATCTTCGGGTACTTTGTCAGAATCAGTTCAATAGTAAAACCATTGTAAGCATTGATCAAAAATGCCATTTGCTGGTTTTTACTGAATGCATTGAATTCTGTTTGGCTTACCGCAGACCATTGGCCCAGCACTTGTTTCAGGGTTTCGCGGTCTTTTTGGAAGCCGGCGTAGTCTACGCGCGATTGTTTGTTGTCTGGCAGCCACTTCACATGCTTTTGCAACAACTCATTCCAGGTGTTGTAGTTGTGGTCAAAATCGGCTGCAAAGCCTGTGGTACTGAATAAAAGTACAAACAGCAGGAAAAATTTTCGGGTGGTTTTCAACATGGTGGCTTGGTCTGCAATAAAGTGTCGGTTGGAGTGCCCGCAGACCTGACAAGTTCAATGGCCTACCCAAGCCTATTCGCGCCACTGGTCGATTTGGTTACACACCATGCTTGTGTGTCATGAAGTGTTCAATCGCGTCTGCAAACCGTTGCCCATGTCCACCTTTTTCCGCAGCGTAAATTCGGCCGGGTGCCTTCATTTCAAGCTGTTCTGGCAGGTCGGGGTCGGAAGACTGAACAATAACAGGCGTGTGTTCGCAGTATTCAAGCAAAAATTGCGCAGTGTTTTCCGCTTTGGAGTCGCTGACATTCAGGTCTGAAATAAGCAGTTGGCAGTTGCTGTTGGAGGCTTTTAATTGGGCCAGGCTTCGGAAGTAGCGCACTTCGACGCGGTCTTCCAGCAGGCGTGTCAAATGAGTTTCCAGCACAAAGCGGTGCATCTCAAAGTCTTCAAGGCAGAAAATTACGGGTTTCATGCAGCGGTCCGGCTCGAACAGTAATTTTCATATGCTACGAGAAACAAGGTGAGGGTGAGAAATTTTGGCGTTTTTTATCCCTCACTATGGGGTTGTCATGGTTTGTTTGCGTTGTCGTTCAATCGAGTAAACTCATCCGGTTTTTGCACGTTTATCACTAGATCCGGGGACTTACAACGCTTTGTTTTAGCGCGTACATTGGAAGTGAGCATTCTCGTAAAGTAGACAGTCCGTTCAGGAGAAAATTTTGAGCGCAGTATCCACCACCGAATTGATCGATTCATGAACAAACAATGCGCCTTGGCGTTTGGAATCGTATTGTTGTTTTCTGGTGCTCACGCCAATGCCGAGAGCACCGAAAGCGATTTGCCTGTGTGGCTTCAAGAGAAGTTTGAGCCGGTGCACTATGACCTGACCCGTTTTGTGGACAACACGGCCCGCAACCTTGACCAATTTTTTGGTACCGATGACAGTCTTTTTGTCGAGAACCAGTCTTTTTTGCGTGTGGCTCTGGATCAACGTCTGCAACCCGGTGAATCCAAGCTGGATCCCAGCGTGCGTTTTCGTGTGGATCTGCCCACCACCAAAAAGCGATTGCGCCTGATTATCGAAAGCGATATTGAAGAACCTTTGGGGCGATTGACCGAGCAAGGGGTTCGAGAGGTGCGCGGCGGTGAGCGTTTCGACACCAACAATTCCGCGGTGGGGCTGGAGCAGCGATCCTCGAAAGACCCTACTCAAGCCTGGGTTCAAGGCCTGGGTTTGGGGGTGAAGTTTGGTTCGCCGCTGGACCCCTATGTTCGGTACTCCGCTGCGCGGCAATGGAATTTTAGCGAAAGCAAATGGCAAATCAATTCACTAAGCCGGGTCACGCAGTTTAATCAGCGCGGTCTGCAGGTGCGCACCAACTTCGATGTCAACAAACCACTGGAGCAAGACCTTTCGTTGCGGTTTCAAACCTATGTTGAATATGAAGAAATGCGGGGTTCCGTGGTGTTTTCACAAACCGCGGAAATCAACCGAATTCTGGATTCGCGCACCGCGCTTCGTTACGCCCTGATTGTGGTGGGCGAGGACAGGGGCGAGAACACCATCAAGGACTACGTTTTGCAAGCCTACTACAGGCGCGACATCCACAAAAATATCCTGTTTGTGGACATTATTCCTGAAGTTCATTTTCCGACCGAAGGCGGTCGGGACCCCTACCTTGCGTTGACTTTGCGGCTGGAAGCCTTTTTTCGTGGTAACTTTGGTCGAACCTTGTAACCGGAACGTGCCTGGCTGCGAATACAGAAAACCAACCGCAACCTAAAGGTGAACCTATAATCAATGTAAATCTGTTTTCCGGATTTCACCTGGTTTCTTGAGCTTCACCCATGCCGTCTATCTTTGTACTGTTTGCTTTTGTTTTATTGGTTGTTGGAAGCTATGGTTACACCAACCAGCCTGTCCAGGAGCCGCCTTGGACAAAAGTCATCCCCGGTTTTGCATTCTCGCCCTATCAAGCAGGGCAAAGTCCGCTTGACAACATCGAACCGACGGTTGATGACATCACACGCGACCTGGCTTTGCTGAAGGGCAAAACCCGGGCAGTGCGCACCTACACCGTGGCGGGCGTGTTTGGCGATATTCCCCGCCTTGCCCAACAGCACAACATCAATGTGGCCCTGGGTGCCTGGCTAAGTGCCGATGTGGATGCCAATAACAAAGAACTTGCAAGGCTTGTCGAGATTGCCCACAGCCCACCGCACAACATTGTCCGCATGGTCGTGGGCAACGAAACCATTTTGCGCAAA
>Ga0209024_1000648_pt1 | contig 49455 bp, 84 predicted proteins | sample AutmiccommunBRH5_FD_187380 | JGI IMG/M metagenome (GOLD analysis project Ga0209024, IMG submission 187380) | Deep subsurface microbial communities from Mt. Terri, Switzerland - Autotrophic microbial communities BRH/5 (SPAdes) (version 2) | ecosystem: Environmental > Aquatic > Deep subsurface >... | reverse complement strand
TAAAGCCGTTCCCTGCCCATGATCGGCTAATTTTCTAAGCCATTTCACGGCCTCTTTGCTGTACGGAGGATTTAACCAAACGCGGCCTTCCCATTCCTGTGAAAGCCCATCATCAACTTTCGAATAGTACTTTGCCGCAGTTGGCCAGGGCATAACTGGCGGGCAACACGGGTCCAAATCAAAATCGCCCAACGCCTTGATAATTTCCGGCGGCGTTAGCCATGTATCAGATTTCATTCTGGCCGACTGGTGGCCGCTCATTCCTTTACTCATCACCAATACCCATTTCTTCCGCATACCGCTTCGATACCGGCACCTTGACGCCCTTCTCCGCTGCCGCCCAATTCAAAAATGCGATCCACTCGGGCCATTCTTCTTTCGTAAATTCCCGCGTTCGGTGTCCCAGCATCACAACACCGCCGTCGAAGCCTTGTGCAATGCGTGTCATTTCCTGCCGGTATGCTGCCGTCAGGATGTCTTTCCAGTCCTCCGCGCCGATGTATTGCATTGCTCCGTTGATTGGCCATTGCAATTGCTTTGCAAATGCGGCCAGAATTTGCCACTGAGCGCGATTTTGAGCAATAGTCCTGGTGTCGGCCTTAATCTCGACTAAAAACCCGTCAGGGGCGCTCAGAATCGCCTGAATGACGTGTTCGCGTGACTGCGTGAGCTTGTAGGTTTGTTTTTTCATTATTCCCCCATCGCATCCGAACTGCACCGCTCCGGATGCGCTGCAAACGCCGTGCACGGATCGCGGCTCATGATTAGCACGTTGGCGTAGATGAATATCGCCACGGTCAGTAGTGTGTAGGTGATTATTTTCATAGTGGCCTCAGTGCAAATCCGCTTGCTTCAGTTTCAGGCTCACCTTTTCCAGTTCGGCCTGTCTGTGCGCTTCAAATTCAAGGCGCTTTATGCGGCGCTGTTGAAACTCAACTTCCTTCCAGTCTGCAGCGTCATCCAATATTTTTTTGATTGCACCGATAGCCGCCTCCGGACTAATGCCGCCAGTTTTCTCTTTTGCATGCTCAATCAATGCTGCAGCGCTAATAGTCGGTGCCTCGATTCCCAGCAGATATTGCTCACCAGCGCCACGCGGCAATCGTCCTGCAGCAATCGCCTGTTTTATTGCCATGGCCCTATGCTCGCCATCGAACCCTGCGTTAATGGTCCATTCGGCACGGGGGTCTGCAGTAGCTATCAAACGGTTATAGGCCTCTTTGAATGCCATTCGAGCGCCGACCTTATCGCCCTGGTTGTAAATGTCTGCAGCAATGTTTCGCGCTTCCGCTACTTCTTTCGTCCATACCACTGTTGCAAATTCATCAAACGACTGCAGCGCAATACCCCAGGCTTCTTCTGCGCCGATATGTTTTGAACCGGTATGCGCGGCGATGATCTCGATGATATCTGCAGGAGCCGGAGCAAATCGGCCTGTTTGAACGTGCTTACGGATAGCGGCCAGCAAATGCTGCAGCGGGTAATCTTTCAGCGTGTCGATGACGAGCTGCATGGCTGGAGTTGATAGGACTTTGCCGCCCGGCATAACTTCGTTAGCTGTTGTCCAGGCGTCCGTGAATGTTCTATAATCGTTTTGGTTCATTAGTTCAGTACCTTGAATGTTGAATCAATAAAATTGCCTTCGCTTTTTTCTTCCCAAAGACTTGAGTAGTCTTGGCGTTGCATAGGCTGTTTATAGCCCGGCTTTCTGTTCGCTGCAGATGCCGGGCTTTTTTGTTTCTCATTTTGTAATTTTGCGTGGCTTAAAAAAGTCGCATCCCATCCTGGCCTTGCTTCCCCTCTTTCCTCCCAATAAAAAATAAATTCCTCAATCAATTCTTCGGCAAAAGATTTAGCCACACCTGCCTTTGCTAGTAATTCGTAACATCTTTCGCTTGGAGCCCAATTTTCAGGGATAGAAAACTTTTCTTTTGCCTTCCTTGTTTTTTTCTTGTCGTATGTAGATATATCGTTAGATATATCTTTAGTAGGTGGATCTATAGTAGGTGGATTATATGACTGCCCTTTTCGGGGCAGTGGGCTGCCCTTTTTAGGGCAGTGCGCACTGCTCTTTTCGGGGCAGTGGCTATTTCTCTGCTCTGTAGCACTGCTCTTTTCGGGGCAGTGGCGCTTTTCCTTACTTGCAGAGCGTTTCATATCATCAACAGCATCGGTAAAACGGAAGTATGAAAAGCTGCCGTTTATGTCTCTCAATATGTGCTTAACGAGCAATCCCTTTGCTTCAAGCTCAAGGAATTTTTTACCAATTCCCTTTGTGTTCTTGATAGAAAGAATTGGCAAATCATCGAGAACTGCATCGTACTTAATCCAGTAGTAATTAAATCCATCATGCTGAACGGTTTTTATTTTCGGGCTACTAATCAAATCGGAAAGCCAATCAAGCAAAAGCGCATCTTGAGCGTCTAATCCATGCTCAATTAGCTTTTCCTGACTGAATCCGTTGATCGTGAATTTCATAATGGACGATCTGATCCGTGATTTTTATGGAATCCGTATTTAATATTTGCGGCTATTTTTGCTTTAGCTGCGTCCTCTATGTCTTTATACAATCCTAGTGATTTATTCTTGCCATTAACGCAAATGCAAACTCTCCACTTTCCAGCGCCTTTATGCCAACTAACGCCCATATAGCCGCTTGTGTTTTTAATTCCGATTCTCATGTTTTTGCAGTTTTCTGATTGAATGGCCTCCCTTAAGTTTTCCCATTTATTATCAATACCAGAGCCATTTATATGATCAATCGCAATAGGCCATCTCCCAGTCATATAGAAAAAAGCCAATGTATGCGCGTAATAATTCTTCCCAAGGATCGCAATTGATCTATATGGTTTTTTATGTACCATGTACTCACTTCCTGCTGTTTTCCCAGAAAATTGCGTGTTCCAACGTTTCCAATGCCTGCTCTTACTAAATAACTCAACACTCCTTTCTTTCCATGTAAAAATTCCAGTTCCAGGCTCGTAATGCAGTAGCTCTTTTAAAAGTTCTTGTGTTAATTCTTGTTTCTGTTTCATAATTAAGTCTCGTTTCGTTGAAGCCAGCTTTTTAACCTTGCCCGGTTTAGCTGGCTTTTTTGTTGGCAAATTTCTCACAATTACGTTCAACCAATGCCCAGGGCGGTTTACCACCAAGCCGGGCATAGTTCTTGTCATATTCAGACGGACGCGGACGCCGATCAGGAAACTTATCGAGCCATCGATCCATGACGCCACACAAACCCATGCTTCCAGGCTCGTACTGTCGCGCTGGCGGCACGAATTCAGCACAATCGATGCAGCGCACCGAGCTCACGCGTACGGGTCCCTATCGTCAAAATCGTTGTGCTCACCGGCCCCTTTGAAAAAAGCACAGACCGGGATCACAGCAATAACGCTAATCAGTCCCCAGATGACCCAAGCGTTCATACATGCACCCACACAATCCAGGCCAGCCAGGACACGGCAGACAACCCAAACGCGCATATCATGTAAACAATACGATCAAGCAACTTGTACGTATCGCCGCCACAGGGCAGTTCGTAAGCCGTTAGGAATGCTAGCAGCGTGATTAAAAGCGGAATCATCCAGGAACTAAACATTTAGAATCTCCAAATTTCATTAAATTTACGGTCAATATGGGCGCACAGAATCCGGGCAAAATTGCGCGGGAATGACCATGCGTATAAACAGACATTTATTAGCCATCCCTGAATTGCTCTTACTAAATCCATACTTACTCCCGGTATTTATTAAATTGAAATTTTGATGATGCCGCGTGCGACAGATGCGCTTATTGCTGCGCACCGGGCATTAGTTGCCGCGTTTCTAACCTCCAGTTTTTCGTAGATTTTTGCGGAATGGGCCTCAACGGTTTTCGTCGAGATTTCCAGCAGTCTAGCAATGGCCTTGTCGGGCTTGCCTTCGCAGATCAGGGCCAGAATTTCGCCTTCCCTGGCCGTCAGCGAGCCTTTTTCGATAACTTTTGCTTTTAATTTCAGGTTGATACTCATGTCATTTCCTCTTGATTGATAGGTAAATGCCCTAACAGGGGCTGTCCTAATTATTTTTGTTGAAAAAAGTCGTCATACTGTCCCCACGTTGAAAAAACGCCCGGCTCAATGACCGGGCTAGGTAGGGGAACGATATGAAGCAAGCACACTTTTACCGCCGTGTGCTAGGGTGGGTAAAATCAGTTTCTGTTTATCTGGTCAGGAAGTCTTTTTTTTGCAAGGTTATTAATGGCCGTGCCAAGATCATAAGAAGTCTTTTTATGGACACCGTTTCTCAATCTGGTGACTGTTGGCTGGGAGGCGCCTATCTCTATGCCGATCGCCTTATCAGTCATTCCAGACTCATATAATTTAGTAAGGATATCTTTTATGTTCATGGATAAAGATTGTAATACGAAAACGTATTGCGCTCAAGATTTTAAATACGAAAGCGTTTTTGATAGCTTAGATACGTCAGCGTATATTTGCTGCACTATGAATAAATTACGCGAAACGCTACAAAGGGAAATGAAAAGGCGGGACTGGAACCCCTACGATCTGGAAAATAGGTCAGGTGTTCCGCAGCCCACTATTCATCGATTTTTAACCGGCAAACACGACGACCTAAGGTCCAAGAATGTTATTAAATTAGCTAAGGCATTGGGCTTAACGGAGTCCCAATTGAGAGGACTTGAACCAATACCGGGCGATGACGATCAAAGCAGTAGAGTAGATGAGTTATTAAATTCTTTACCCGAGATAAAAGCGCTGACAGCAAGCGAAGTTGAAGCGTATTGGCTGGGTATTATTATTATGTGCAAGAGGTTGATTGCAGAAGGACTTTATCCCGACAATGAGGACAGCCGAAGGGCCCTATTCTGGGAAGCATTTGACCTGATGGCTAAATACAATTACCCGGCCATAGCATTAATTGAGGGATTATTGCGCGACAAGGTTCGCAATTCTGAAAAAAAGACTGAGGAACAGCTATAATGTTTTCTTTAGCTTCCTACGAATATGTCAGTCCAGGATTACAAACTGTATCACCTTATAGAGTCACACGTGAGAGACGAAAACCAACAGACAAAAATGGCCAATGACATTGTTACGATCCATGACAGACGTTGCGGTCAGGACCGACGAAAGAAGGGAAAGTACGTAAAAGCCGAAATCAGCATCAAGACTGATAGCGCAGAAATAAACGCGACGGGCGGCACAGTAACAGCCACAAAGAACAAGGATGGCGAGTCAATTCAGGCAGTCGGTGCCGTAATTAAGAAAAAATAGCTTAAAGTAATCTTAAAAACCACATAAAAAGCCCGTATTTAGCGGGTTTTTTTATGCCAAGAAGAAAAAAAATACGATTTCGCATTAAAAAAATTTGACTTGCTTGATACGTTTGCGTATTATTTTAACCAACGAAACGGAAAACGTATCACCACGGACCGACGCAGATCGGCGCGCATTCCCCGCGTAGAAGTGGGAGCAGCCCCCTGAAATACCGGGACAGAGTTGCAGCAACCGCTCTTTTAAACGCATTCAATGAGTGTGCTTAAAAGATTCATAGCAGAATCTGCCCTGGTGCAATGCCAGGGCCTTTTTGAGCCGCTTACCTTATGTGTTTTATTCAGAGCGCATAGGGTAACTGTGCTCCCACATTTACATCCTAAAGCTCTGCCGGCTGAAACACGCCGGCTCTTTTTCAAAGCAGATTCCGAGTCTGTTTTGAAAAATTAACAACGAATGATTATGACTGCTGCAAAGCATCATCAGAAGCCAGCTGATGATATTGGCGAATAAAAGACGAAGACGGCTTAATTGGCTGCACGGGAAGCCCAAAGCCGCAAGTCTGGGCGCAAACAGGAGCCGAAGCTGTATAAAGTCAGGCAGCCTAAGCTCAGCCGGGTAAGTGCTGAGCGCTATCAAGAAAGCGGTTAATGCGGAGACTGATCCGCGCGTTAAGTGCACTAACGTATTTGTTCTTCGTCTAGCGGTGAGGACGCCTAGCCATGGAAACGCTGGTTCAAATCCAGCATAACAATATGCCGGAGATCAGTACCGGCAGCCGCTTTCTTGATGGCCCTATTCAACCCTTCACGGGGATTAAATAGCACTCTTGGCGGGGCCATCAACCTATTTTTGGAGGTAAGTATGAATGAGTTAGAACGCAATGAAATTGCTGATTTAGTGAGCAAATCGATGCTACAGGCATGGCAACTAGGACAAACATATTGGGCTCAAGCAGATAGTGAATCCTGGTCGCAGAACAAGAAAGCTGATGATACACAGTCTAAATTTCAGACGCTTGTTGATGAGGTTCGCGCAAAGATTCTCGAGCCATTCTAATTGGAGGTAAGTGTGAACTGGCAGCAAAAACAAGCAGCAACGCGGCAACTCATGATTGAACTGTTTGGGCCTGAATCGGAAGTGGGCTCATCCGCGTGGAAAGCAAGACGTGATCAGATACTGAGCGATCAGATAGCGCGGACAGACATAGCGCTTATGCAAAGGGCCAAAGCGCTGAAAACGAATTTTGAGATGTTCAGAAATTCACACAAAGAATCCCGACCAGACGGGAAATTAGACTAGGAGAACAACAATGGCATTTTCAGATGAATACAGACTAGAAAACCGTATCTTGTCTCACGAGGTACGCAAAAAACAAGAGCGGGAATTGAGCGGAAAAGCAGAGTTGAGCTTTTGCCGGTATTCCAGAGATACCGAGAAAGAACTGGGAAAAACACAAGGTTACTTTTACGGCGCATTAGTGGCGCTGATGATATCCATTCTCATTAACTTCATGCAGTGGCTTGGCCATCAGGTGCCAGCGCTATGAAATCATACAAAGTAATAATAGCTTTCAAAAATGATTACGACTATGAAACAACCGTCTACGCAGCAAACAAGACGGACGCACAGGCCGAAGCTTTGAAACGCGCAAAAAACGATGGCTGGAAAAATCCCGTTAAGAAATATCAAGTTTTGGAGGCTGCATGAACATTTACGAACGATATGAACAAAATCAATGGCGCAATCTCGATAAGCCGAAAAGAAAGCCCCGATTATCGAAACGGCAAAAAATGTTAATGCGCGGGAAATACAGGGTGCCTATTTGTCAGCGGCTCGATTGGCAAGGCCGACGTGATGCACGTTTAGGGCTAACGCCTCGGTTAGAGTGTCGCAATTATCTGGCAGGATTCTCGCGGCAGTATGTAAGAGAGCAAATTCAATCAAATACGGCACCATTTTAGGAGATAACCGTGACAAATATCAACTTATTCGAAAAACTTTATAGCATTGACGTTAATCAGCACGTCGAGAAAAAAGGTAAATTTTCTTACTTGTCATGGCCTTATGCAATCGCTGAACTTAACAAGTCAGATCCAGATGCAAGTTGGAACGTATGCCGGTTTGACGGACTTCCATATCTTAAAACTGAGTGCGGGTATTTTGTCGAAGTCGAAGTGACTGTGAATGGAAAAACGCGTTCTCAGCTTCATCCGGTTCTTGATAACAATAACAAGCCGATTCCACAGCCGAATTCATTCCAGATTAATACATCGATTCAACGGTGCTTGGTTAAAGCGATAGCGCTTCATGGATTGGGATTATACATATACGCTGGAGAGGATTTGCCGGAGCAGAGAGAGCCGACTGAAGACGAAATAAACGCATCAATCGACGAGGCTACAGTAGTGCAGGAATTGAATGATTTGTGGCGAACAATACCTGTAAATAAGCAGGCTAAATTCAAGAAAAAATTCAAGGATCGTAAAGACGAATTAACAGCGGTCGATAAGAACATGAGTACAAATTCAAATTATCAGCCAGAGCAAGCTGCATAACATTATCGCCGCCTTCTGGCGGCAAGGATTTAACGTGAAAGAATTTGATTTAGAAGCGGCAAAAAATGGCGCTCCCGTTGTCACTAGGGATGGCAAGGCAGCAAGGATTGTCTGCTTTTATAGGAAAGATGATACATATCCTATTATTGCTCTTGTTAATGAAGAAGAAAAAGAAGATTACTATTCATACACAAAGGATGGAAGGCTGTGTGCTGGCAAAGATCACTCAGTAGATTTGTTCATGGCTCCAGTTAAAAAGAAAGGCTGGATTAATATTTATCCGTTCTTTGGCGATCTAGGGCCAACCAAGATTGCAGAATGTTCTTATGTTTTTGCTTTCGAAGGCGATGCAAATAACGCTGCTGCAGAGGATAGGCTTGCTTGTGTTGAGGTCGAGTGGGAAGAATGAACGACTTAATCAGCACACAAAAAGCCATGGAGCTGCTGGGCGTTGAAAATCACGCCCGGTTTCGAGCAACATCAAAGAGCCTGCCCGGTTTCCCGGCTCCGGTCGTGAAGCGCAACGGCCACAGGCCTAACATGTACAGCCGGGCAGAAATCATTGAGTACGGCAAGACTCATCGCATCAATAATGAAATCAATTCATACCTGAGTCAGTATGTGCAAGCTCGCAAAAACGGCACCAGCACATGCACGCCCAGGCCGATTGATAGCATGGAAATACAATTCCTGAGAGGCGAATTTAGCCGGATCGATCAGCAAGTGGCTAAGCTGCAAAGGATTAAGCGGGCTAGGATGAGTCAACCCAAAACAATACGAATCAGCATAGGAGATAGGGCGGCATGAGTCCGATCACTTGGCGACAGCAATCAAAATCAAAATGGATATCATCAGCCGGCGCCGCAATCCTGAAATACCGTTTCGCTGACCGCTATTATTTTCTACTGTACGCGGACAGCAACAAGGCCGAAATGACCGACTACAAGCGGTTCGACACACTAAGAGAGGCAAAAAATGAGAACACTATTGCATAGCACCGTATTGTTATTACTGGCGGTTTTGTCATTGATCGAAGGAAAATTTACGCTTACTGTTATTTTTGCATGTTCGGCAGTGATAATAAGTACGTTAGCCATGCATATTGACGATGCGTTTAAGAAAACATTGAGGCGCAGATGATTGAGTTAATTGAATTCACCCGGCACGAGGGCCAATACTGCCCGGTCCCGCCCGATCAAAAAGTGATCTACCGGACTATCAGCGGCGGCGAGATAAGCCACGTGCACCGGCAGTACCCGGCAGGACTGTTGAACTGGACGCTGACGCCGGCAATTGGGCGGATTTATGATTATAGGGTGATGAAATGAGCAGAGAAAGGCCGATTATATTCAGTGCTCTGATGGTTAGGGCTCTTCTGGAAGACAGGAAAGCTCAGACGCGGCGGGCTTATAAAAATAGAAAACACCCGGACTTCGGGTGCGACATAGCTGCTTCAGAGATTGTTCGCGAGGAACAGCACGTCATCGATCGCACATGTCCATACGGAAATCCAGGAGACCGACTTTGGGTGCGTGAGGCATTCAGCGGCCCGTACTGTTTTGAGGCGAAACCGGGAATGGGAATATCTGCCCGCCCGCCATCAAAATGGGGTAAATCATCACCTATTCATTATTGGGCGGATGGAGATCCTGATCACGGCGATTGGACGAAACCAAGGCCGTCAATATTCATGCCCCGCTGGGCCAGCCGGATCACGCTGGAAATAACTGGTGTGCGTGTTGAGCGATTGCAAGATATTAGCGAGTCCGATGCAGAAGCAGAAGGAACGCCGCACCCGTACGGTGGCTGGATTGGCGGATATCAACAATTATGGGAATCCATTAACGGCACCGGGTCATGGGGCCAAAACCCTTGGGTATGGGTTTTAGAATTTAAGCGAGTTGAGCAATGAACAGAGAATTAATCGAAAACCTACGAGAATACGCAGACATAGCGGAAGCGGGTGAAAAATCACATTTGGCGCTGGCTATGCGACAAGCGGCTGAGTATATAAGTGCTGATTTGGATAAGCCATTGCCTAAAGAGGAAATAAAAAATGAGTGAAAAATCACCGAGAAACGACTTTTATGTTTATGTACATAAAAGAAAAAGCGATAACACCCCTTTTTATGTTGGAAAAGGGAGCGGAAGAAGAGCAAGGAAAACTTCAGCAAAAAGAAGCAAGGAATGGATGACAATATTCAAAGAACATGGCCTTATTATTGATTATATTGCTGAGAACTTAACAGAAGAAAATGCTTTTCGTATTGAAAATGAAACAATAGTTTCTTTTCGTAATTCAGGATTTGATTTATGCAATCTTACAGACGGTGGAAAAGGGGGTTACGGTAAAAAGATTAGCGACGAGATGAAAAGCATACTAAGTAAAAGCGGAGCAAGATCGTTTTTAGGCAAGACTCATTCAGAGGAGTCTAGGCTAAAAATGAGTATTGCTAAGAAAGGGAAAAAGCAATCTGACGAGCATAAGGCAAAAGTTACTGAAAGTAAGATAATTAAAGATAAATACGAATTTATTCATAAGTCTGGAATAAAAGAGTTTTGCACAAGACACGAATTGGTAAAAAAATACAATTTAAGAAGCGGCGCACTTAGTGCTCTTTTTTCTGGAAAAATCAAGTCAACAAAGGGTTGGAGCGTAATTGTATGAATATCTGCAACGATGTAAATAAGGAAAAGCCTGAGCCAGATGCGTTTATAGTCTTGGATTCCGCTGGAGATCACGTTTATTCATCGCCATATAAACAATTTTGTCATGACCACATTAATGATTTATTGATGCTCGATATCGGTGTAGATGGTTCTTTTGTTGTGCGAGGATTTTATGCAGAACCGACAGCAAGAAAGCCTATCACTACTATTGAGATAGATCACGCATATGGCGAGGCGAATCAGCCAAGTTATTTATCATTTAAGGCTGGCGTTAGGTATGCAGAAGAAAAACACGGCATCAAGGGGCAGGAATGATAGAGCGCATTATTGAAAAAGTCCGCGAAATACCTACACGGCCAGGTAACATTGGTGGGCAAAATTACAAATACGTTAGGCTTGAAGAAGTCATAGGACTTCTTTTAGACGCGTTAGATTCTTATGAAGCAAAGCCTTTGCCAGAGCCATTTACACACATAGGACCTAGTGCTTTTGAAAAATTAAGCTCAGGCTATGCAATGTCTGTATTTTGCGCAAAACAAGCAATCAATAAGAGTGATATACCACTCTACGCAGGGCAGCCAGCAAGCAAGCTGCTAACCGAATCATCGCAAGATAGAACAAAAAAATATTTTAGCTATTACCCAGAGGGTGGCTTTGAGTTGCATAATTCAGCAGAAGAGGCAAAAAAATCAGCCGAAGATGCTCTTGATACTGAGAGAGAATACGCCTGCGAGGGCTGGTCGGAATATGTTGATAAAATTTGTTGGGGTGAGGTAAGGCAGCACGTTGTTGAAACGATGAGAAGGCCAAGAACTGATGCTGATCATGTTGATTCTGAATTCGACACTATTGTTGATTATGGGTTGGTTGATGTTGGCGTGACGACGGAAGATCAGCCCCACGGCATCAAGGAGTATAAATGAACGAGAAACACGAAACCTACGAGCAGTCTGCCCCGACATGCCCTGGTTGCGGCTATGTGCTAGACAGCGACGACATGATCAGCGAATTTTCTGACGATGACCTGTTTGCGTTAGCACCAAATGAAGAGCGAACTTCCGTGAAGTGCCCGCAGTGCAACACAAGCTATTGGGTGCAGGGCGGCTACAAGCCAACCTATACCTCATCATTCAACGAGGACGATCTGTGACGAATAACGCAAAAAAAATATTTTAGCCATGACAACACTTAACGCACAAGAAGCCGCGGCATTCCTGCGAGTACACTACAACACCATTACCATTTGGGCAAAGCAGGGAAAAATCCCAGGCCGCAAAGTGGGCAACCAGTGGCGATTCATACGCGAACATCTAGCCGATTGGATATCCGGCAATTATACTGAGCAGCAAGCGCCGAAAGAGCGCGTTGAGCTCAAGATAATTACCGGAGGAACGAAATGTCAATCTACAAGCGCGGCCAAACGTGGTGGATCAATTTTAGAGCGCCAAACGGCGAGTACATACAGCAGTCTGCTCGGACTAAAGACCGACAGCAAGCGCAAGAACTCCACGACAGATTAAAGGCCGAGTCGTGGAATCAAAAGCACCTGGGCGCAAAGCCTAAGTACAAGTGGAACGATGCGGTCGTTAGATGGCTGCAAGAGCGGCAGCACAAAAAAAGCATCGATGCCGATATATCCCGCCTGCGCTGGCTGGATGCGCATTTGAGCGGGAGAAATCTCGATGCTATCAACCGGCAAATCATCGACCGAATCAAACAGGCAAGGCAAAATGAAGGCGCATCAAACGGCACGATTAACCGCACACTAGCACTTATCAGGGCAATTCTGAACGTAGCCCATAAAGAATGGGAGTGGATTGATACGGTTCCCACGATTAAACAGATGCCGGAGCCGCAAGGCAGGATTCGCTGGCTGACTCATGCGGAAGCGGATCGGCTGATTCGCGAATTGCCGGAGCATCTTAAATACCTGGTCCGCTTCGCCTTGGCTACCGGGTTGCGCGAATCGAATATAACCGGCCTTGAGTGGAGTCAAGTCGATTTGCAAAGGAAATGCGCATGGGTGCATGGCGACCAGGCCAAGGGCAAAAAGCCGATTGCCGTACCGCTTAATGATGAAGCGGTCAGCGTGATACGGGCGCAGATCGGCAAGCATGAAGCGCGGGTTTTTACTTACGATGGCCAGCCAATGAGGAAAGCCCATAACCATGCGTTTGACAAGGCTTTGGTCCGGGCGGGCATTGAGGATTTTACATGGCACGGCCTGAGACATACCTGGGCATCTTGGCATATCCAGAATGGTACGCCGGTCCATGTGCTGAAAGAACTGGGCGGCTGGAGTGATTTGAAGATGGTTCAAAAATATGCGCATCTATCGAGCGAGCATCTGGCTGAGTATGCCGGGAATACGAAGTTGAACAGTAATGATAAATTAAAGATTGTGAGGAACGAATGAAAAAATTGTTAGAAGATGCGCTAATTATTATGGACGATATGCAGCCAGAAACGAAAGGCGATAGGAAAAGAATTAATTTTGCAACCGATAATATTAGAATCGCCATATCAATGATAGATAACAATGTTATTGATGCATCAAGATATCGTTATTTAAGAGATCGAGACCTAGATACTATTAAACATGGAGGCGTTTTTGCAGGTAAAACTCCAGATAACATTGTTCTAAACGGGGAAGATCTTGACGAAGCTATTGATAAAGCATTGAAAATTGTGAGGAACGAGTGATGAGTGCGATAGAATCTATCTATATTAGAGGTCGTTAATACGCTCCATAATACAAATTTACTACACTGCAAAAATCCATCCGGCCAGCAATAACCTAACTCATTGATTTAATTGGCTGGCCCTCAGGGATTCGAACCCCGGCAGCTGGAATCAGAACCCAACGTCCTACTTTAATGATTCCATCTGTTATGTGGTATAATTCCAATAAAATCACTTACTTACACAAATTTATTAAATACCAGTGAAAAATAATAGAGGATAATTTCACTACATTTCACTACATTTTCCTGTTCATATCTGATATTCAACTTACAAATTTACTACACATGAAAAAGCCGTTAGAACTGCCTGATTCAAATTATCTAAACCAAGCCCTGTCTTACAATAAGGATACTGGCGATATTGCCTGGAAGCTTAGGCCTCCATCGCATTTTAAAAATAGGAATGCCTATGAATCGTTCAATGGAAGGTATGCCGGGAAAAAGGCTGGGAGCGTATCAAGGAACGGATATTTAAAAATTGGTATTGATGGCGTTTCATACCTTGCTCATCGGTTGATATATAAAATGAAAAAGGGAGTTGATCCATCCGGAGAGATTGATCATAGAGATACAGATAGATTAAACAACAAGTGGTCGAATCTTAGGTTGTCAACTAGCAGTCAAAATCAGCATAACGCCAGCATTAGAAAGGATAATAAAACAGGCTTTAAAGGCGTCCATTTTGATAAAAAAAGAAATAAATACGTTGCTCACGTTCGAGTGGATGGACGAACTGTTTATCAAGAATTTTTCGACGACCCAGAAGAAGCATACAAAGCAAGATGCAAAGCCGCCAAAAGACTGCACAAGCGATTCGCCAGAAACGAAACCAAGATTAAGGCCGCTTAATTTTTCGGCATAATTAAAAATCAACTGACGTTTTTACTACAGTTTAGGGGCTAATAAGCTCAACCACATGACACTTTCACTACACTTTTCCTACATCAGAAAATCGGTGTTAAGATTAGCTTAAGAAAAACAACAAGGGGAACAAAATGCTACAAAGAACAAAACAAATGCTAGTAGGAACATCGCTCGGTCGCGTCATGATGACGGCTAGAAATAAAGTCGCTATCGTGTCGGCTGCGATCAATTCACCGGAAAGCGTGGGGACCATTGCTAATGATCAGCTTGCCAGTGCACTATTGCCGAAGCTATGCCGCCCAGGTAAAACATTTATCGACGTTGGAGCGCATATAGGCTCTGTCATTGCTGATGTTTTGCATCATGATAGTTCGATTCATGTTATTGCTATCGAGGCCATACCGGAAAAGGCCGAGCAATTGCATAGGAAATTCCGCAGAGTGTCTGTTTATAATTATGCGGTTGGCGATCATGACGGAAAGGTGTCGTTTTTCATCAACCCGAAACAATCAGGTTACAGTTCGCTAGGAAGGGCGGCTAGCGCGGAAGGATTGCGGGAAATAGCGGTATCAATGCGCCGACTGGATGATTTGATTTTGGCTGATAATGTTGATGTAATCAAGATCGATGTGGAAGGGGCTGAACTGGGTGTTCTGCTCGCAGCCAAACTATTAATCAAGCAAAGCCGTCCCGTCATCATGTTTGAGTCAGGCCCGGGTGATAACGGACTAGGCTACACGAAAGAAGGCATCTGGAACTTTTTCAACGATATAAACTACACGCTACATGCGCCAAATCGGGTTGCGCATAATGATGTAGGTCTGAGCCTGGATGGATTTATCGACGGGCATGTTTACCCGCGGCGCTGCACTAACTATTTTGGGATTCCGAAAGAGCGCAGGCAGGAGATTCAGGAAAGAGCGATGGCCGTTCCTGAAATTGACTATAATGCCAGTCTCAATATTGATTATTAACCACAAGAGGAACGCATGAAATACGAAAACCAAACATTTGAAAACGAAACCATTCATATTGATGATAACGGGTATTTACACTGCACATTTAAAAACTGCAAGATCGTTTATGGCGGTTCTGAGCATATAACAATGACGCATTGCACGTTTGAAAACACATCCTGGCTGTTAGAGAAAAATGCCGCCGCAACAGCAAAGCTACTGAGGAGCGTTTTTGGCGTAGCTGACGAGCCAGTGATAAGCGGATTAAAAACTGTTTTATCTAAAATTACAGAAGATGATGAGTAAATAAGAAAGAGGCCGGTATTACTCCGGCCTCAATCTCATTAGCTATCCTTACTAATCGCCCCCATGTCAAAACTCGATCGATCTCGCGTCGTGCCGCAAAAATCAACAAACACGCTGTCTATATTAACTCCGCCCCCTTCGGCATAAACGCCAGAAGCTAATTTATAATCATCAGCAATTAACGGGTCTGCAACGACGAACGGGTTAATAAGCTCTGCCTGCTCCAGTGTTGAGTTATTAGATATAACAGCCTCATTTGTTGAATCATCTATTGTAGCGGCCGTAGCCGCATTTAGCCCATAAAACAAATTGTTTTTAATGACAAAGTTTAAGCCTAAGTTATTCATTGTCTCGATTCTAACTCCGTATTTTGAACTGCCTGCGCCCGTGTTAGTTAAGTCACTCACAAAAAACGTGTTGTTATAAATCCAAATATCGTCTGTATCAGGCACGCCCGCAACAGTGCTCTGTTTTGCTATGAGCACGCCACTGGAATTACTGTCCATTGGCTTGCTATAGTTGATAATATTATTTCTAACAGATATACGATTTGCATAATTAATGTATAGCTGAATATAAGGGGTAACATTTAATGTATTGCCGTTTTGCTGGTAAAGGTTTCCCTCCCATAGCATGTCCTCTGTAAACTGATATGTAGTGATATTGGATGTAGAGATTTGCGTTAAATATGATGATCCGCCAAAACCAGTTCCCTCCCCCGTGACCTCATTTGCAAACAGATTGTCTTGGACATTGTGGTATTGTGAGACGTAATATGCAGGGGTTGCATTCGGTGTTGTTAATCTCGTATCAACGTATTCGCAGGTCCACAAAACGCCGTAATCAAGTACTGTTTCCCCCAGCACTGTTGGCCACACAGGTTCAGATAAACCCGTATCTTTGGCTACCCCTGCAACAAACATGCTCACGCGATATAGATAGCCCGTTTCATTCCCCGCTGATGGCGTATGAAGAGCACCGAATGTAGTAAAGGGCTTGGAAGCCTCCCAAGCAGGAATGGCCTGCCCTGGACTTGAAACAGAAGACCCTCGCCAAGTCATTGCGTGTTTTCCATTGGGTGACGGGTCACGAAGATCGCAATGGGCAAAAAAGAATCGTTTCCCACCTTGAATTCTGGCTACGTGTTCCGCCGATCCATGGTTATTGATGTAATTACCTAGCCACGCGCAACACTGTCCATTTGTCCCCCATGCGCCTACCATGCCAGCGCCGCCATAGACATCTGCATGACACCCAGCAACCATATTCCCACGACCACTGACCCCAGGCGTCGCTAAATCTACAAAGTCACAGTTATAAAATGTAAAATGCCCATATTCACTGAATATGGCGTTATTTGTGGCCTCGTTATAAATAGAGACACTAGCGTTTTGATAACTGTGTACTGAATTAGTAAATGCTAAATCGTAAAATTGATAATTATCAACGTACCACGCCTTACCCCATACCCTAATGATATTGCAACCAGGGATCGCGGCATCCAAAACAGGCTTAGGCTGCTCTGGATCACCGAAGGATGCAAATTGCACATCATTTCTATTGATTAACTGATACCCATTTGCTGCTGTAGCATTGAATGTATGTCCGCGCTTGTATAAATGTCGCCGACCATGTGTGCTATATGCCGCGCTCCCATTAACGTTGTCTGTTGTGATTAGAACAGCGCCTGCGGGTGCGCCATCGAAATTAGCATCATTCGACATACAGATTGTCTTATCGCCCGCAAAGATCACATCGGGATCGGTTACAGTGATGGTCTGTGATGCGGTATTGTAGTTGCCGTGCGCATCCATTACATGCAACGTAACCGTGTATTCTCCAGGCTCTGTATAAACATGCCCGCCGATAGGTCCACGGTCGTGGTTTTTGCTCTGTGTGCCGGGGCGTGCGCCATATTGCCAGTATTCCGTTTCCTGCGCAGAATCGCCGTAATCCCAGTAGTAGAAACACTCATGATAAGGAAGCGTAACGGCTGTGTCTGTCGTGGCATCCGCTGCGAAAACCACAGCGCACGGCGCTACCCACATACTCGGATTGCTGACGCCGTCATCAGGCCGCGATAGCGTAAACGAAGGCGTGATAGGGTTCGGGTCATCCTGCACGACAAAACGCTCGTTAGATTGCAGCAGGGCTGATATTGAATTCAGGCTGAATGTTGAGCTTGAGCCGCTTGTGCGCTTTACGCCTATACCGATCATCCTAACCCCCCGGCGTCAGGTAGACGTTGCCGCTGGTGCTGGCGGCGATGAAGGCCAGTTTGTTGCCTGGCACGACTTTAACGCCTCGCAACATGACGCCAGCGGGAATGATCTGGTCAGTGCCATCGGCTAAGGCGGTCGGATTGGCGCCCTGTCTAATGAAACAATCCACATCGGCGTAAATATTCACGTTATCAACGTCGATTGCCGCTGACTGTGCGCTGGCTGCTGTGACGGATATTTTTTGCGACTGCCCGCCGTCTAAAATCGGGATGCTGTGCTCTTGCGTCAACAGTGGGTTTGTCGTGCCGGCCGGCAAAATATGGCCGTCAACTTCAATAAAAATAGGGGAGTGTAAACCGTTCATGAGGTTCCTTTGGGCATAAAAAAAGCCGCTTTCGCGGCCTGTGGTTTTGTGTTGGGTTATGGTGTAAGCGTGACGGCAAGCTCGAATAGTGCGTCAATATCCGCATCAGTTTTGCCGATGGCGGTCGCTATTTCTGCGATCTTCGGGTGATCGCGTCTAAATGCAGGCGCAAATTGCAGGGCGTTTTGTATGGATCGGTCCTGAGCGGCAGCCGCGTTTACCGCGTCAGTTAAATTCATCAGGTTCAGCGCTTCGTGAAACTGGTAGGGATTACATTGCAACACGACAGGCGGCATTTGGGGTTCAATTTCTGAAAATACCCAGGCATCGCCAACCAGTTCAGCCGCCATGCCTACGCTCACGGACTCCCCGGTTACGTCAACCCATGTAAGTGATGGGTGGAATAGTTCAGATATGTCGCCGTCCGTCTCGAACAATTCAGCCACAGTGTTGTTATCGATTCTTGCGTATAGTGCCATTATGAATACTCCGTAAAACTCCGTCCTTCAGGCAGGAGATATAAGGCGCATCGGCGTAAGCCGATAATTAATAATACCAGATTACATTTTTTGTTGTATAATGTAATCGATGAAAGTTAAACGCGCATACAAATATAGATTCTATCCAGACGCCGAGCAAACAGAACTGCTTGCTAAGACGTTTGGTTGTGTGCGCTTTGTTTACAACCACATCATTCGTTACCGAACGGATGCGTACTATCAGGCCAAGGAGAAGGTCAGTTACATTGGCGCTAATGCCAAACTGACCGAGATTAAAAAAAGACCTGAGTTTGCTTTTCTCAATGAAGTTTCCAGCGTTCCTTTGCAACAATGCCTGAGAAATCAGCAAGCCGCATTCAAAAACTTCTTTGAGGGCCGGGCAAAATACCCGGTGTTTAAATCCAGAAAACATAAACAGAGCGCGGCTTTTGTACAAACCGCGTTCAGTTACAAAAACGGACAACTGACGCTTGCCAAGTGCAAAAATCCGCTTAATATCAAGTGGAGCAGGCAACTGCCAAGCGAGCCTACCACCGTTACCGTTTCCAAGGATCAGGCTGGGCGCTACTTCGTGTCCTGCCTGTGCGAATTTGAGCCTACGTTGCTGCCGGTCAATGATAAAAAGGTCGGCATCGATGTGGGCATCAAGGATTTGTTCGTCACCAGTGATGGCTTCAAGTCCGGCAATCCCCGCCATACGGCTAAATACGCCGCCAAGCTTGCCAAATACCAGCGCCGCCTTGCCAAGAAGAAACTCGGCAGCAAGAACCGGCAAAAGGCAAAGCTCAAGGTGGCCCGTATTCACGCCAAAATCTCCGATTGCCGGTTGGATAACTTGCACAAGTTGTCCCACAAATTAGTTAACGAGAACCAAGTTATTTGTGCTGAAAACCTTGCCGTGAAGAACATGATTAAAAACCCGAAATTGGCAAAGCATATCGCTGATGCAAGTTGGGGAGAATTCACCCGGCAACTCGAATACAAGGCCAATTGGGCCGGTAGAGTGTATGTCGAGATAGGTAGATTCTTCCCTTCGTCAAAACGCTGCCATTGCTGCGGGTTTGTTTCTGAATCGATGCCGCTCGATGTGCGGTCGTGGACCTGTCCAGAATGCGAGACAGAGCACGACCGCGACGTTAACGCGGCGTGTAATATAAAAGCCGCCGGGCTGGCGGTGTTAGCCTTTGGAGACTGCGTAAGCGGCGATAGCATTTCGGTGTTGTCGTCCTGCGGTCTATGAATTAGGAATCCCCTTCATTTATGGAGGGGAGTAGTCAAGAATACTCCCTGATAATGATGACGCCCGCTTTTCCGTTGCCACCGGTACGCGCTGATTGTGTCTCAACATTTGCAGCCCCTGATCCGCCCGATCCATAATTTATGGCATTGTTCCCTGGATTTGATGGACCCGTCCATACAGCTCCCGATCCGAAAGCACTATCCCCGCCGTCACCAGAAACGGTAACATCTGCGTATGTGGCGTATCGGCCATTTCCGCCCGATACATTAATTGATCCGCCTGTAGCGATACCACCAGCGCCATTGCCCAACGGGTAAGCGCCGCCAACAGATCTGACCGTTCCTAATGACCCGCCATTTCCACCTACGGCAGTCATTATTGCGCCGAATGACGATGTTCCGCCCACCCCTCCTTGCGCGCCATTGACGCCTGCGCCGCCTGCGCCTACGGTAACTGTTGCACCGTCAAATCCCGATGTAATAACCTTTCTGGAATAGCCGCCCGCCCCTCCGCCTGCGCCAGCGGATACTTGTCCCGCCGCTGTTGCGGCAGCGCCGCCGCCACCAGCCCCTCCTCCTTGAACTTCTACATCAACAAACGACGTTAACGATAGTGCCGTAAATGTTGATGATGCCGAAGCAAATGCCGCGCCATTGATTGATGCCTTCAGCGTGCCAGCGTCGTTAATGTAAATCGTTGTCTTGAGCAGCCGTCCGCCCGACATAGTTATCCAGTTAGCAGCGCCGCCCGAATCCGGGTCTGTCTCGTTGTTGTCTGCCAGATTTAGCCATTGCGTTTTATTGTCTGTACTCATCAGCACAGCGCCGGCTGGATAGCCTCCGATTGCTGTTGAGAAATCAGAGTCATATTTGAAAATGCCACCAGCGGATTGCCACTGCTGGACAGCAGTAATTAGGTTAAAGATGCCGTTGAAATCAGCGCCCGACGGCGGCACGCCGCCGGCAGCTATCGGCGTCATGGTCAGCGGTGGGAATCCGTCGGTTAGCGATGCCGCGCCGGGCGTGATGCCGATTTGTGACGGTGTTGGAATTGCGTTTTTGGTGCCGGAATTGGCAAAGGGCAAAGGCACCCCTGCCGGAATTTCACTAGCTAACATTTAAAGCTCCGTGTTTTAAGAAAGTACCTTCGTCAAAAGGCGAGGCATCAGAACCCATTTCGCTAAAGCCGAAAATGGGCGGGACGAATTGCAAAACGTAAGACTTAACGCCGGTCGGCCTTGGGAGTGCGCCGGATCGCGTCAAAATGGATATTTCAAAGGGTTGCAGGTCAAATTCGAACGTCCAGCGCATTTGCATAGCGCCTAGATCGCTGACGTAGCATTTGCCGCGCGATGAAAAGAGATTTTTTAATAGCTGATTGAGGGCCGGTATTGTGGTTGCTGAGATGTTGGCCAGCGCCTTAACCATGATCAGGACCCTGAATGCATCGTCGGAAAGTTTAAAGGTTCCGGTCGTCGGACCGCTATAAAATGGCGCTTGCCCGAAGGGCGCGTAATCGCCTACTTCGTCATAAAAACCGAAATAGGTTTCTGATGAATCGACAATCAAATCACGGTCAACGCCGACAATCTTGCCCCAGATATCAAGGCCGAATCCCTTAGCCGTCTGCACGTTCCAAACGCAATCATAAAAAGCCTGGATATCAGCGGATGGGTCTAAATACTCGTTATAGTTATCGAGCAGCTGATTGAGTATAGGGCTCGCGCTATACTGGCTGATGATGGTTTCTTTGTAGTTGATCATACGAGCGTAACGGTGATGTCGGATGCGCTAATGGTCGGCACCTGATCAATACCCACTTCCACGCTGTTTTGATTGGCTGAACTAGTGCCCAGGTCAATATCAAGCACTCTTGTATAAGTGCTCGTCGCACTGACGCCGCCATAAAACCGGCCGGCAAAAAGGGTTGAGCCGATACGCGCTCGGCTGCCGCCATCTGTGCCATTAAACGCGGCGATAATGGCATCTTTGACCAGATCCGCGATATTGGACGGCAAGTTCGGATTGTTCTGAATCTGCACCGAAAACAAAATGGGCAGCGCGTCCGGACGTTGAAACTTAATCGAATAGGATGGATAGGGGTAATCGTATCCGCTCGCATCCTCTACGGTTTCGGTGGTATTGCCGTTCATGTCGCAACCCGGTGACTTTTTAGTAAAAATCGCATGGGCAATATCCGCCGAAAGACCTCCGACCGCCGCAACATAAATGGAGTGTTCCGCTAATTCGTAATCAGTCGAGCCGACCGTGACCGGGGCGCCGGTGAAATTCTCATGGACATAGGCATCAATCACGCCATCGGTATTCAGCACGGCGGCATAGACGGACGCCAGCGAACCCTGAGCATTGAGCGCGACGGACGCACGGCGCCGAGCCTCATAATCCGCGCGGGTTTCTACATCGCGGCCCACCGTGCCGGCGTCAGCATTAGTAATAGAGTCCCAGCCCGGTATCGCTTGATAAATCGTGTTGAGCGCACCAATGGGGCAGGCAATAGGGCCGGTGGTCGTGCAGACGAATGAAAGTTCTATACTGCCTCCTGTCGGTATCGTGCCGGCCTGCGTGCAGGTATAGATATTGCCTGATGTGTCCTTGGCCTTGGCGCCGACCGGGATAACGACGCCGGCCAGCCCGGTACAGGTTGCTTGCACGGCGGTCCCTTGTGCGGCGATGCGGTCAATAAAGTAAATGCGCCCGATAGCGTCCTGCCATTGGCCTTCCGCGTAATCCGGATTAACCTGATTGGCAACATAGGCAATCTGGCTGTTTTTGTCGGCGATGATCGCGGCCAGCGTGGACGCAAGTTGTCCCTGTGGCGTTTCCAGCGAGAGGTTAAGATTGCCGCCGAATGCCGTGTTATTGTCGTCTAAGACGCCGGCTAAAATGTCGGTCTCGGCCGGGACCGTGACGCCGGTTTGGGTAAATTCCAGTTCTGGTACGCTTGTCATTAAAAGGTAACCCGGTTGATGGCGCCTGTTGTGTCGATAACTTCAACATCGCCGGTTAATTGCCTGTCTTTCAATCCTAAATTGACCACGCGAGCCTGTACCACATTCGGCACGGTTAAGGCCGCCGCCACGAGCCGCGCCTTGATCAGCGATTCAGGCGGGTATTTGCCGAGTATTTCTGAAAAGTAGGGGACACCTGGCGCCGTGTTGTACCAAAGCTCGCCCTTGAACAATTTGATCGCACTGGCCACATCCTGAGCAATTGAGTAAGGGTGTGACGCCATGGCGATATTGCCGGACGTGTCGAGTACCAAATCCCATTCCACGGTATCTAAAAGAAGCGTGTTCATACGGGGACCCCTGTATTGCTGCTGCCGCCCTGTACGCCGCTGTGAACGTGATCATGGAGACTGATGCCATTACCGATCACATCGACGGATGCGGTTATCTTGCCGGTATGCGTCCATTCCCCGGTTGAATTGATGGCTGGAGCGTTGATGGTTACGGTTGTCGGTGAAATGATGCTGATGCCGGATTGATTAAACTGCACATATTGCACGGGCGTTCCATTAAGGCAGCCACCGATATAAATGCCGTCCTCGGGCGAGAACTTGCGCCGGCTGCCGGGGTTGGCTGGCCCCCTTGCATCGGTCATGGCGTTGGCTTTAACGGCTGATATGTCGGAATGGGCAAAAATGGCAATGCCGATATCGCCTACTTGCGGGTCAATAATGACCGCATCCGTGCCGCCCTGGATGCGCACATACGGTAAATGATGCAGAACGCCATGAGGAATAGCGTTGTCAAAACCGTCAAGCTGGTTAACAAGGGGCAAGGCGTCAACAAAGCCGACAGGTGAAAGCTCGCCATTATTCGTAACTCCCTTAATTTGCACCAGAATAGCGACATTGGTTTGCCCCAGTATTTGGCGAATTAGAAACGCATTCGCGTTAAAATCACTGCCGGCGGATTCCGGTTTTGCCGTGGTTTGATAACCGGCCTCAATCTGTTGATTCGACACGCCCCGATCCTTCTATATAGGTGAACCACTGTCCGTTCGGTGTTTCGCTTTCCAGCGCGTGGACCACGCTAAAGATCCCCCAGTTGCCGTTGGCCATGGGTAATTCGCTCCCCTCAATAATGAACCGCCCGCCGAGTTCGGCAGCCGGGTTAAAAATGCTGGTGATGCTGATGCCGTTTGATGAGAGTTGCGGATAGCCGACCAAGCCGTTTGACGGTCTCAAGGTGATCGGCTCGCCTTCCGCATGGCCGCCGACCGGCCAGATAGACAACACGTTTTTATCGATGCTGTATTCAATGTTCGCGTCTCGGGCGCATTTGCGGATTTGCTCAAGTTTCGTGCCGTAAAAATAGGGGTTCGACAGCGTGACCTTGACGCCGCCATCCTTAAATGAATAACCCGCATCTTGAGCAAAACCGGCCATGATTTCCGCCACATCAGCCGCCCCTTTGAATGAAGCAGGGTCAGCCGGACGCGCGGCGGCTGCTGCAGCGGAATAGGCGACAATCGACAGCCCTACGTCCGGCGCTTGGTTGAATTCGCCATAGGCCGTGAATATCTGCCCGACAAAGACCGTTTTCAGCGTCTCGCCATCGTCGCCGGCCTTAAGCGTCAGCGTGTTTTTGCCCATAATCTGGTTCTGATTCGGGCCTATCGTGGTCAAGCGGTTAATGGTCGAAAGCGGCAAGCCGTAAATAATGCACTGGCATTGCCCTTGCGCTTCCCCGCCGACGGCGTTGATGTGCGCGTGGACGCGGAAGCCGGTCAGATCAACCGTGTCGCCTTCCTGTTCGCCGAAGCGCCCCTCGCCGAGCGTGATCGTGATATCAATGCGCCTACGCGATAGCATCCGCTTCCTCCGGTGTCAGGTAGCGCAATTGATAGCGGCTGCCGAGTTCGTCATAAACCGGGTCGGCTGAGTCCTGTGTATCGTGAAAGACCAGATCGCCAATAAACCCGAGATAGGATTGACGGACCAATAGGACGCCATTCAAGCACAGGCGGCCGGTGATGATAGGCGCATTATCGACCAGCAGATCCAGATACAGGCCGGTTGATAGGGTGTAAAGGTTAATGCGGCAATACTGGCCAGCCAGGACTACCTTAAATGTTTGATTGGGCGTAGCTTTGATAGGGATAATGTTCATGCCGCTTTTACCGTGCCCTGGTCCTGGGTTTCGCTGGCGGTCGGTGATTTGGTGTTGCTGTATTCGGCAGTTGCTTGTCGGATCTCGATAAACTTGCAATTAGCAATGATGATGCCGGCCCCGTTGTCGGTTTCCCGGCGATAATCGAAGGTTTCCAGATTCACGTCGGGGTACACTTTCTCGGGCGTGACAATCGTGTATAGGTCCAGGCTTTTTGACAGTGTGCCGAGTGCTTCCAGGAACTCGTCACGATCCTCTTTGCTGCCGCCCTTGGCCACTCGTACCCAGCAGGCGAATGGATTATTCACCTTGTTGTAGCTGGCAAATGCGCCTTGTTCCACCGGGTAATTCGAGATATTGAAGGCGTTTTGAAACTCAATGCCCAGGAACGAATCCGGCGCCAACACTTTATTATTGTCCTCGTCAAATACCCCCCAGGTCTGGTCAAATAGCGACAGGAAGCGGGAAACAATGGGCGAGGCGATCACGGCAACCGGCGCCAGGATGTCACGCGCAATTGGCGGGACGCCGGGCAGATCGGGTACATTCGGATAAAGACTCATTGACGCATCCCTGAGGCCGCGTTAAATGTCTGCGTCCTCCGCTCAATCGCTGCCGGTATTTCAGCGGCGACGCGCTTTGGATCGGTGGCCGGCGTGTGAATCACGATCTGGCCGATTTTGGTTTCCGAGGTTGAACTGTTGCTGACGGGGTTATTGTGCGTCGTGTTGATCGTTGAATGTTTCGCGCTCATGGCCTGACGGACCGGGGAATGAATGACGGGCTGCGCTTTGATATCAGGCGTCTTAATGTCAGGCGCTTTTGCTACCTGCCGGCCCTCCATCTGATAAGCAATCGTTTGTCGTTTTTCGGTATCGGATGCCCGGTTTTTTGGGTCGGGGCGCTCATAATGGATCTGTGCGGCATTGGTTGCTTCGGCGGCTGTTTTTGCGGATCTGATCTTGATTGCGGCGGCTTTCTCGGTCGTCTCCAGTTCGTATTGAGCAAACGCCAGCTGCTCATTCAGCGATGAGCGCCTAATATCATGACCCGACCACTGCTTGAACCGCTCCTGCCGATCCGGATGCCATTGAGCAATGCCGTAAGCCTGTCCGCCATCGCCCACCGCATCCGTTTTCAAGCCGCTTTCAGCCTTGAAATTAGCCACGATGCCGATTGCCTGCTCTTGCGTCCAGCCTTTGCCCTTGAAAAAATCAATGGCTATTTGTTCTTTCTGGCCGGCCAACCCTTCCTTGAAGCGTCCGTATTTCTCTTTAGCGCCCTGCATCACGTCATCGTAGGCGTCAAAAATAGAGGACTGCGGAGCGGCACCGCTATCGATCAGGGCTTTTTTTGCCTCCTCGCTGCCGAAGGTTGCCATAAAGCGAGCAACCCATTCACCGATAGCGCCCTTTGTTGTGTCTGGCAGCATTTCATCAATGTATTTGCCGATACCGTAGCCCGTGGCCGCCGCCGCACTCACTGCAAGCAGCGCGGTGGATACGCCGGTTAATGCGCCAGTCAGCAGCAATAACGGCGCCACAAATTCGGCTACTTTCAGCGCCAGCAGGCCGGATAAGACGGTTTTCCAGCCGCCTATCGTCTGAACAAATTCGTCGGCATGGCTCGTGAAGCTCTTAACTGCTTCGGCAGACTCTTCCAGCCATTTTTTAAACTGATCGGACTTGACCCAGGCCGAGAACTCATTGAGTTTGGCAATCAGCTTGTCGAGATAGGGTGTCAGGTTGAACAGGATCTCGCGCCCGGTGCTTTCGAACGAGGCTTTGAGATTGTTCCACTTTTCAAACAGCATCTGCGCCTGTTGCGCCTGCTTCTCATTGATGCCGGTCAGCTTTTCGCTTGCCGCCATCTGGGCGCTTAATGCCTCGGGACCGCCTTTCAGGATGTTGAATAGGTTCCGGCCAAAGCCCATGCGCTGCGCAATCGATAGCGCAGCCAGTTCGCCGCGCTCCTCCATGGCTTTTTTCAGGATGGCGGAGACGGCCAGCAGGTAGGATTCAGTATCTTGCAAGCCTTCGTTAGTGCCGCCCCATTGGAAGAATGACGCCACTTCCTCGCCGCGCATACCGAGTTGAAAATCAGCCACGACTTTAGCCGCCCGGCCCACGGCGCCCATCATTTCCTCAGCCGACCCACCGGCATTCTTCGCCATCAGGTTCAGCGCGGCCAGCTTGGATTCGGCCACGCCGGTATTTTCTGACAGCCGACCTAGTGCCGCCGTAGAGCTGATGGTGTCGGAGGTGAAGTTACTAACGCCTTTGCCCGCCGTAAACACGGCAAACAGGCTTAAGGCTTGATTGCGTATTTTTGCGAACGATTCAGCCGCTATTTTAGCCCTGGCATTCAGTTCTTTAGCGCGGTCCGATTGCGCCTGAGCGGATTTCTTGCCCAGGTCATCCAGTTCGGCATTCTGCCGGCGCGACTGATCGACAAAGCCGTCTTGCACTTTGCCTGCTTCTTCCGTGCCGCGCTTAAAGCCGCTATTGTCTAAGCCGAGCGTTACGACCAACTGATCAATCACGTTCATGATTTAGCGTTTCTCTTGATAATCAAATCTTGGTTGTAGGCATCCACGTTCACCACTTCGAGCAGGTTGTAAACATCCTCAAGACTGTAAACGGTTTGGAGTTCGTGCAGGGTGGCCACTTTATGCGATAGAGCAGCCCCGATTAGCCGGGGCACGTTCTGGTAGTTCATTAATCCATCATCGCCGCCGTCGCCCGGTCCGAAGTCGAGCGGGCGACGGCGATTTAAAAAGCGACGTGCAGATCAAAGACGGCCTTGCGCAGTTTCAGTTTAGTGGCCACTTCTTCGATATCGCCGGGGAATAGCGCCCTGGCCACGTTCGGTTTTGCCGGGTCGGGGATGATCTGAACGCAGGTCATCATTTCATCGAGCAATGGCCGTGCCGTTTCATAATCCACCTTGCCCAGCGCATTAAGCCCTGCCGTCGCAATACCAGCAAAGCCCAGATCGGCCAAATTATCGGGAACGTCAATACCGGCATTCATGATTGCGAAAAACGCCTTGAGCGCCCAGGCTTCCGCTTGGTCGGCGCTCATTTCCTCAAGCTTGAATACCTTGCCCTTGTCGCGATTGTCGGCGGTTTCGGTGTAGGTTGATGTTTTTCTCATATCAAACTGGCGCTACGGTCATGCGTTCAAAGATGATTTCGAATTTGCGAGGCTGCAAAACCTTTTTGGCCGCCGCCATGGGGCTGGCTTTCTGGATGAATCCGCGCGTGAAGGTGTAAAGGCGATTTGTGGCCGGCAATAGAATCGTTCCATTCAGGACGTATTTTTCTTTCACTAGCGCTTCGGCGGTCATCAGCGTTTCAAAGAAAGCCATTGACGCGGAGTCTGCCTGCAATGTGATTTCCAGTGGGACCGGATAAGGCGTGAAGCCGCCCGACAAATGCCCATCAACGCCCATCAGCGTTTCGCCGGTCGTCACGTCCTGAGCGGTAAAAGCGTCGTCCGCGGCGTAACCCTCGATGCGAACGGGTACGTTAAACAGAGAATCGACGCCGAGATAAAGCGTGCTATTTGCGGAGGTAATTGTTGCCATGGTTGTTAATCCTTATTGAATGACGATTGAGGCTAAAACGATGGCATGTACAGAGCCTCCGTCGGTATACCATAGGGTCAGAGGGAAAGAACCCCGTGCCGCCCTGACCTGCGCCGTTGCGTCATTGACCTGCAAATACCAGCCACGTGTGCTTAATACGCCATCGATAGTTATGCCTGCCGCCGAGTTAACCTGTGCCGCCTGCGATGAGGACAGAGCTACGCCTTCGCGGATCATGCCAAAGTTCAACGCCTCGTTAATCGGGTCCATCAACGCAGCGCGAACGAGCGTTTTTCCGTCGTCGTTGTAGGGGATGGAATTAACGCTGGTCAGTAAAACCATAGCGGCCAGCTGCAACTGGCTATTCAGATAAATCTGGTTGACGTACTCATCCAAAAACAAATAATCGCCCGATACACTGCCGGGATAGAAGAACGTGAAGTCATCATTCGCAGTTGCATAGTTGCCCACGAAGTTGTAACCGTTCGTTTTCAGGTTGCTTGCGACAGTGGCATCGGTCACGCTGGCCAGCAGGCCGGACAGGTATTTAAACGCATAAGTAATGCGGCCATTCGTTCTGGCAAAGTCGAGGCTTGCTGTAGCGCCCAAGATGAACGCGGCCACGTTGGCCGTAGAATCGACCGAGCTATCAACATAAATACCGCAAGTGCCGGAATAGCCTGCTGCGATGATTTGCGCCATTGACGACGTAGTATCGGGCACGGTCAGCGCCGCCACTTCGGTTGACCACATCACATACGCAAAGCGGTTGTTTTGTGCGTTCGTCCAGTCAGCAAACAGCACTTTATCCGCTGCCGATGGTTCAAACGTGGTCATGAATGTCGCCCAATTCAGTGTTTGAGCAATAACGGCATTCATGGCCGTGTTAGGTGTTGCCGCGTCTGCGCCTTGTGACAATACGGCGCCGGTCGCCGTGGTCAGTTTCAGGCTCGCCGCTAGTGTGCCGGTGGCTTCCGTGATCGTGGAAGCGGCGCCCGTTGAATCGGTCGTAAAGACAAAGGCATCCCGAACCGCGTCATAAGTAACTGCAAAGGTCGGCGTGGTAAAGCCCGCCTCGATCTTGGTCGCCGCATCCGAAAAGCTGGTGGCGGTCGCAAGGTCAATGGCTGATGACGTGATCGGCGTACCGTCAATGCTTAGTGTTAATGTGCCGGAAAATGCCTGTAGTTGCGTCAGTGTCGTGGATGCCATGCTGCCGGAGCGTAAATAAGCGGCGACCGCGGCGGCGTTGTATTGGACGAAATACAATAGGCCGGGCGTTAAAGTGGCGTTGTTGCGGCCTCTGAAATACGTTTCGGCAAGTTCTGCCTCGTCTGAGTCATCACCAAAAAATGCAGCAACAGAGGCGGCAGTAGCAAACGACTGAACGGCTCCGATAGGAACGGCGGTATCGTCGGTTAAAATGACACCATTGAGCGCGAGGGCGTTACCGCCGCCGCTGATGACGCCTGGATTTACGGTTACTATTTGTGAAGCAGGAATTGCCACGATAAGTTTCCTTATTTTTAGGTAAAAAAAAGCCCACCGAAGTGAGCCTTGTTTGTTTTAAATCTAGTTTATGTTTACGGCATGTCAGGCCAATAGCGATTGGATTTCATGACATTCTCTAAATATGGTATTACCTGAATGTTATTCTCAACGTGAAGTCCGCACACTAATTCTGAATTTATCGGAACGATATGATCAACATGCCACTCTAATCCGGTCAGTTTTGTCCTTAATCTAGCTAAGTCATAAGCCTCTTCTATAAAAAATTCATTAGCCCATGGCACCGAAGCATTTTGCATCAAGATTCTTCTGGTTCTATACCAAAAACTGACCTTATCGGGATTGCCTTGCCTGTACTTTTGACGTATAGCCTTTACTTTTCCCTTGTTTTTAATCTTCCATTCTTTTTTTACAGCATAGTATCTATCTTTGTTTAAAGAGTAAGCAATTCTGGCGCAATATCTTCTTCTTTCCTTTCTAATTTCAGTTAGAAACAACTCTTTCCACAACAGAACATGAGACTCATGAAGCGATTCAAGAAAAGATTTTTTCTTGCTTCCCAGTCTTAATTTCCGTTGTTGCGATATTTTTTCTTTATTCCAATAATAGTGCCTGTTTGAATCCGCTCTTAATTTTTCTCTGTTTTCGTCGGCATACTGACGTCGACTATCCTTTCTTCTTGCATGGACTTCTCTCTGATAAGCTGGGTAGCATGTTTTGCATTTGTTGCCAAACCCGTCTTTTCTGCTCTTGTCTTTGTTGAATTGAGATACGTGCTTTTGTTCTTTGCATATGCTGCAAGTTTTTTGATTCATTTCTGATTCCTTATATCAGACCTTATTGAATGGTGTGCGGAAAGACAGTAAGGTGCTGTCTTTGTCGGTCGGCCAACCTATCCGCACAATGCAATTATATCACATACTCTAGTTAAGGCGGATACACCCGATCAACACTGATCAAGCCGGGTTCTAATTCGTTGGCTGTTTCTTGGGCCAGTGTAATCAGCGGGTTCAATTGCATGGCGCATTCAAACGACCAGCGCTCGATATACTGTTCTTCGCCCGATACGATGGGCATTTGCCGCGCATCTTCCGCATACAGCGGCGCCATGTCATAGCCCGAGGCTTTAAACGACTGGACCGCAATAGCATCCCGAAACAGCGTTGACAGTACTTTGGCCCGGTCGCCTGCGCGGGCGCCGTAGCAATCAATCTGTACGCCGAATTGATCAGGCCGCAAAATGGTCTGTGTCGTTTCCGTGTAGTTGTGCGTGTTGGTGGCCAAGGGTGACAGCGAGACCGGCGACATAGCGACAAAATCACCGTCGGGCAACGAGGCACGATTAGCCGGGGTTCGGATCACCTCGCAATCGACCAGCGACAAGATAAACGTCCGGAGCGCGGTTAATGCGTTGGTTTCGGTAACGCTTGCGTACACAGCGGCCATCAGCTATCCCGCGCGGTGATTTGGTACATTTTGGAAACAATGCCTATATCAAGAATCATGCCAGTGTTTAAACGATTGAATTGCATTTAAAAATAAGTTGTTGGCATGAAATCATGCTAGGGCATTGATTGTTTACTGTTTGTGACATATCACCACGCCTCAATCCAGTTGCATGGTCACGCCCACGGCGCACCAGTCCGGCCAGCGCTCTAACACGACGGTAACGAGATAGGTTCTGCCGCCGAAGATCAGCAAATCGCCGCCCTTTTCCAGCGCTCGGAACTGTCCTTCATAGTTGCCGTTCAGGTAAACTTTCTGCACTACGCCCTGAATATTAAGCCCTTCGATGCGCTTGATGTCGCTACCGGATAGCGCCTGCACCTGTCCTGTGGTCGACGATGTGGAGTAAGTCGGCGTTTGCGATCCGTCGGCGCCGGTCGTATAGCCGGTGCTGGTCTTGATCGTGATATCGATAAACGGATTAACCGCGGCGATAGCCCCGGAAACGATGCCGTGCAGGTTCATTCCGTATCACCTTCAACGATGTAGGAAACTGCCCTTATCATGTTGGCCGTGTCAATCAAAGGTTTTGTGAAGCCCTTTTTGGCCACGGTGACAGGTGACAGGGCCGGTTCATTGGTCTCGTTAATCGACCGCTGCAACTGGCCCTTGATACCCTCGCCCATGAGATTTAACGCTTTCTCGCCGTCGAAGTCGGTGCGCTCCAGCATGTTTCCGAGCGATTCGCCCCACCTGGGCGACTTGGCTTTCACCATGTTGCTGAAAAATGGCCGGGGCGGAATGCCAGCTGCCGGGGCGCCGAAGTTCTGAATGGCTGCAACCATGGCCACTTTAGTTCCGTCCGGATAATCGGCATCGGCCATGAAACCCACTTTCAGGCTTTTGGCGTTGCCGGTCTGGCTGGCAATCTCCTGCAACTTGGCTTTCAGCTTGCCGCCGCCTTTAAAGCTGATGCTCGTCATTGTACATACCTTGGCGCATAACGAAACGTCCGGTAAGGAGCGGTGGCTTGCCAGTAAGCCGCACCATAACGCGACTGCATGAACCAAGCCTGTGAGCCGGTCATCGGCCCCACGTCGGTTGTGACGGATACGCTACCCTCAGTGGCCGAGGCAATGCGCCCGACCAGTCCGGAGTTAGCCGAACTGGATGAGTTCAAAAAGGCAATGTGCGCGACCAGCATATTCAGCAGAACAGCCCGCTGAGCTTCATCCGTAACCGGGCTGGATTCGGTATTGTTTAAATAGATCGTCGCCTCGGTGAAATAGGCCGACAGCACCGCGCTGGTCAGGGCTGCAAACTCGGGATACCGCGCTTTAAAGGCGGTTTCATCAAAGACGACGACAGCCATTAAACGTCAGCCTTCTCGATGCCCTTGACCTTTTTACCGGGCTTGTTGGGGTCGATGCCTTCAAAGCCGTTTTCGAGCGCTTGCTTATCGCTGGCTTCGGCTCTCGCGTTAACCTCTTTTTCCTGTGCGAAAATCAATCCCTGTTTCAGTGGCTCGAAGTCCGCATGGGCTTTGCACCAGGCATCAAAGAAATCTTTATCAACGCCATGGGTTAGGCCATAGCCTCCGATAATGTTTGATGAATTGGAGCCATTGAGGGTAACGCGGATGCCGTTATGATCCAGATGCAGGCCTGCCGGAAGTTTGCACCCTACTGTAATTGTTGCCATTTTATGAAGTCCTTAAAACGAAAAAACCCGCACGAGGCGGGTTATTGAATGCTTGATTGATGCTTGATTACAGGCCGATCATTTGAGCGATTGCCAAAGGCTGCTTGATGATTGCGCCCCATGTGCCGGATGTCTTTTTCTGTGCGAAACTGGACAGATCAACCTTGATCGGATGCGCTCTCAACTTCTCATTGAACGCACAATAGCCGGTATCCTGACCGTCGATGCTTTCAACAATCAGTTGCATCAGCTGGCCGGCAGCAGTCGCATATTGCGTGGCCGTTTCGATGCGGATGTTCGGAAAGTTCTTTTTGATCTGGTCAGTGACATTGACGTTGTATTGGTTTGTCTTGGTCATGTTGACCTCCATTTCTGGAGACATGGCGAGGCACATACGCGCATCACGCTCGACCAGGCCTTTAGTCTGAGTAACCAGCTGACCGAACAACTTGACGATATCGCCATAAATAGCGGCGCCGTCTTTCGTGCTCCATAACGTGCCTGAGCTCGCGCCGGTAGCGTCGGGAGCAATCGCCGCTTGCAAGGCAGGATCATTCAGAATGCCGTAGTTTTTCAGACCATCAACGCCGTAGAAGTGCGATGCGTTCATGAACTTATCGAGCACCAGCGTAGACGCTACGTTCAGGTTCTGCGCGTAATTGATCTTCGCCTCGGCGGCAATGGCCAGTTCACGTTCGCCCCATTGGGTCACGGTCTGGAACAGATAGGATTCACGGCTGACCCAGTTCGCATTTGAGCCTACAGAACCGTTAGCGTCAAAATCGCCGTAAGAAGCTACCTCGCCCGTTGACTCAACAACCGGGAACATTGCTGTTTGCGTGGTCCAGTCGCCCTTTTTAGTCTCGCCCAGGATCGAGGCCGCCTTATTAGGCGTGACCAGAATGCGGATGATTTCAGGGTCCAGGTAGTTAGTCAGGAAAGCCGGAACGCCCGCGTTCGATGCGGTGACCAGTGCCGGCTGGGCATCCATGGCCAGTGAAATATCCATGGCCAGTTCGTGAGGCTCTAGCAGCCCTCTAGCCATCGGAACATGCACACCATGCCGGGCTAATTCATTGTGATTGATTTGTAGCATTTAATTAGCCTCGTGTTGAGATTTTGATAAGTTCGTTGGCGGCGCCGTTAGATTCCACATAGAAATCGGTCTCCACGTTGCCTGTAGCAGCAATGGCCGTGCTCGTTACCACGGTAGCGGAGTCAACGATATAAGTGCCCGAGCCGCCGGTGCCGGTGCCCAGTGCGGTAATGACCGTGCCCGCATCAACGCCGGTGCCACTGATAACCGCGCCTACGCCAAATGAACCTGTCACCGTGCCGCCGACAGTCAGAACGCCATGAGCGCCGGTGATTGTGGTGCTAGCCACGTCTTGCGCAATAGAAACTTCATAAGTGCCTGCGCCGCCGGTCGTGCCGCTCAGTTGCTTAACAATGCGCGTGCCTGTGACAACGCCTGTACCAGACAGCAGAGCGCCGGGAACGATAGTGCCCGTGACAGCAGAGGCCGTCAGAACCGGAACGCCTTCATCGCCAGAGGGCTGAGTTGTACGGGCAATAACGCCGGTAAACGACAGAGTGGCGTTAGCCGCAACACTCGACGCAGAGCCAGAGCCGCTTGACGTGGGTGAGCCGGTAGCCGCCGTGCTGAGTGCGCCGGTTGCCAGATTCGCGTAAACCTTCTGGCCGCGAATGCCTTGAGTTGAGGATTTAGCCCAGAAATCGCCCCGGTTATACAACGATACCGGGCGCCCGGCCTGAATCAGCTCAGAGCTTTCGGCAAGCCATGTGGTGATGGACGCTTGCAGTTCATTGGCCACAAAACCAATCGGTGCGCCGGCGCCATGCTGGACCACTTCCTTAGTAAACGGGTCGATCCAGGCAAAACGCCCAACAGTGACGCCATCAGTGCCAGCGATCAGGCCACCAGGGCCGGACAGAACAGAGGCCCGCGGGTTGTTGCTGGCGAAATCGCCGGGCTTACCAGGAGCCGGATTAACATTAATTGCAGATTGAAAACCAGTCATTATTGGCTCCGTTAGATAGATTTAAGCTTTGCAGCGGTAGGGAATTGTGTTGCGAAATCAGAAGCCGCCGCCGCATCATGCGCCATTTTTGGCTTCTCGGCTTTTGCTGTGGCCAGTTTGATTATCGATGGATAGGCGGACGGGTGAACGCCGGTCACATCGATGTTCAGATGATCAAGCGCCAGCTTATAAACGGCTTCGGCGCTATCCATCGCGGCCACTTCGCCAATGATCGGCGCCACATCCTTTTCGGCCTGACGGATGGCTTTGAACTTATTCATCGCGGCATCGTGAGCGGCGTTGATAGCTGCATCCATGGCTTTTTTGTCGTCCTTCTCTTCTTCTTCGTCGTCCTCATCCTCGGCAACGGCTTCCTCTTCTTCGGTCTCTTCCTTTTCGGGCTCAGCGTCGCCAGCCAGCATTTTGGCGAGTTCTTTCGGATCAATAGCCGCGTCTTGCGCCAGCTTCAGCGCTGCGGCCAAAAGTTCTTCTTTGGTCATTGGTTTGTTCTCGGGTTGTTTAAAAGGGTCTGAATCGGAAACAACACAGTCGCGGCCAGCTCTTCCAAGCTCCACAATCGCCACATGATTCCCGATGATATTGCGCATCACTCCATCGAATTTAACGCCTTCAAACTCTCCTGGTGTCATATCGGGCGTGTAACGGTAAGCACAGGACAGTTCACACTGTTCCTTGGTCTCAATGCCGGCAATCGCCGCCGCATCCCAAACCACAAGCGAGTTGCGAAGGAACGGCTTAACGAACTCGGCATCAGTACCGGTACTACCGACTACGTTTTCCTTTTTCGGGTCGTCAGCGGAAACCGGGACATGCCGATCCAGCAAAGGGATGTGATTAAATGAGGCGGCGCCTTTGGCCAGTTCTTCCGGATCACGCAGCAATTGATAAATTCGGTCGGCATCCAGTCCGAGTTCTTTATGCCCCGGTATCTCGCGGCCATAATAAGGATTAACGGTGGCCTTACTGATGTTCGACATAGCCACATGCAAGCGGCCATCGGCATCGACTGTGCGTGACGAGCGATCAAAGGCTAGCAGTAATTCAGGCATGGCTAGGCTCCATCAGCAAAAAATCCGTGGATACCCCTATAACACATGCGCTATCGGTGCTATATAATCGAGTTTCAATCATCAAAGTGGAGTACGAAATGTTATTAGGAATTTTGGCGGTACTATTCGCCGCAGTCTTTTTCAGAGAACTGAAATTACTGCTGGTTCTCTTGTTGTTGGTACTGGTCTGGAATTTTCCGACCGCTCAGGCCGGGCCGGTTGTCGATAAAGAGTTAGAGCAATGCGCCGGTATTGCGGCCATGGCCAGTACCGTGGCCAGCGTAAGAAACAATCAATTGCCCGCACAGGCGGCGATGCAGATCGCCACAGGGCAGTTTGGATCAGGGTCTAAATGGAATTTCCCAGAAGAGGGGATTCAAGGGGTTGTTGATATCATTTATGACTCAGGATATGCGAGTCCGGACCAGGTCAAAGAGTCCGTGTTTAATGAGTGCTACAAGCCGGCTAATCGTTGAATCCGACCAGAATAGCGGAATCGGTACATCTGCAATTGTTTTCCATTCCTGGATGTGTCCATTTGCCATCCAGGAACATGCCCTTACGAATATCGTAAACCTCGCCATCAGCTTTCAAGTGTGACGGTCTCGGGGTTTTACCCGCGTGTGAATGATGCCAACGCGCGTGGGTCAGGCCCATATCAAGCCGCCGCGTTCTGTTGAGCGTGGCAGTGGCCTTGTTGCTCTGGTCCTGCGCGATAAGAATCGCCCGTTTACGCGTCAATGCGTAGCGTTTCTGTAACTCATCGGTCAACGTTGACAGCTTTCGGCCTTGCTGAACCGACCGCATCACCAGCCCCTGTACGTCCGTCAAATGCTGCTGAGCAATCGACTTGATTAAGCCGACCTGCTCATTGATCACGGCAACATAGGCGTTCTGCATCGATTCGGTCATTGTGAACTTCACGGCAAAGCCCGAATCCTTAAGGATTCGTTGTAGCGATCCGTCAGAGTAATTCTTCGTCTTTTGCGCGAACCAGAGCGCCAGCTTTTCGGCGCCCTCGTCAAAGTTTTTCAGCCATTGCTTGGCCAGCTTGTCCATGACTTCTTGAAGCGCGTCTGCTGGTATAGCATCGTCCTGGGCAATACCGGGATAATTGGCCTTGTAGGATGACGTCAGCCAGTACGCGATTGATTTGTGCATTTCACGCACCAGCTTTTTAAGTCGGCGTTGGTATTCGGCGCTGATGCCGGCATTGGGATAGACGGGCTTAAGCGTTTTTGTGTTTTTCATTGAGTAATGAAATGCAACCGGCCAGCACGACCTTAAACAAGTCAGGTTTATTGTTAAACCAGTTGTTTAAGGTCTGAGTGCTGACACCGGTTATTTTTGAGACTTCGGCAAGGTTTTTAAGCCCTGCCGACCTTGCCGCTTCTGATGCGGTCATAGTGTCACGCCAACCTGATTCCATTCATCATCACATAACGCAACAAGGAAACCGCGCGTCTTATAATCATCAACAGCTATATCAAATTGATCTTCGTCGTCAATGTCGATTTCTTCAAATATTTCAGAGTCTTTAAAATATGCCTTTGCTTTCATGACAATTCACCGTTCCTTAGTAAGTCAAGTTATTTATCTTTGCAATTCGATTGTTTAAATATAAAGACAATCCGTAGTGCTTATCATGTTTAGATGCTTCTTCATCAAACTCTTCAAACATCTTCAACATTGCTTCATTTGTGTTTGTTATGTTGTGCCGCTTTGCCACATCCCTAAGAACTGTTTTCACATAAGGCAGAGGCGAACCGTTTTTCAAAAATACAACATGATTTACGGCCTTATTAAATTCTTCTGTGGCTTGCTCTGTAGTTCTCATTTTCTTACCCTCATCGGCTTTGTTTGATTCGGGTTTATTATTGCTCTCTTTCCTTGTTTCTGTCAAATTATTTGATGCTTTAGGGGCAATATCCTTCTTTTCAACATCCTTTGACTTGCTCTTAACCTTAGAAAACGTCTTGCCATTCAGCTTTCCGCCAGCGCCGCCAATAACCTTGCCTGAGCCATCGATCAACACTCGCTTGCCGGTGCGCTCGCCATTATCCGGATCTTCGCCGCCATTGACCGTAATCCAATGCGCGGCATCCATCGCGGCCTCCGCTTCATCGTCGTCGTCAAAATCCGCTTCCCCGGTCAAGCCGTCATACCCGCTATCGGGATCATTCGCGATGCGCTGCCGTGATTCGTCGGGGCTGATGACACCGCCATCAATCAACGTAACATCGGTATCCGCATTGATCTTCCTGATATTGGCTTTCTGCTCATCGCTCATTTCTTCCAGGCTTTCAAAATCGAAGGTGATATCGTCGTCAATTTCCCCGAACTCGGAAAGCTGAATGATATCGATAACCTTTTTCAACGGATCTCTTAACAGCGCCTCTTGAGCTGATGCAATGTCGTCGTAGAAAACTTTTATTTCGCCATCACTGGAGGCATTGAGGCCGCTGGGCGTAATGCCCAGAAACTTAACCAGCGGAATGCTTGACACAGAGCTCATATGTTCCTGTGCTTGGGCCTGCAACTCATGAATGCCAGATAGCGGCGTATTGAACTGGAAAAACTCCTCAGTATCCTTGTCCAGCAGCATCAAGCCGCGATTATCCCGCAAGTTGTTGAACAGCTGCGCACGGGCGATAAACTGCGCGTCATCCATGCCCGACAACACGCCCGACATGTTGGTCATAATGCCGGAGACTGAAAACGAGTGCAGCAGATCGGACACGGAGTCACGCGTACGGGTCCAGTTATTCACATACGGTTCGGCCATCTGCGTCATTGAAAGACCGCCGAAGTTGTAGGCCGCTTTCAGCAAGTCTGGCACTTCCCGGCTTACGAATGTCAACAAGCGCGAACTGTGAACCGTTTTACCAAGTACATACCACGCGGACGGACGGTAATAGTTCTGGGCCAGCGGATCGGTAGAATTGTAATCGCTCGGATACGTCCAGACCGGCTCAATCACTTTGAAACCGCGTAAAGCACCCTTTTTGATCTTCGCTTTATCAACCAGCAGAACGGTTTTTAGCTCTTCCGGGTCTTCCGACGCCACGCCACCATTCGGCGTTTTAACATCGATGTAAATTTGTGCGCGGCCATAGAGACCGTCAAGCTCTATTGCCTTTTTGAACAGGTCCTTAATTTTGTGCTTTTTTAGGGCGCCTTCAATGGCCTTGATTCTCTCGTCCTTGTCGCCTCCCGTGGACTGTAACTTAATCCATTTACGCGTCATCTCCTTGGCCGGTACTTCGCTCATTTTCCGGTATTCCGGCAATGTGCCCAGAACGGCTAAATTCTGGTAGCCCTGAAAATGATTGCCGGCATACGCCTGATTCACGTAATCATAGGGCGTTGAGTCCATAGCCAGCGCCTGCGAGCGCTCATCCGCTGGAATAACGCCTGCCGGTGGCTCATAACGGGTAATGAGTGCTAATTCCTCATCCTGCTCCGGCAATGTTCTTGCTAATGCCGATAAGCTGATGCCCTTGCGCCGCACTTCAGCCGGAACTGGAGCGCGTACCGTTACCGCCTCGGCTTTCTTGCTCTTGCCGAAAAGTTTCTGTTTCAAGCGTTTGATCATCGGGCGGTTCGTTTTAGGGTTTCGGCGGAAATCTGTAGAGGTTTAGCCAGCATGGAATCGACGTAAGCCATGATGAAACTGTCACCCAAATTGGGTGAATCAATCTCGCGTTTAGCCAGATCCTTCTTGCTCTCGACCTTTACCCGGCCAGCCAGGTCATAATCCCGTTTAGGCGTGCAGAGCTCGTCTATTAACTGGTCAAGATGCGGCATGGATGAGTCGATAAAGATCATTTCATCATCGCGGAACTGTTGCCCGTTCTTGACTGCGTTATAAGTGTTGCGCAATCGGTCAGCCACCAGCCACCACGCTTGAGCCTTGATGTTCGAGAAGAAGTCCTTGTTCTTAATCTCAGTGCCGGGATATTTAGCATCGGGCTTATAGACGGCGCCACCGGCAAAAAACTTGTTATGCATGACGCGCTCATGCTGCAAAACACCAATATTCAGCTCATTGAACTTGGCGCCTGATGTAGCCCCGACGCCGATAGCATCATAGATAATGGATGCTTTACGTTCTCTGGCTGAATGCCATACCCGCGTACAGGACTTAAGCAACTCGTCCTCTTTGGCTTTCCACAGATCAGCCCAGACAGCAAGGGAGCCATGCGCGTATATCTGAGCGCAAGAATCCTCGCCGGCGTCGGCCACATCGAACCCGATGCGCCTAGAGCCTGTGACCTCGATGCCGAGCGTTTTATGCGCATCAATCGCGGACATCAAGTGAGAACGCCGAATGATTGCTTCGTCGTCGTCGTCTTTCGGGACGCCCAGATAAATATGGTTGTACTCATCCTCATCTTCGGCTTTAGCATCTGCAATAACCTTTCGCATTGTAGATGAAAGATAAGGGTTTTCATCGTAATTTATCTTTCTTGTTATCGCCCCTTCAGGGGGATTTGTTACAAAGCGACGATATACCCAGTCTGTTGAGAATCGCGGATTAAATACGATGAATATCTTTGAGTTCTCGGCTCGGATTGTTGGCATAATGATTCGCCATTGTTCCTCGCTTAAATCCTCAGCTTCTTCTATCCATAATATTTCTACACCAGCAATACCTTTGATCTCATTAAGGTTTCGCTGAATGCCTAAAAAGGTAAAATTCGATCCGGTTCTTTTGTGTACTATTGAGTTTTCAGTTATCTTGAACTCGTCGCGCAATCCTTTTGCGTCAATGCACTCTTCTATTACTGTCTTGACTGAATCTGATATGCGGTTTTGGAACTGCCTGACGCATAAAAAGTTTATCTTATGCGTGCAGGCAAGGAATACACAGAAACCGGCTGTATGATACGTCTTGCTTGATGCTCTGCCACCGTACAAGACGTAATAACGATGATTTGATTCGTAAAAACCTTTGAGATTAGGATTTAATAAAGGGATGCTTTTAACCGGCTTGTAAATATTCCCATTTATATCCATAAGACTTGTTTCTCTTTCCCGTCAGGCAAAACCAAATGCCTGTTCTTGTCGCCTTACTAGACCCGTTATCCCTTAACCATACTGCGGCATTTTCAATGCTATCAAATACAATACCGTTATCAATGCACTTAACTTCTCTTTTGTTTGGCTGGCTGTCAGACATTTTTTGTCTTGCTTCGGCGCTTCTCTTCTTGCCTCTGTGCCAATCAGCTACTTTCTTGATTGTTTCAGGGCTTGGCTTTCTTCCTTTGCGAACAATAGACATTTTTAACCTTGTCTCTGCGCTGGCCTTTGTTCCTCTATGTGATGCAGCCGTTCTTTCAACGGCATCCCTAGGCTGTTTCCTGCCTCTATTTGCAGCGGCTCTTTTCTGAACTAATTCCAAGGGCTGCTTCTTTCCCTTGTGCGCTCTTCTAATAGCCTCTCTTGTTTCAGGCGAATGTCTGTGCCCGGTTATGCCATCGCCGCCATTTGTGCGATTGCACAAAACAACCCCTTCCTCTTTAAGAAATTCTATTGTTTCGACTTCAATATCAAATGCTTCTTGCTCTGTCAGTCCTGAAAACAGTATTTCAATATTAAGGCCATGCTTTTTGTATGTACGATTCCAAAGCTCACTTCTTCCGTGAGTATTAGAGGCTCTTCTACCTCTACCTTTGCCGACATAAAAAGGGTAATTGTTGCTAGCCTTCCGATGAAGGTAGACATAAAAATCATTTTTCATTTTGAATCCCTGAACATGGGTGAACTATTGAGTTGGTGCGGTGCTGGCTGTTCAGTTCCAGACGGGGCAATTACTCCCTCACCGCATGAATATTATAGCAGAACTTGCGTATCAGTTATAGAAGTCGCTCAGCGTTGGAATGCTAGATTGCGAGTTATTGATCTGAATGGCCGTATCAGGTTGTTTGCCTAATACCGTTTCCTTGCCCTTGATGATGGTATCGGCACGGGCCTTGAAGTCCTGCTGCCCTTCGCACGGCGCTCTCAACGCTTCTTGAACATTCTGGACAGCAGCATCAGTGAAAAACTGAATGTGTTTTGTTCGCTCGTCTACCGCTGTTTCAATCGCATTTGCAATGTGAGCAGACTGCTCACGATGAGTCGCTAGCCCTTGCTTGTATTGAACTCCAGCGCTCACAATAGCGCTCACGTCCTGCTCAACACCTTTTGTATATTTGGCGACCAGTCCTGCGCTAACCTTAAACTTTTTGGCCAGTTCTCGCTGGCTATATTCGCCCGTCCTCCAGGCCGAAACAATCTTATCAACCGTCTCTTTAGGCGTTGCTTTCCCTGCCATAAATCACAACCTCACACCAACAGAATGCGCAATCGCTTTGACAATCGCTGCCATGTAATCCTGTGCCCATAACCCAATAGCCCCGGCCATCGAAATAACGCCCCATCCACATAACTGACGGCGGATATCTTCCCACCGCTCAGCCTTGATTCGCTCTCTGTCAATCCACTGCTTAATAAACTCGTGGTGCTCTGCGTGGACCTCTGTATCAATTCTCGGCCTCTCATCTAAAACTTCATGCAGGAGACGGCGAAACTTGTCGTCATCCATCATTTAGCCGCCTGACTCTTTAACCAAGCCACAGCTAATTCAATGCCCAGATTCAACAGCCATGTTGCCAGATCGAGACCAATGCTTCTTGCCTCATCAAAAGCTGCCTGTCTTTTCTGGTCGCCGCTCAGCTCTGAATTGTCAATGTTAGCGACAACGCGCTGAATGCGTTTGAACGTTAATCCTGATAGCAGGAAAGAGGCGAATTGTTGAATGGCAAATTGTTTAATATTCACAGGAGATACCTGGCATGACGTTGTAAAGGTTTAACTGATCGGGATCTAGATTATCCTCTATCAGCATGACGGCGGGGCGGCATGGGCTATTTATGACGCTTTTTAGGGAGCAGCTTGGCAAGCTTGTCGTCAGGAGAACCCATAAGAGCCATGCCGAATAGTGTGATGGCCGCTTGTTGTGTATCCGATAGCTCAAACCCGAATGCGCTCGCGACAGCAAATGCGCCAATCCATGTAAACGGCTCTCGAAATCGGTTGAGAAGAAATTGAAACAATGCTTTTCTCCAGGCATAAAAAAACCCCGCTGGAACTGATCAGAACGGGGTTTTGTTTGATTCTGTAGGCAAGTGCCTAGTATGCGCTATTTATACCGAATTTATCGCGCATGAGCAAGAGTTTTTTAAAAGCACTCAGCAATCACGACAAGCTTAGCCTTATGGACTATGCGATAAACCCTATCCTTTGACATACCCATTCCAGAGGCTACTTCCCTTTGCGACATGCGCCGAATATAAACCCCTGTTAACGCGGCGAATTCTTCAATGCTGACATGTTTCCTGAGCGCCACATGCACCGCATCGGCATAGGGGTTTTCGTCCTCGGCAAACGAGCCGCCCCGCCTGGGCCTCAAACAACTCTTTGCTCGCAGTTCGCTTAAGCTATTGCCCCGCGACTGGAACTTACCCCAATCCCTGAGCCTTAAGTCAGCCGACACCAGCAGCGCCGGCATATCGCGCCGGTCTGCAGACATATCAACCGCCATATTCACTCTTGTATTGACTGCACCGCTTGCCATGCTCTCTTGACTTATCACAGTATTTCACTCCAAATGCCTGCCGCTCAAAAATGCATCCCTTGCACGTTCTGGATTCCATCCGTTCAACAATCTCTGCCGGGTCTCGATATTGCCAGCGTTCCAGAGGCATTACGCTAAGAACTCCCTCGCTCTGTTCTCCCATCCATTCAGGAAAACGATTTGACTCGGATCTCGCTTAACGATGTTGCGATAGAATTTAATACGCTCTTCGGTTATCTGCTCAATAACAAAATTATCGTCATGAAAATTAGCCAAACCTTTTGCTGATTTGATAGTAACAGGCCCTATAATGCCGTCAATACTGGTTTTTCTCCAGTACCTATCAATCACTGCTTGGAATATCTTTATCGCCTGCTTTGGCCCCATATTGACAGCCATATCAAATACGACTGGCTGTAATTCTATCGGTAACTTGTCGATATTTGGCTTAGCGTAGTAGTTGTGACGATAGATCAATGATGATTCTTTTTTCGTCAGCCTACGAACATCGTCTACGCCTACCGGGCGCCTACGCCAATTTTCTAGCGTTCTGATTGTAATGCCGTATTTAGTAGGACCGCCCTTATCAGCCGGATGATTTACGAATCCGCCTTCCCTGCGGATTATGTCGCCTATCATTTCGTCAACGGTTTTCACATTAACACCTTTTAATTCAAATACTTTCATAACGTAATGTTATCACATAACGTATGATTTTTAAATGAATTGCCACGCTATTTTTGCGCCTTAAATGCCGTCATCGCGGCAAGATAGAGAACGATTGCAGAACGTGTGACTGACGATATTACGCACTTCATTCCGGAAACCTCCCGCTATGCAGATAATACAGGAACTCTCGCTCTTTGACAGCGGTCTCGCATCTTTCAGCGCTTCTTCGATAAGACGCCTCACGATCCCTATTGCATTGCGCTAACGATCTAAAAAAATTAATCTCACTTAACTCCTCCTGCCTCGGAGCATTCCATAGGCAAATTGGTGGGAAAACTAAATCAGGCCACTTAATCATTAAATTTATCTCCGTTTGAAATGTGCTTATCAATGCACTTTCTTAAATCGTTTTCGTTATACGGGCAGATCATATCAAACCTACCGTGATCGCAACCGTCATAACCTGGTGGCTTGTACTCTATTACGTTTTCAATTAGCCAGTTGAGTCTGTCTGTGTCGGTTATCATAATCCCACCTGTGCTTTCCAATTGTGATATGCGATTGAAGGTGTATTTCCGCACCCCATAACACGACCCAATGAGCAAACCCACCAGCCTCCATGCTTTCTAATCTTCGGCTTCATTGATTGAACATCTCATTAAATACCCGAACCCTGGCATCAAAAATACCTACACCATCGCTCTCATGCCCGCCCACTTTTTCCTTAAATCGCTCAATATCGGATTCAGTCGGCGGGGCCATGTTCATGAATGATAATGTCCATCTTAGCCATGCTTCATCATCCATAGCTTCACCAATCACGGGCCATCCTCTTTTGAATCAACACCTCAAGATAATTGACCAGATCCATCGCCTCTTCTTGTGCATGTATCAGCCAGTCCAGTTCCGTTAAATCCGTGCGCTCCAGCGTTGTGCCGTACTTTGCCAATCCGACAGCGGCCCGGGCCCTGATCTTGCGGCAGACTTCATCTTCAACTTTGCTCATCGATCACCCTCCACCATCCAGAGCAAATCACTTCTTTTCCGTCGCCGGCCGGTACATAACTAAATTTTTGAACACTGACAGTCGATTTAGTCGGCTCCTGTCCTCGCCTGCATTGGTGCCTCACCGGGCATTTTTTGTTTGCGCAAAACGTAATATCGTTATTCACCTCTCACCCTCCAGCGCAGCTAAAACATCATGGCTCGCCGCGCCGACCAGTAGCAGCAGCGCTAAAACTGCTATGGCCATGATGGCGGCGGTTCTTGCTATTGCGTTAAAAGCCATTGTCGCCTTATTCAAAACTACGCATTGCTACCACGCGGCTGATAGAATCCTCTTCATCCATTGCTGTGCTTATCACTTTTCTAGCCAGTGCAGGAATATCGTCAGCATCGGTTCCAGGCAGTTCTTGCTTTATCAATGTAGCTGCTTGATCATACGCTGATTCATAACCTAATTGCTTTGCTGTTAATTCTAATTGTTGTCTGCTCATCTTCGTTCTCCGATTAATTATTCCAGTTATAATAATTCCGCAGTGCCCGTTCAATCTGGTCCGACTGCGATTCACCAGACTCCTTTAGCCGATCGATCAAATCAGTCGGCAGGCGAGTAGATAGCATTTTGCGTCTCATCGGGCCTTTCGGTTTAGCGCCTGCTCCTGCCCTGGCGCCGCCGCGTTTTGATTTAGCCATTTAATCAATCCAATAGTAATTCCCATTTTCTACTACTATAGCTCCGCTTAATCCTGCATCAAGAACTGGATCTACTCCAATAATAACCCCAACAGTAAGGTTATTATATAAAAGGACGGTATATCCGGTTACCCCGTCTATTTTTTTTGTTAATAATTTTTTCATTTCGTATCTCCTAAATGGCTTGAGAAATTCAAACCGTGAACATAGTATTTCATGCCTGTTAGATTATGTCAATACTCTTTTCATACACAGATGAATTATTTTCCTCTCATGCCAAAGCACATCATCGCCGCATCTCGGCTGTGCGAATTCGTCACGCCTTGCCAGCCGGTGACGCGCTTGAAATAAGCGGCGTCAACCTTGCCACGTGGATGCTGCTTGATTACTCGTATGCCATGATTCTCCAGATATTCGACAATCAGTTCAGCTTTGTCAATTACAGTGCCTACATTAACCGCGGTCCGGTCCTTAGCTCCTGGTGTCTTAGCCTTTTTGTGCCAAACTGCCTTGGTCGTCGGCAATTCAACAACAGCGGCCAACTCATACTTACCCGGCATCGAATGCGCTATCAGTACATCAATTGCAGCGATAGCGCCCCAGAATGTCGTTGAGTAGACGTTATCAAACTGGCCAGTGTCTGTGTCGTAGATTGCGAGGCCGGTTGATTTGCCGGCGTCTATGCCAATCACTTTCATAGCGACCTGCCTATAACTCTGACTGGAGTTGTCATTGTTTTTTCAATACTCCAACCGTATTTTAATCTGGCTAACAATGTATCTGGATCAACGCCTAACTCGCTTGCCCATGCCGAAACACATTGAACTTTTCCATTAAACTCGATATTCCTTGTTCTGGTAGTGTTTCGCATCTGCTCTTGACGGCTCGCCCACTTGCAATTACCTGGCTCATAGTTTTTGTCGTTATCAATTCTTTCGATAGACATTCCGACTTCGCTTTCGCCCATGTCACTTAAAAAGTTATCAAAATTATGCCAACGTTCACAAACCATAATCCCCCTTCCTCCATACGTTTTATAGCGCTTATTATTCTTGTTATAACACCGCTTCTTCATATCCTCCCATGCTCTATAAGTCTTAGTTCCAGTCATTCCATGAGTTTTTCTTCTCCTACTGGCGCCCTCTCTTTGAAAGCATCCGCATGACGATGTATTTCCACTTCTTAAATCATAACCAATGACAATTTTTCTATTTCCACAATCGCAAACACAATCCCATGTAACAGAATTTTTTCTAGTCCTTCCATGTTCAGAAACAACTGTCAACCTTCCAAACTTCTTTCCTGTTAAATCTATTTTTGCACGCATGATTAATCCCTCCTAGAACGAGATATCGTCATCAAAATCGTCATAATCAGGCGGCTGCGAACTGTTCTCCCGTGCTGGCTGTTGCGCCGACTGCTGCCCATACGCTGCCGCCTGCTGCTGCGCTTTAGCCTCATTGCCGCCGCTGCGCTGACCGCAAAACTCAAAATTGTCGATTACAATTTCGGTTGCCCAGTGCTTGACGCCGTCTTTTTCGTATTCACGAGTGCGCATCTTGCCTGAAATGTAAATCTGACTGCCCTTTTTGAAATACTCGCCAATTACCTCGGCGCGCCGCCCAAATGCTACCGCGCGTATCCATTCTGTATTTTCTTTGATTTCGCCGGACTCTTTATCTTTCCAGCGTTCGCCGCAGGCAATAGAAAGATTCGCCACCGCCCGACCATCAGGAAGATAGCGAATATCTGGATCTTGCCCAAGATTACCCATGCATTGCATTAAATTCAGTGCCATTTGTATTTATCCTGTTGTTTGAAAATCATTTAACTACCAGCACACCCGCCAATACCGCCCGCTCGATCATAAGCAAGGCGTGCCGCTGCTGGTCTATCATGTTCTGGTTCTGATGGATCAATCCGTGGCACTTCCTGCAAGTGGGTATGCAAAAAATATCACTGATCTTTGTCCCCATGCCGCCGCCCAATGATTGCCCTATCACATGATGCGCATCCATGCCGTTGACGTGCGCCGGAATGCCGCAATTAATACAGGCGTGTTCGCGGACGAATGCGAGGTATTTTTCAGAGCGCCAGGGTTTTTGTTTGAAAAATGGAGTCATGGCTAGTGACTCAGTTTAAGCGTTGCCCGATCTCTCAATATCTCTTTCCGTTTTTGATACGGGATATCCTGAGCAATCAAAGTGGCGTTATATCTTTGCAGGTCGCCAACAAGCTTTAAATCCGATGCCGATAACGCGTCTCGATTAAGTCCTTCGAATCGACCAGACAAAACTGAATTCACTAAACGCGCTTCATTTGAATAGTGGAATGATTTCGTCTCTTTGCCCGATGCTTCGCGCTGCTCTTTTAGCGTGTCCGCCATCCATTTGAAGCCGACTTTTGTTTCGCCCCTGATGGCCTTCCAATCTGGATCTTTCTTTTGTTCTTCCGCACGATGATATGCAAGATAAGCATCGACAAGCTTCATCTGGCCATCCATTGCTTTCTTTCCGCCCAAGAAAGGCATAACGATTAATGCCGCTCTTTCCTCAAGCCAATAAAGCGGCCTTTCCTTTCCTTGATTATCCTTGTAGGTCTCCGCAAATACGTGGACACCTAATTGCTCAATGACAACTTGACGAATACTTCTTAATACGCTGTCATGTCGTCGACCAAATAACTCAGCAATAACCAAGCTTGAAACCATTGGTTTGTTATGCTTGATCTCTACCAAATCGGCGTGTTCTATATTTTTTGATGGTACTTTGATATGATTCTTTGGCATTTTGTTACCTCTGTACTAGGTTATGAAGTGTAGTACCGGGACAGCTTCCAACAGCTTTCCCGGTGCGTCCAATTATAGCAGAAAATGAGCTTAAAGTCTTATTTTTCATAGACTTTTTCATGATTTTTCGGCGCATTTTTCCCGCTCCTTAATGCGCACATAGTGGCCATTAATCCCGCTCTTAATCAGCATGGCATCGTCATGCTCTCCATAAGCGACCAAACAGCTTGGAGCGCCCGCATTACTGTCCGCCCGGCTTCCATCTGGCAAATGAAAATAAAGCCTCCCCTCCAAAAACAAAACGCTGGTCGCCTTTCTCCATACCGTCTCAAAAAACCATGCCGTCTCAGTTCTTGCAAAGACTAAAGCCGTTCCCTGCCCATGATCGGCTAATTTTCTAAGCCATTTCACGGCCTCTTTGCTGTACGGAGGATTTAACCAAACGCGGCCTTCCCATTCCTGTGAAAGCCCATCATCAACTTTCGAATAG
>Ga0209024_1000644_pt1 | contig 49713 bp, 50 predicted proteins | sample AutmiccommunBRH5_FD_187380 | JGI IMG/M metagenome (GOLD analysis project Ga0209024, IMG submission 187380) | Deep subsurface microbial communities from Mt. Terri, Switzerland - Autotrophic microbial communities BRH/5 (SPAdes) (version 2) | ecosystem: Environmental > Aquatic > Deep subsurface >... | reverse complement strand
CCCGCGCCCACTGTGCCTCGCTCAATTCGTACCGCTTCAAACCCATCATGTGTCCCGCGCATTGCCACGGATGACTATGAATCAGCCTTCAGCAGGTTTGGGAATCCTGAATGTCGATCCGCCCTAGGCTGCCTGAGTCCCGCGCACCTCTGTCAGCACCGCGTGCAAGGTCGCCGGATCGCTGTTCGCCCGCAGTTTGGCGCAGGTCGAGGCGTCGCGCATGGTGCGCGACACCAGCGCCAGCGCCTTCAGGTGATCGACGCCGGAGCTCTTGGGGGCAAACAAAGCAAAGACCAGATCCACCGGCTGCCGATCCACCGCGTCGAAATCCATCGGCTTGTCGAGCCGGATGAACACGCCCACCACCCGGTCAAGCCCGTGCAGGCGGGCATGGGGCAGCGCGACGCCATGGCCCACACCTGTGGGGCCAAGGCTTTCGCGCTCCTGCAGGGCGTCCACCGTATCGGCAGTCTGCAGGCCATAGACGGAGTGGGCAATATCGCCCAGATCCTGAAACAGGCGTTTTTTCGACGTGGCGTGGCCGAATGCCCTTACGGCATTCGGTTTCAGCAGTTGAGAAAGTTGCATCTGACCTGACTGTTCCACGCCCCGTCCTCGGGCGCCTATCTGCTGTGGGCTGGATCGATCCAGCCGATATTCCCGTCATCGCGGCGATGGACGACATTGACGCCGCCGCTCTTTTCATTCCGGAACACCAGGAGCGGGGCATGGGCCAGTTCCATCTGCATCACCGCCTCTCCGACAGAGAGGGTGGGTATCTGCATCTCCATCTCGGCGATGATCATGGGCTGCAGCGAATCCGGCTCGAGCTCCTCGGTGTCTGCTCCGTTGGTTCCGGCGAGGATATACGAGGGCGCTCCGGCGAATTCAACCGGGTCCACCCGGTCGCGGTGGTGGTCCTTCAGGCGGCGCTTGTAGCGGCGCAGCTGCTTGTCCATCTTCTCGCGGCAAGCCTCGAAGGCCGGGTAGATTTCAGAGGCGCGGCCGGTGGCCGAGGCGGTCAGCCCGGTGGACAGGTGCACCGTGGCCTCGCAGATATGCTCATAGGCAGCGCGCGAGAACACGACGGTCGCATCGGTGGGGCGACCGGCATACTTCTCGAATGTTTCACCCAGCTCGGATTTGACGTGGGTTTGCAGGGCGTCGCCCACATCCATTCCCTTGCCACTGATCTGATAGCGCATGACTCCTCCTTCAGGTATGTGCACCGGTTTTTTCAGGTTGGCTCCTGAGTGCTTTCGGCGCGGTTAGGATCCGGGCGGGTTCATGGCCGAACTGGCTGCTGGCCGGTCTGTGATGACCTTCCGGCGCCGACGCTCGAACGATGAAGCGATACGCATGCATGTCCTATACTTGGCGACAGTCCGGCGTGCGATGTCAACGCCCTCCTTCTGGAGTTGTGCGCAGATCGCGTCATCGGCAAGGGGGGCCTCCGGCGGCTCGGCGGCAATCAGCGCGCGGATGCGGCGCTGGATCTGGTGGGCCGAGACGGCGCCGTCCCGCCCCGGCAGGCCGTGCGAGAAGAAGCTTTCGATGGGCAGCGTGCGCCCGCAGGCCATCAGCGCCTTGCCCGAAATGGCGCGGCCGAGGGTGGCGGGGTGCATGGAAAGCGCCGCCGCAGCCTCGGCGCGGGTCATGGGCAGCAGCGGTTGATCGCCCTTCGAGGCGAAATGCCGCGCCTGCTGCGTGACCAGATGGGTGCCGATGCGCAGCAGGGTGGCGCCGCGGGCCCTGAGCGCCGCGACGAGGAAGCCGGCTTCGGCCTGCGCGCGGGCGAGGTCGGCGGAGGCCCCGGCCATGCGCAGCACGGTGATGGTGGGCAGGGCAGCGGGGTTCAGGCGCACCTGCGGGCTGCCATCCGGGCCGGGCTCGACGATCAGCTCGGCCAGCAGTGGCAGGGTGGGCGTCGAGTCGGGCAGCTCTGGCGCGGGGCGAAGCGTCGGCAGCAGCGCGGCGATGTGTAGCAGTTGGTCGGCCGGCAGGGCCAGCGAGCGGGAGAGGCGCTGCCAGCGGGCTTCGGCGAAGTCCTCCAGATGGGCGCAGATGGCGCGGGAGAGGGCGGGCGCGTAGCCCTGTGCTTGCAGTTGCAGCGCAAGGCATTCGGGCAGGTCGCGGGCACCGATTCCGGGCGGATCGCAAGCCTGCAGGGCGGCCAGCGCCTGTTCCAGCAGATCGGGGCCTGCGCCGGTCTGGGCCGCGATCTCGTCCAGCGTGGTGTCGAGATAACCATCCTCGCGCAGTTCGGCGACCAGCATCAGCGCCGCCGCCCGCACCTCTGGCGTCAGCCGCTGCGTGGCGAGCTGGCCGTGCAGCGACTGGAACAGCGAGGGGTCGGCGGCGGGTACGTCCAGCAGCCAATCCCCGCGGGAGGGATCGGCGGGGCGATGCTCGATGAACGGATTTTCGGCGGCGAGGCGGGCGATTTCCTCCTGCAGCTCCAGCGCCGGAAGCCGCAGGATCGCCAGCGATTGCCGCATTCCCGGCGTCAGCGCCAGCCGCTGCCGGGTGGACAGGCGCAGGCTGGGCGTCACCGACATGTGCGGCCCCTACGAGATGCGGAAGCTCTGCCCCAGATAGACGCGGCGGACGTTTTCATCGCGGACCACCTCATCGGCGGTGCCGCTCATCAGCACCTTGCCGTCGTGGAGGATATACGCCCTGTCTACGATCTCCAGCGTTTCCCGAACGTTATGGTCGGTGATCAGCACGCCGATGCCTCGGGACTTCAGGTCATGAACCAGGCTGCGGATCTCACCCACGGCGATGGGGTCGACCCCGGCGAAGGGCTCGTCCAGCAACAGGTATTTCGGATCGGCGGCGAGGCAGCGGGCGATTTCCACCCGCCGCCGCTCCCCGCCCGAAAGCGACAGGGCAGGCGCGCGGCGCAGGTGGGTGATGGAAAACTCGCTGAGCAGGTCTTCCAGCCGCTCGCGCCGCTTGTGGCTGTCGGAGATGCGAATCTCCAGCACGGCAAGGATGTTGTCCTCGACCGACAGGCCGCGGAAGATGCTGACCTCTTGCGGCAGATAGCCAATGCCGAGCCGGGCGCGGCGATACATCGGCAGGCCGGTCACGTCGCGCCCGTCGATCATCACCTGCCCGCCCTCGGGGGTAATGAGGCCGGCGATGTTGTAGAAACAGGTGGTCTTGCCCGACCCGTTCGGCCCCAGCAGCGCCACGACCTCGCCGCGGCGAAGCTCCAGCGAGACATCGCGGATCACCAGCCGGCGCTTGTAGCTCTTGCGCAGGTTGACGACGCGCAGGCCGGCGCTGCCTTCGGAGACGGTCAGGTCAGGCGCCGGGGTCATCAGTTGCCCCCTGCGGTGCCGGTCTGCAGCACGGTTTTCACCCGCCCGTCCATCCGCCCCGCGCCGGTTTCAAGGTCGATGGTCAGCGTCTGGCCCGAGATGGAGTTGCCGCCCTGGGTCAGCAGCACATCGCCGGTCATCACCAGATCGCCCGATTGCGGGGAATAGACGGCCTCTGCCGCCTCTGCCGCCTCGGTCGCCGTGGCCAGCGTCACGCCGCCGGTGGCCGTCATGCTGTCGATGGTGCCGGTGTCAGGCGTTCCATCCGCGGCCTTGGCATAGGCGACGCGCACCTCGGCGGCGGCAAGGCGCATTGTGCCCTGCACGATCAGCACATTGCCGGTGAAGACGGCGCTGCCCGCGGCCTGATCGACCTGCAGCGAATCCGCCGTCACCTCCACCGGGGCGCCGGTGTCCTGCTGCAGGCCCGAGACGGTCAGGTTGGTGCCCTGAGCGAAGGCGGGCAGAGCGGCGGCCAGAGCAAGCGAGGCCAGGGTCAGGCGGAGGGTCAGTGCCATGTCAAGTCTCGGTTCCTTGGCCCGGATGGGGGCGTCAAATGGATGCTTATTTCCTGGGCTCATATACCAGCTTCACGCCGCCTTTGAAAACCAAGACATAGTCATCGCCCTGCGAGGTCAATTGCATGGCGCCGGCATCGATTCGGCCCATCGGGGCGGTTGCGGCCACGGTGCCGGGCGCGCTGAGCAGGGTCCGGTCCAGCGCGGCGGTCATTTCGCCGGTGGTGATGGCATAGCCGCTGGAGGCGGCGATGCGCACGTCGCCTGTCAGCGTCAGCAAGCCGGCGGCCGTGTCGATCCGGCCATCGCTGGCGGCAATGTCGGTGGTCACGCCGTCGGGGGTCTCCAGCCGGGCGGTCAGCGCTGTGGCGCTGGCGCCGCCGGCCTCGGCGGTGTCAGGCCGCGCCACCTCGGCAGTGACGCTGAGCGCGGCGCCGTCGAGCGTGACGCCGGCATAGCGCGGGGCGGTCAGGCGCGGCTCGCGGGCCAGTTCTTCGACATCGACCTCGGAATAGGGCAGCGCATCCTCGGGCGCGATGCCGCGGGACACCAGGAACAGGGTCGACAGCAGCGCGAGCGCCGCCAGTGGCAATATCACCTTGAGCCAGGCCACCAGCCGCGAGTGGATATTGTCATGGGCGGCCATGGTTCAGACAACCCCGGCGCGCAGGCAATCGTGGATGTGCAAGATCCCCAGCGGGCGGCCATCCCCCGCGGGGTCCACCGCGAACAGGCAGGTGATCTTGCGGTCGTTCATCACCGCCACGGCAGCCTCGGCCAGCGAGCCCGGGTCGATGGTGCGGGGGGCGGCAGTCATCACCTCGGCAGCGGTGCGGGACAAAAGCCCCTCCATATGCCGTCGAAGGTCACCGTCGGTGATGATGCCGGCAAGGCGGCCCGCGTCATCCGTCACGCCAACGACGCCAAAGCCCTTCTGGCTGATCGCCAGCAGCGCATCGCCCATGGCCGTGTCCAGCGCCACCAGCGGCATGTCGCGGTGCATCAGGTCGGCGACGCGGCTGAGCCGGGCGCCCAGCTTGCCGCCGGGGTGATAGGTGCGGAAATCCTCGGGCGTGAACTGCCGGTGTTCCATCAGCGCCACCGCCAGCGCATCGCCAAGCGCCAGCGTCATCGTGGTCGAGGTGGTGGGCACCACGCCGGTGCCGCAGGCCTCTTCCGCCTTGGGCAGCAGGATCGCCACGTCGGACTGGCGCAGCAGGGTGGAGCCTTCGCGGCTGGCGACCCCGATCAGCGGGATGGAAAAGCGGCGGGTATGGGCGATGATGTCGGCCAGCTCCGGTGTCTCGCCGGAGTTGGACAGCACCAGCGCCACATCGGCGGGCGTGACCATGCCCAGATCGCCATGGCTCGCCTCGGCCGGATGCACGAATTGCGCCGGCGTGCCGGTGCTGGCGAAGGTGGCGGCGATCTTGCGCCCGACATGGCCGGATTTGCCCATGCCCGACACGATCACCCGGCCGCGGGCCTTCAGGATGATCTCCACCGCCGCGGCGAAGGTGTCATCGAGCGAGGCGGTCAGCAGGTCCAGCGCCCGCGCCTCGATGTCGATGACGCGGCGGCCGGTGTCTAGCAGGATGGCGCGATCGGGTGTCATGAGTGGTTGAAGATATCGACGGTTTCATCCCAGCCCAGCAGGTCGAGATGCGCCCGTGTCGGCAGGAAGTCGAAGCAGGCCTGCGCCAGCGCGGTGCGGCCCTCCCGCTCCAGCCGCGCCGAAAGCTCCTCCATCAGCCGGTGCAGGTAAAGCACGTCGGAGGCGGCATATTCCTTCTGCGCGTCGGTCAGATCGGTCGCGCCCCAGTCGGAGGTTTGCTGCTGCTTGGACACATCGACGCCGACCAGTTCCTGCAGCAGGTATTTCAGCCCGTGCCGGTCGGTGAAGGTGCGGATCATCCGCGAGGCGATCTTGGTGCACCAGACCGGCGCGGTGACGGTGCCAAAGGCCTGTTGCAGCGCGGCGATGTCGAAGCGGCCGAAGTGGAACAGCTTCAGCACCGCCGGATCGGCCAGCATCCGCTGCAGGTTGGGCGCGCTGGTCTGGCCGCGGGCGATCTGCACCAGATGCGCGTCGCCGTCCCCCGAAGACATCTGCACCAGGCAAAGCCGGTCGCGCCGGGGGTCAAGGCCCATGGTTTCGGTGTCGATGGCCACCACCGGGCCAAGGTTCAGCCCGTCGGGCAGGTCGTTCTTGTAGAAATGGATTGCCAATTGCCGGTCCGCCTTTTGGTTCGGCGTTGATATAGTCCTTTGCCGGGGCCGATGCTACTGCGGCCTGAAGCCGGGTGGGCGGGGATTCCACGGCGGTGCGCCATTCGCTCGGTATTTGTGCCGCTGGCGGGCGGGCCGATGCGCGCAGGATTGACAAGCCGGCTGTCGCGGCTGCTAGTCGAAGAGCAAGAGCGACCTTCGGAGCGCCCATGCCACACATCGCGATCTATCTGCCCTCGCTGCAAACTGGGGGCGTCCAGTCCGTGTTCATAGCTGTTGCGCACGGACTGAGCGATCTTGGCCACCGGGTTACCATCCTGACACACGAACCCGCTGGCCCGCATGCGGCGGACCTGCGGGATTTCGCCAACCTCGTGGATGCTGGAGGCGACGGCCATATCGGACACATCCGCCATCTGGCGCGCTGGATCGGGCGCGAGCGGCCAGAGGCCCTGCTTGGCGGCATGTGGTCCGCCAATGTCCGACTGATCCTGGCGCGCGAGCTTTCCGGCCGACGGCCCCGCCTTGTGATCAGCGACCACAACGCGATCATGTCCCGGCTGTATGCGCCCGAACTTCGGGCTTGGGCCGTCTACGCGGCGGCGCGGACCTGCTACTGCCGCGCAGACGCGCTGATCGCCGTGTCGGACGGGGTGGCGCGGCAAAGCGCGCAGGCCTTTCCGTGCTGGCGTGGCCGCATCCGCACCATCTACAACCCGGTGATCGATCAGCGTTTCGAGCAGAACCTGGCACAGCACGAGGATCATCCCTGGTTCGCGCCGGGGCCGCCGATGGTCATTGCCGCGCTTTCGCGCCTGACGCCGATCAAGAACCACGCGATGCTTGTCGAGGCCTATGCCGATTTCGTCGCGCAGACCGGCCATCCGGCGCGTTTGATGATCATCGGTGACGGACCCTCGCTGCCCCGGCTCCGGCAGATCGCCAGCCAGCGCGGCGTGGCGGACCGCGTGTTCTTTGCGGGCCATCGCGACAATCCGCTGCCGCTGCTGAAGCAGGCTTCGCTGTTCGTGCACCCCTCGCTTCGCGAAGGGTTCGGCAATGTCATCGTCGAGGCCATGGCCTGCGGGGTGCCCGTGCTTGTCAGCGACTGCCCCGAGGGTCCAAGGGAAATTCTCGAGGGTGGCCGCTTCGGGCATCTTGTGGCGCCAGGGGACCGCCTGGCGCTTGTGGCTGCCCTCGCGAACGCGATCGCACGGCCGATCCGGCCGGATCCTGCCTGTCTCGACCGCTTTCGCGCCGGCCCGATCATTCTGGAATACGAGCGGATCCTGAGGGTGTAGCGCCGCCCGCCATCGCTGGACCCGGGGCCGGTGTGGGGCGGCCCGGGGCCGCCAAAAGACGAAAGCCCAGGGATCTTGCGATCCCTGGGCTTTCCGACTTGACGACTGGTGCCCAGGAGAGGACTCGAACCTCCACGCCTTGCGGCACACGGACCTGAACCGTGCGCGTCTACCAATTCCGCCACCTGGGCAGGTGTCGTGGAGCGGGGATTTACAGAGGGGCACCGGCACTGTCAACGGCCCATTTTGCGATTTCTTCCGGGGGCTTCGTGCGCTGCCCGGCCCGCCGCGTCGCCGCGCCCGCATTGCGCCTTGTCCGGTAACGGTCTTGGCGCTAATCAGGAGCCATTCAAGGAACAAAAGGGTTTCGCCCATGTCCAGGCTGGTCACGATCTATGGCGGTTCGGGGTTTGTGGGGCGCTACATCGCCCGCAGGATGGCCAAGGAGGGCTGGCTGGTGCGCGTTGCCGTGCGCCGCCCGAACGAGGCGATGTTCGTGCGGACCTATGGCTCTGTCGGGCAGGTGGAGCCGGTGCTGTGCAACGTGCGCGACGATGCCTCGGTGCGGGCGGCGATGGCGGGGGCGGAGGTGGTGGTGAACTGCGTCGGCATCTTGGGGCGGCGCGGCAAGAACACCTTCAATGCGGTGCAGGCCGAAGGCGCGGCGCGGATCGCGCGGATCGCGGCGGAGACGGGCGTGGCGCGGCTGGTGCAGATCTCTGCCATCGGCGCGGATGCCGGGTCCGGCAGCGAGTATGCGCGGACCAAGGCGGCGGGCGAGGCTGCGGTGCTGGAGGCTTTCCCGACCGCGATGATCCTGCGCCCCTCGATCATCTTCGGGTCCGAGGATCAGTTCTTCAACCGCTTTGCCGGCATGACCAGGATGGGCCCGATCCTGCCGGTGGTGGGCGCGGACACGAAGTTTCAGCCGGTGTTCGTGGACGATGTGGCGCAGGCCGCGGTCAAGGGCGTGCTGGGGCAGGCAGCGCCGGGGATCTACGAGCTTGGCGGGCCGGATGTGTGCAGCTTCCGCGAGCTGATGGCCGCGATGCTGAAGGTGATCCATCGTCGTCGGCTGATCGTCAACGTGCCGTTCTTCGTGGCGCGGATGATGGGCTGGGGCTTTGACATGATGCAGGTGCTGACCGGGGGCCTCGTGTCGAATACGCTGCTGACCCGCGATCAGGTGCGCAATCTGGCCAAGGACAATGTGGTGGCGCCGGGGACCAGGGGGCTGGAGGATCTGGGGATTGCGCCGACGCCGTTCAGCGCGGTGCTGCCCGACTACCTGTGGCGCTTCCGGCCTTCCGGGCAATACGACGCGATCAAGGCTTCGGCCAAGAATCTGCGGGCGTGATCTTGCTGGCCCGCGCCCCAGGGGGTGCGGGCGCGGCTCGACAATCCGCCGGGCCTGCGCCATGCTGCGCCGCGGCATGACAGCACGGGGCGGGACGGATGGACGGCAATTCAACGCTGGTGGCGGGCATTCTGGGCCTGCTGGAGGGGCTGACCGAGTTCATCCCGGTATCCTCCACGGGCCATATCCTGCTGGCCGGGCATTTCCTGGGATTTGACAGCGCGGGCAAGACCTTCGAGGTGGTGATCCAGCTGGGGGCGATCCTGGCGATCCTTGGGGTCTATGCCGCGCGGCTTTGGGCGATTTTCTCAACCGCCGGGCATGATCCGCGGTCGCGCCGGTTCATCCTGGCGGTGCTGCTGGCCTTCCTGCCGGCGGTGGTGATCGGGGTGCTGGCGCATGGCTTCATCAAGGATGTGTTGTTCGAGACGCCGAAGCTGATTGCGATCATGCTGATCCTGGGCGGGATCATCCTGCTGGTGGTGGACCGGCTGCCGCTGGTGGCGCGGCACCATGAGGCCGAGGATTTTCCGCTGGGGATGGCGGTGGCGATCGGGTTTATCCAGTGTCTGGCAATGATCCCGGGTGTGTCGCGGTCGGGCGCGACCATCGTGGGGGCGCTGGCGATGGGCGCGTCGAAGCGGGCGGCGGCGGAGTTTTCCTTCTTCCTGTCGATGCCGACGATGGCGGGCGCTTTCGCCTATGATTTGTACAAGAACCGCGAGCTGCTGGATTCTTCGGCGATGGGCGAGATTGCGGTGGGATTCCTCACGGCCTTTCTGGCAGCGGTGATCGTGGTGCGTTGGGTCTTGGGCTACGTTACCCGGCACGGGTTTGCGCTGTTCGGATGGTGGCGAATCATCGTTGGCGCGGCGGCTTTGGCCGCCTTGCAGCTGGGTTTCTGACCGATAGGTAAAAGGTGCTGACCCATTTTAGGGTCGGCAACGCCCTCAACTGGCTCCTGCACCGAAAAAATCGGCATATTAGGTAAACCTTACTGACTTTTATTTTGGTTTGACCCATTGTAGCAATGCGCGACCCGCAGAAACCAGGGAGGCGCAGCCAGTGGCCAAGCAACGCATGCTCCAGTTCGTGACCGTCGGGCGCGAGACGCCCGAGAAGCGGGATGCCAGTGTCCGCGCTCAGGATTTCAACGAGATTTACCGCGAGTTCGCGATTCCGAAGGCGGAAGAGCAGGCCGGGCGCTGCAGCCAGTGCGGCGTGCCCTATTGCCAGACGCATTGCCCGCTGCATAACAACATCCCCGACTGGCTGCGGCTGACCGCCGAGGGCCGGTTGCAGGAAGCCTATGAGATTGCCCAGTCCACCAACACCTTCCCCGAGATCTGCGGCCGCATCTGCCCGCAGGACCGGCTGTGCGAAGGCAATTGCGTGATCGAGCAGTCGGGGCATGGCACCGTGACCATCGGCTCGGTCGAGAAGTTCGTGACAGATACCGCCTGGGACATGGGCTGGGTCAAGCCGATCCGCCCCCACACGGAACGCACCGAGAGCGTCGGCATCATCGGCGCCGGGCCGGGCGGGCTGGCCGCGGCCGATTTCCTGCGCCGCAAGGGCGTGCAGGTCACGGTCTATGACCGCTATGACCGCGCCGGCGGGCTGATGACCTATGGCATCCCCGGCTTCAAGCTGGAGAAGGATGTGGTGATGAACCGCATCAAGCAGCTGGAAGATGGCGGCGTGCAATTCGTGCAGAACTGCGCGGTGGGCGAGGATCTGAGCTTTGACGCGATCCGCGGCAAGCATGATGCGGTGGTCATTGCCACCGGCGTCTACAAGACCCGCGATCTGAAGGCTCCGGGTTCGGGCGCGGCTGGCATCGTGCGGGCCATCGACTATCTGACCGTGTCGAACCGCAAGAGCTTTGGCGACGAGGTGCCGGAATATGACAGCGGCGAGCTGAATGCCGAGGGCAAGCGCGTCGTGGTCATCGGCGGCGGCGATACCGCGATGGACTGTGTGCGGACGGCGATCCGGCAGGGCGCGGTGTCGGTCAAGTGCCTGTATCGGCGCGACCGGGCCAACATGCCGGGCAGCCAGCGCGAGGTGGCCAATGCCGAGGAAGAGGGCGTGGAGTTCGTCTGGCTGGCGGCGCCGAAGGGCTTTACCGCCAGCGGCGCGGTCGAAGGCGTGATGGTGCAGCGGATGCGGCTGGGCGCGCCGGATGCGACCGGGCGGCAGAGCCCCGAGCTGATCGAGGGCGCCGACTATATCGAGGATGCCGATCTGGTCATCAAGGCACTGGGCTTCGAGCCCGAGGATATTCCGGGCCTGTGGGGCGTGCCAGAGCTGGAAGTGACCCGCTGGGGCACGATCAAGGCCGATTTCCGCAGCCATGCGACCAGCCTGCCGGGCGTCTATGCGGTGGGCGACATCGTGCGCGGCGCCAGCCTTGTGGTCTGGGCGATCCGCGACGGGCGCGAGGCCGCGGAAGCGATCCTGACCTATCTGGGCCAGCCCGCCGCGGCGGTGGCGGCCGAATAGCCTGCGTTAACGGACGTTACCGGGCCGCTGGATCGGCCCGGTGGGACCAGCCGGAAGTCATACAGAACCCATATGTATGTTATATGTATAGCGGAGCTGTCGGGAATGGGCCGGCGGATTTCACCAAGGTTAATGGGGCAGCGGCGCTGACCCGAAGTCGGACAAGGGAGCGCGAGATGGCACGCAGATCTGCCGCAAGCCGGACTACCCTGACGACCGCTTTGGCGGGGCTGATGCTGTGCGGCCCCGCTGCCGCGGCCACCTTCACCCCGCCGCCAAGCTGCACGCCGTTCATGTCGGTGCAGATGCGCGGCTGCCTCGTGGCGCATTACTTCACCTGCGAGGGCGATGCGCCGGGGGATCAGTGGGACACGCTGTTCGATGCCGACGGGCCGTTCTTCACCGCCAAGGTGGATGCCGAGTTCCAGTGGATCGAGAGCTGGGAGTTCTCGCCGCCGCAGCGCACCGTGCTGGAAGAGCCGTCGCGGGATGCGGCGTCTTTCTCGGGCCTGCTGGAGACGGGCGAGGACAGCTATGACTTCTCCACCCTCTCCGAGGACGGCACCCGCCGCAGCTATGTCGGCCTGGACCGGCTGAGCGGCGCGCGCCAGACCATCGACGGGATCGAGCTGGAGGTGACCGAGTTCGAGATCGAGGAGCGGGCGGAAACCGGCGAGGTCGTCGCGCGGCGCTGGGGCAACCAGTATGTGCATCGCGACTGGCGGCTGTTCTTCTCGGGCCGCGAGATGTTCGAGAACCCCGATGGCCGGCTGCCGACCGATAACACGCCGGTGAACTTCATCTTTCCGGGCGAGCCGGGGTACCTGTCCACCGTGCCGCTGTTCGATTGCGATGAGCTGATGTCGCAGGCGGGCCCTGCGCTGGAGGTGGATCATGGCTGATATCCGCAGCGGACATTGCCTGTGCGGGGCAATTGCCTTCGAGGTGACGGACCCGGCGCACGAGCTGGGGGCCTGCCATTGCAGCATGTGCCGGCGCTGGACCGGGCTTGCGACCCTGTCGCTGGGGGTTCCGGCCGAGGCGCTGAAGATCCTCAGCGGCAAGGAGGCGATCCGCGCCTACCGCTCGTCCGACTGGGCCGAGCGCGCCTTTTGCGGCACCTGCGGCTCGCCGCTGTGGTACCGGCTGACCGCCGGGGGCGATGCCGCGGAGTATTACCTTGCCGCCGGATTGCTGGACGATCTGTCCGGGATGCGGCTGGAGCATGAGATCTATATCGACCGGAAACCCGACGCCTATGCCTTTGCCGGCCCGACCCATCAGATGACCGAGGCAGAGTTCCTGGCCTCGCTTCCGCCCAACCCAGAGGAGTGAAAAATGACCGAGTACAATGAAGCCTGGGTTGCCGCCGAGGAAGCCAAACGCGCGTGGATGGCCGAGAACAGCCTGTACCGCGAAGAGGATGAACATGCCTCTTGCGGGGTGGGGCTTGTGGTGTCCATCGACGGGGTTCCCAGCCGCAAGGTGGTGCAGAACGGCATCGACGCGCTGAAGGCGGTCTGGCACCGGGGCGCGGTCGATGCCGATGGCAAGACCGGCGACGGCGCGGGCATCCATGTGCAGATCCCGGTGCGGTTCTTCTATGATCAGGTGCGGCGCACGGGGCATGAGCCTGACATGCACAAGCTGATCGCGGTGGGGCAGGTGTTCCTGCCGCGCACGGATTTTGGCGCGCAGGAGCGCTGCCGGACCATCGTGGAAACCGAAGTGCTGCGGATGGGCCATTACATCTATGGCTGGCGGCATGTGCCGGTGAACACCGATGTGCTGGGCGAGAAGGCCAATGCGACGCGGCCCGAGATCGAGCAGATCCTGATCCGCTGCGAGAAGGACATCGACGACGAGACCTTCGAGCGCGAGCTGTATGTGATCCGCCGGCGGATCGAGAAGGCGGCGGTGGCGGCGCAGATTGCGGGGCTTTACCTGTGCTCGCTGTCGTGCCGGTCGATCATCTACAAGGGCATGATGCTGGCCGAGGCGGTCAGTGTCTTCTACCCCGACCTGCAGGATGAGCGGTTCGAGAGCGCGTTTGCGATCTATCATCAGCGCTATTCCACCAACACCTTCCCGCAATGGTGGCTGGCGCAGCCGTTCCGGATGCTGGCCCATAACGGCGAGATCAACACGCTGAAGGGCAACCTGAACTGGATGCGCAGCCATGAGATCCGCATGGCCAGCAGCGCGTTCGGCGAGGCGGCCGAGGATATCAAGCCGATCGTGGCGGCGGGGTCTTCGGATTCGGCGGCGCTGGATGCGGTGTTCGAGGTGATGGTGCGGTCGGGCCGGTCGGCGCCGATGACCAAGACCATGCTGGTGCCCGAGGCGTGGAGCAAGACCACCGGCGAGATGCCGAAGGCCTGGCAGGACATGTATGCCTATTGCAACGCGGTGATGGAGCCCTGGGACGGGCCGGCCGCGCTGGCGATGACCGATGGCCGCTGGGTCTGCGGCGGGCTGGACCGCAACGGGCTGCGCCCCCTGCGCTATGTGGTGACGGGCGACGGGCTGCTGATCGCCGGGTCCGAGGCCGGGATGGTGCCGGTCGATGAGACGCGGGTGAAGGAAAAGGGCGCGCTGGGGCCGGGGCAGATGATCGCCGTGGATATGAAGGGTGGCAAGCTCTACCACGACCGCGAGATCAAGGACCGGCTGGCCGGCAGCCAGCCCTTCGGCGACTGGATCGAGAAGGTCGTGGACCTGAACGCGCAGCTGCGCCACATCCCCGAGACGCATCTGTTCGAGGGGGCCGAGCTGCGCAAGCGCCAGATCGCCGCCGGCTATACGCTGGAAGAGCTGGAGCAGGTGCTGGCCCCGATGGCCGAGGACGGCAAGGAGATGATCGCCAGCATGGGTGACGACACGCCGGCAGCGGTGCTGTCGAGCGTCTATCGCCCGCTGTCGCATTTCTTCCGGCAGAACTTCAGCCAGGTGACGAACCCGCCCATCGACAGCCTGCGCGAAAGCCGGGTGATGAGCCTGAAGACGCGCTTCGGCAACCTGAAGAACGTGCTGGATGAAAACTCCAGCCAGACCGAGATCCTGGTGCTGGAAAGCCCGTTCATCGCCAATGCCGAGTTCGACGAGATGGTGCGCCAGTTCGCGGCCGGGGTTGCCTTCATCGACTGCACCTTTGCCAGGGGCGAGGGGCCGGAGGCGCTGCGCAACGGGCTGGAGCGCATCCGGGCCGAGGCGGAGGATGCCGTCCGCTCTGGCGCAGGCCATCTGGTGCTGACCGACCAGCATCAGGGCGAGGCCCGCGTGGCGATGCCGATGATCCTGGCGACCAGCGCGGTGCACAGCTGGCTGACGCGCAAGGGGCTGCGGACCTTCTGTTCCGTCAACGTGCGGTCGGCCGAGTGCATCGACCCGCATTATTTCGCGGTCCTGATCGGCTGCGGCGCGACCACGGTGAACGCCTATCTGGCGCAGGACAGCATCGCGGACCGTCTGGGCCGCGGGCTGCTGGAAGGCACGCTGGTCGAGGCGATGCGCCGCTACCGCGACGCGGTGGATGCCGGGCTGCTGAAGATCATGGCGAAGATGGGGATTTCCGTCATCTCGTCCTATCGCGGCGGGCTGAACTTCGAGGCGGTGGGGCTCAGCCGCGCGATCGTGGCCGAGTATTTCCCCGGGATGCACAGCCGGATTTCCGGCATCGGCCTGCACGGCATCCAGCACAAGGCCGAAGAGGTCCACGCCAAGGGCTGGCTCGGCGGCGCCGACGTGATGCCGGTGGGCGGCTTCTACAAGGCCCGCCGCTCGGGCGAGAAGCACGCCTGGGAAGCGCAGACGATGCACATGCTGCAAGCGGCCTGCGACCGCGCCAGCTATGACCTGTGGAAGCAGTATTCGGCCGCGATGCGGGCGAACCCGCCCATCCACCTGCGCGACCTGCTGGACATCAAGCCGCTGGCCAAGGCGGTGCCGATCGAGGAGGTGGAGAGCATCACCTCGATCCGCAAGCGGTTCGTGACGCCGGGGATGTCGCTGGGGGCGCTGTCGCCCGAGGCGCACAAGACGCTGAACGTGGCGATGAACCGGATCGGGGCGAAATCCGATAGCGGCGAGGGCGGCGAAGACCCGGCGCATTTCGTACCCGAGCCGAATGGCGACAACCCGAGCGCCAAGATCAAGCAGGTCGCCTCGGGCCGGTTCGGCGTGACGGCGGAGTATCTGAACGCCTGCGAAGAGCTGGAGATCAAGGTCGCGCAGGGGGCCAAGCCCGGCGAGGGCGGGCAGTTGCCGGGGATGAAGGTCACGGCGCTGATCGCGCGGCTGCGCCATTCGACGCCGGGGGTGACGCTGATCAGCCCGCCGCCGCACCACGACATCTACTCCATCGAAGACCTTGCGCAGCTGATCTATGACCTCAAGCAGATCAACCCGCGGGCCAAGGTGACGGTCAAGCTGGTGTCGTCGAGCGGTGTCGGCACGATTGCGGCGGGCGTGGCAAAGGCCAAGGCCGACGTGATCCTGATCTCGGGCCACAATGGCGGCACCGGGGCCTCTCCGGGCACCTCGATCAAATATGCGGGCCTGCCTTGGGAAATGGGCCTGACCGAGGCGCATCAGGTTCTGGCGATGAACAAGCTGCGCGAGCGGATCACCCTGCGCACCGATGGCGGGCTGCGCACCGGGCGCGACGTGGTGATCGCGGCGATGATGGGGGCCGAGGAATACGGCATCGGCACCGCGGCGCTGATCGCCATGGGCTGCATCATGGTGCGCCAGTGCCAGAGCAACACCTGCCCGGTGGGCGTGTGCACGCAGGACGAAAGCTTGCGCGCCAAGTTCTCCGGCAGCGCCGACAAGGTGGTGAACCTCATCACCTTCTATGCGCAGGAGGTGCGCGAGATCCTGGCATCCATCGGGGCGCGCAGCCTGGATGAGGTGATCGGGCGGGCGGATCTCTTGACGCAGGTCAGCCGGGGTGCGGCGCATCTCGACGACCTCGACCTCAACCCGCTGCTGATCACCGTCGATGGCTGGGACAAGATCGTCTATGACCGCAGCAAGCCGCGCAACTTCGTGCCCGATACGCTGGACGCGGAAATCGTCAAGGACGGCGCGCGGTTCTTCGAGGATGGCGAGAAGATGCAGCTGTCCTATGCGGTGCGCAACACGCACCGGACCATCGGCACCCGCGCGTCGAGCCACATCGTGCAGAACTTCGGGATGCGCAACGCGCTGCAGCCCGACCATCTGACGGTGAAGCTGTCGGGCAGCTGCGGGCAATCGCTGGGGGCTTTCGCCGCGCCGGGGCTGAAGATCGAGGTGATGGGCGATGCCAACGACTATGTCGGCAAGGGCCTGTCGGGCGGCACCATCGTGGTGCGCCCGCAGATGTCCTCGCCGCTGGTGGCATCCGAGAACACCATCATCGGGAACACCGTGCTGTATGGTGCGACCGATGGCTACCTCTTCGCGGCCGGGCGGGCCGGGGAGCGGTTCGCGGTGCGCAACTCGGGCGCCAAGGTGGTGATCGAGGGCTGCGGCACCAATGGCTGCGAATACATGACCGGCGGTGTGGCGGTGATCCTGGGGACCATCGGCGCGAACTTCGGCGCCGGGATGACGGGGGGCATGGCTTACGTCCACGATCCGCACGGGGTGGCCGAGGACATGATGAACCTCGAAAGCCTGGTGACCTGTGCGGTGGGCCACCCGCATTGGGAGGCACAGCTGAAGGGGCTGGTGGAGCGGCACGCCCGCGAGACCGGCAGCCTGAAGGCGCAGGCGATCCTGACCAACTGGGCCGAGGAGCGGGCGAATTTCGTGCAGATCTGCCCGCGCGAGATGCTGGCCCGGCTGCCGCATCCGCTGTCGGACGAGCTGCAGGCGATGCCGGCGGAGTGAGACGGTTGGCGTGACGGGGCGGCCCTGCCGGTGGCGGGGCCCTTGCCGTAAGGCCCCCTCACATTGGCGAAGGCCATCGCCTTCGCCACGCCGGAACATCTCATCCCGCCGGTCGGGCCCCCAAAGGGCCCGGCCAGCGCCCGACCTGGCGGGCGCTGGCCTCAGCCGGTTTCTCGCTGTCAGCGGCTCCGGGGGACACGTCCCGCAGCGGGCGGGGCGAGGCAGTGCCTCGCCCTTTTCCGCCCGAACAGCGGGGCAGGGCTCCGCAGGGACAGCGGCGGGTTGACCCACCACAGCCGCCTGTGACTTATGCGAAGGATGGCCATGTCACCCGGATCACGATCAGCCCCGAAGGGCGGAACGCGCGGCAAGCGGCGCGCGGCTCCGCAGCCGCTGCGGGCCCGTGCGCTGCGCTTCGGGCTGCGGTTGCTCGGGCGGGCGGCGATGGCGGTCGCGGTGCTGGTCGTGGCCTTCACCATCATCAACCCGATCTGGACGCCCTACATGATCTCGGAGCGGCTGCGGCTGGGAAGCCTGCAGCGCGACTGGGTCAGCATGGACCAGATCGCCCCGGTGATGGCGCGGGCGGCGGTGGCGGCGGAGGATGCGAATTTCTGCCTGCACTGGGGCTTTGACATGGCGGCGATCCGCGAGGCGCTGGACGAGGGGCGCCAGCGCGGCGCCTCGACCATCAGCCAGCAGACCACCAAGAACGTGTTCCTGTGGCAGGGCCGCAGCTGGCCGCGCAAGGCCGCCGAGGCGGTGCTGACCCCGGCGGTGGAGCTGGTCTGGACGAAGCGGCGGATCCTCGAGGTCTATCTGAACGTCGCCGAGATGGGCGAGGGCATCTTTGGCGTGGAAGCCGCGGCGCAGGCCTATTTCGGCGTTTCGGCCGCCGATCTGACCGCGGTGCAGGCGGCGCGGCTGGCGGCGGTGCTGCCCAACCCCAAGGCCCGCGACGCCTCGGCCCTGCCGCAAAGCCTGCGGCAACGGGCGGCGGGAATCGCCGATGGGGCGGCAACGATCGGCGCGGACGGGCGCGCGGACTGTTTCGAGGATTGAACCCGAGGGCCCCGGAGTCTATCACCCGGGGATCCACAACCCAGAGTATGCTTATGGTCCGCCTCTATCACGTTGCGCTGTCGCCCTTTTGCCGCAAGGTCCGCCTGACGCTTGCCGAGAAGCGGGTCGAGGTGGAGCTGGTCGAGGAACGCTATTGGGAGCAGGGGCCGGATTTCCTGCGCCGCAACCCGGCGGGCAAGGTCCCTGTGATGAAATGGGACAATCGCACCATGTCGGAAAGCCAGGCGATCTGCGAATGGCTGGACGAGACGATCCCGCAGCCGTCGCTGATCCCGCGCGATGCCGATGCGCGGTACGAGGTGCGGCGGCTTTGCGCCTGGTTCGACGACAAGTTCCACGGCGAGGTGACGTCGAAGCTGCTGTACGAGCGGGTGAACAAGAAGATCATGGGTCTGGGCTACCCGGATTCGAAGGCGGTGAAGGCCGGGGCGACGCGGATCAAATATCACCTCGATTACATGGGCTGGCTGCTGGAGCAGCGGCGCTGGCTGGCCGGCGACGCGATGACGCTGGCCGATTTCGCGGCGGCGGCGCATCTGAGCTGCCTCGACTACAATTCCGATGTGGACTGGAACAGGTCTGCGGCGGTGAAGGAGTGGTACGCCAAGATCAAGTCGCGCCCCTCGTTCCGGTCGCTGCTGGCCGATCAGGTGCCCGGCTTCCCGCCGCCAGCGCATTATGCCGATCTCGACTTCTGACCATCCCGGCGCTGCCCTGAAAGCGCGGCTGCAGGCGCAGGCGCTGGCCGAGGGCTTTGCCAAGATGGGCGTCTGTGCCCCGGATGCGGTGCCCGAGGCGGCCGGGCGGCTGGCGGCCTTCGTGGCCGAGGGGCGGCACGGGCAGATGGGCTGGATGGCCGAACGCATGGGCTGGCGCGGCGACCCTGCGGCTCTGTGGCCCGAAGCGCGGTCGGTGGTGATGCTGGCCGAGGTCTATACGCCGGGCCATGACCCGCTGGCAGTGCTGGAGCGGCCCGAGCGCGGGGCGGTCAGCGTCTATGCGCACGGCAAGGATTACCATGACCTGGTGAAGAAGCGGCTGAAGCGGGTCGGGCGCTGGCTGCTGGATCAGGGCGCGGGCGAGGCGATCAAGGTGTTCGTCGATACCGCGCCGGTGATGGAAAAGCCGCTGGCACAGGCGGCGGGGCTTGGCTGGCAGGGCAAGCACACCAATGTTCTGGGGCGCGATCTGGGCAGCTGGTTCTTTCTGGGCGCGATCTTCACCACGGTTGACCTGCCCAAGGACGCGCCGGAGCCCGAGCGCTGTGGCAGCTGCACCGCCTGCCTCGATATCTGCCCGACGCGGGCGTTTCCGGCGCCGTTCCAGCTCGATGCCCGGCGCTGCATTTCCTACCTGACCATCGAGCATCGGGGGGCGGTGGACGAGGAATTGCGGGCGCTGATGGGCAACCGGATCTATGGCTGCGATGATTGCCTGGCCGTCTGCCCTTGGAACAAGTTCGCCCAAGGGGCGACCGAGATGGGCTATGCGCCGCGCGAGGCGGAACCGCCGTTGCTGGCCGATCTGGCGGGGCTGGACGATTCGGGGTTTCGCGCGCGGTTTGCCGGCAGCCCGATCAAGCGGATCGGGCGCGACCGGATGGTGCGCAACGTGCTCTATGCCATCGGGAATTCGGGGGATGCGGGGCTGAGGCCGGTGGCGGCGGGGCTGACGGGCGATGCCGATCCGGCGGTGGCGGATGCGGCGCGGTGGGCCTTGGGGCGGCTGGGGGGGTAGGGCCGGAACTTGCCGCTCCTACCCAGATCGCTTGCATTGGCGAAGGCCATCGCCTTCGCCACGCGATGCCCTCTCAGCTGTCCGGACGGGCCTCAAAGGCCCGGCCAGCGCCCGCCCCGCCCTCGGCGGGCGCTTCTCGCCCGCCAGGTCGGGCGCTGTCCTCATACGGTCTTGGGGTGCCTGTGGCTCCGGGTGCATATGTCCCGCACGGGCGGGGCGAGGCAGTGCCTCGCCTTTTTCCGCCCGACGGATATCAGCCGAAATCCTGCGATTTGACCATAAGGGCTAGGCGCTGCGGGGATTCGGCCCCATGTTCGAAGGGTGGCCGACGTGGCCGCATGACGACCAAAGGAGGAAATCATGACCCGTCATATCGCCGATCGCCGCAGCCCGCCCGAAGCGGGCCGGACCAAACAGTTCATCGAGCTCGCGCGCCGCGAGGGTGCCGAAGGTTCGCATCCCTCCACGCAGGCCCTGCTGCGCCGCCCGCGGCTTGGCAGCGGGACGGCGCGGCGGGTGAAGGAATTCCTGCGCATCGAGCGTGGCCATCAGGCCTGATCGTTCTGCCGCAGGATATCGCGCAAGGTGACGATGCTGGCGCGCAGGGCGTCCAAAGCCTCGCCAGTCATCCGGGTTTTCTCGCCGATGGCCTGCGAAAACCCTGCCGTTTCGCTCCGTAGCGCACGGCCCGATTCGGTGAGCGTCAGGCGCACCTGACGCTCATCCTCGGGGTCACGGGTGCGCCTCACCAGCCCCGCGGCCTCCATCCGCTTCAGCATCGGGGTCAGCGTGTTGCTTTCCAGATGCAGCGCGGCGCCGATCCTGCTCATCGTCTGGTCGTCCTCGGCCCAGAGCAGGGTCAGGACCAGGAACTGCGGATAGGTCAGCCCCGCGCCCTCCAGCATCGGCTTGTAGGCCGCCTGCATGGCGTGATTGGCCGAATAGAGCGCAAAGCACAGCATCTGCGGGAGGGGCGGGCTCTCTGTCATTCCCCATAAATAGATCGCATGCGATTCTTTCGCAAGGGATTGACTCCGCGCGGACTCTCTATATCGTGCACGATACAATCGCATGCGATAAGGAGACATGACATGATCAAGGACGTGGTTTACCGCACGGTGGCGGAAGCGAAGGGCGGCGGGCGCAATGGCACATCGGCGACGCTGGATGGCGCGCTGGCGGTCACGCTGAGCGTGCCGGTGGAGATGGGCGGCGAGGGCAAGGGCAACAATCCGGAACAGCTGTTCGCGGTGGGCTATGCCGCCTGCTACCTGGGCGCGCTGCGCTTTGCCGCCAGCAGCGAGAAGATCGGCGAGGTTCCGGCCGATGCGACGGTCAAGGCGCAGGTCGGCATCGGCCCGCGCGCCGAGGGCGGCTTTGGCATCGCGGTGACGCTGAAGGTCAGCCTGCCGGGCGTGGATCGGGCGGTGGCCGAGCGCATGGTGGAGCGCGGGCATTTCATCTGCCCCTATTCCAACGCCATCAGCGGCAATGTGCATGTGGTGACCATTCTGGAATGACCAGAACGACACAGGCCCGGATCCTTGCGGAGCCGGGCCTGCTGTTGCTCTACGCTCACGGGAAGCTGGCTACCCTCAGGCGCGGACCAGCTTCTCGTAGCTTGCCGCCACGTCCAGCGTCAGGGCGCCAACGTCGAACGTGTAGTCGCCGATCTGGCCGACGGGGGTCACTTCCGCCGCGGTGCCGGTCAGCCAGCACTGTTCGAACCCTTCCAGCTCTGCCGGGAGCATATGGCGTTCGTGGACAGTCACGCCCTTTTCTTTCAGCATCCCGATCACGGTCTGGCGGGTCAGGCCGTTCAGGAAGCAATCCGGCAGCGGGGTGTGAACCTCGCCGTCCTTGACGAAGAAGATGTTGGCGCCGGTCGCCTCGGCCACATAGCCGCGATAGTCGAACATCATCGCGTCAGAACAGCCCTTGGCCTCTGCCGCGTGCTTGGACATGGTGCAGATCATGTAGAGCCCGGCGGCCTTGGCGGCACTGGGGATGGTTTCGGGCGAGGGCCGCTTCCACTTGGCGATGTCGAGCTTGGCGCCCTTGGTCTTGGCGTCGCCGTAATAGTTGCCCCATTCCCAGCCGGCGATGGCCAGGCGGACCGGGTTGCGCTTGGCCGAGACCCCCATATCCTCGCCCGAGCCGCGCCAGGCGATGGCGCGCACATAGGCATCGGTCCAGCCATTGGCCTTCAGCATCGCGTATTTGGCGGCCTCGATCTCCTCGACCGTGAAGGGGATCTCCATGTCGAGAAGTTCGGCAGAGCGGCGCAGGCGGTGGCTGTGCTCTACCCCCTTGAAGATGCGGCCATTGTAGCAGCGCTCGCCCTCGAACACCGAGGAGGCGTAGTGCAGCGCGTGGGTCAGGACGTGGACGGTGGCATCGCGCCACTCGACCATCTTGCCGTCCATCCAGATCTTGCCGTCGCGGTCATCATAGGCCCCGGCCATGTCGAACCCTCCTTGCGGCACCTGCCGCTTTGTCGCCTGCGGCACCTGCCGCTTTACCGAATGTTGCGTGCGCAAGGTCCGCTTCGGACATAAAGTTGCGCAAATTGCCGGGCTGAGCTACCAATTGATTCTTGGAAAGTCAACAAGGCTGACTTAAAACAGAGGCAATCAGAAAAAACGTGAACCGGAGGAGCGTGATGGCGGAAGGTGGAGGCGCGGCCAGCCCGGGCGGCGAGAGCCTGCTGTTCCTGACCGACGAGCAGCTGCGCAAGGGCATCGAGGCGATGTTCTTCGCCTATCGCGGCTTCACGGCCGATCCGGACAGGATTCTGGAAACCCGCGGCTATGGGCGCGCGCATCACCGCGCCATCCATTTCATCAACCGCCAGCAGGGCCAGACCGTCAACACGCTGCTGGCGATGTTGGGGGTGACGAAGCAGAGCCTGAACCGGGTGCTGCGCACGTTGATCGAGGACGGGCTGGTGGAAAGCCGGGTGGGCCGCAAGGACAAGCGCGAGCGGCATCTGTTCCTGACCGAGGAGGGAAAGGCGCTGGAGCGCTCGCTGTCGGAGGCGCAGCGGGTGCGGATGCGGGCGGCTTACCGCGCGGCGGGGCCAGCGGCGGTGGCGGGGTTCCGGCAGGTGCTGGAGGCGATGATGGACCCGGACCTGCGGCGGCACTATCAGGCGATGAAGGATGCGGGGACATGAGCGCGCCCGACGCCCATCTGCTGATCGTCGATGATGACGAGCGCATCCGCGGGCTTTTGCAGAAGTTCCTGGCGCGGAACGGCTTTCTGGTGACGGCGGCGCGGGACGCGGCCCATGCCCGGCGGCTGCTCTCGGGGCTCGACTTCGACATGATCGTGCTCGACGTGATGATGCCGGGCGAGGACGGGATCAGCCTGACGCGCGACCTGCGGCGGCGCATGACCGTGCCGATCCTGCTGCTGACCGCCAAGGGCGAGACGGCCGAGCGGATCGAGGGGCTGGAGGCGGGGGCGGATGACTACCTTGCCAAGCCTTTCGAGCCCAAGGAGCTGCTGCTGCGGATCAACGCGATCCTGCGCCGCGCGCCGCAGGTGCAGGGCAAGGGGCCGAAGTTCATCCATCTGGGCCCGGTGCGCTATGACCTCGACCGGGGTGAATTGTGGCAGGGCGATGCGCTGGTGCGGCTGACCGCGACCGAGGCGGCGCTGATGCGGATCTTTGCCGGGCGGGCGGGGGAGCCGATCTCGCGCCAGACGCTTGTCGAGGAGTTGGGGCGCGACAAGGGCGGCGCGGCCGAGCAGGCGCAGGAGCGGGCGGTGGATGTGCAGATCACCCGGCTGCGCCGCAAGATCGAGGGCGACCCGAAGGAGCCGCGCTATCTGCAGACGGTGCGGGGCGCGGGATACATGCTGATGCCGGAGTAGGGGGCGCTGCCCCCGTCCGCCGTTGGCGGACTCCCCCGGGATATTTAGGCAAAGAAGAGGGGGAAGGTGGCCTTGCGGGGGGCGGGGCGCTATATCGGGGCGGCATGAGAGAAGGAGCGGCGGCATGGGCGAGATTGCAGCGATGAGCTTCGAGGAAGCGATGAAGGAGCTTGAGGCGGTGGTCGGCAAGCTGGAGCGGGGCGATGTGCCGCTGGAGGATTCGATCAAGCTGTATGAGCGGGGCGCGGCGTTGAAGGCGCATTGCGATGCGCGGTTGAAGGCGGCCGAGGAGAAGGTGGCGCGGATCACCCTGGGCGCCGATGGCCAGCCCGCGGGGCTGACGCCGGTCGAAGGGTTGTAAGTGTTTCCGGATCGGCTGGCACAGGCGGCGGCAGAGATCGGCGCGGCGCTGGAGGCGGCGCTGGCGGGCAAGGCCGACCAGCCGGTGGTGGAGGCGATGCGCTATGCCCTGCGCGGCGGCAAGCGGCTGCGGGGGTTCCTGGTGCTGGAAAGTGCGGCGCTGCACGGGATTTCGCGCGCGGCCGCGCTGCCGGCGGCGGCGGCGGTGGAGGCGCTGCATGCCTATAGCCTGGTGCATGACGACCTGCCCTGCATGGACGATGATGACCTGCGCCGCGGCCAGCCGACTGTGCATGTGAAATGGGACGAGGCGACGGCGGTGCTGGCCGGGGATGCCTTGCAGACGCTGGCCTTTGCGCTGTGCTGTGACCCCGTGCTTGGCCCGGCGGAGCGGCGGGTGGCGCTGGTGGCGGCGCTGGCGCAGGCCTCGGGTGCCGAGGGCATGGTGCTGGGGCAGGCGCTGGACATTGCCGCCGAAAGTGCCGCCGCACCGCTGACGCTGGAGGAGATCACCGCTCTGCAGGCCGGCAAGACCGGCGCGCTGATCGGCTTTGCCGCCGAGGCGGGGGCGATATTGGCGGGGGCTGATCGCGGGCCGATGCGGGCCTATGCGGAGGCGTTCGGGCTTGCCTTTCAGATCGCCGACGACATCTTGGATGTGGAGGGCGACCCGGAGGCGGCGGGCAAGCGGCTTGGCAAGGATGCGGGTGCCGGCAAGGCCACCTTCGTGTCGCTGCTGGGACTGGAGGGGGCGAAGGCCCGCGCTAAGGACCTGGTAACCATGGCCGAGCTAGCCTTGGCGCCCTATGGTGCGGCAGCGCAGACCTTGCGGGACGCGGCGCGCTTCGCTATCGCCCGGCAAAGCTAACTCCCTAACCGGGAAAGGGCCGTGATGACCGACCGACCGAAGACCCCGATGCTGGACCGCGTGCATGTGCCCGCGGATCTTAAGGCGTTGTCCGACCGGGAGCTGCGGCAACTGGCCGATGAGCTGCGGTCCGAGACCATCTCGGCCGTGTCGGTGACGGGCGGGCATCTGGGTGCGGGTCTTGGCGTGGTGGAGCTGACCGTGGCGATCCATGCCGTGTTCGACACGCCGCGCGACAAGCTGATCTGGGATGTGGGCCACCAGTGCTACCCGCACAAAATCCTGACCGGGCGGCGCGAGCGCATTCGCACGCTGCGGATGAAGGACGGGTTGTCGGGCTTCACCAAGCGCTCGGAATCGGCCTTCGATCCGTTCGGGGCGGCGCATTCCTCCACCTCGATCAGCGCGGCGCTTGGCTTTGCGGCGGCGCGGGATCTCGGCGGCGATGCCGGCGACGCCATCGCGGTGATCGGCGATGGCGCGATGAGCGCGGGCATGGCCTATGAGGCGATGAACAATGCCGGGCACCTGAAAAAGCGGCTGTTCGTGGTGCTGAACGATAATGAGATGTCGATTGCCCCGCCGGTGGGCGCGATGTCGGCCTACCTGACGCGGCTTTACTCCGGGGCGCCGTTCCAGGAGCTGAAGGCGGCGGCCAAGGGCGCCGTCAGCCTGCTGCCCGAGCCTCTGCAAGAAGGCGCGCGGCGGGCGAAGGAGATGCTGAAGGGCATCGCCGTGGGCGGCACCTTGTTCGAGGAACTGGGCTTCAGCTATGTCGGCCCGATCGACGGGCATGATCTGGACCAGCTTCTGCCGCTGCTGCGCGCGGTGAAGGCGCGGGCGACGGGGCCGATGCTGATCCATGTCATCACCCGAAAGGGCAAGGGCTATGCCCCCGCCGAGCGCGCCGCCGACAAGGGCCACGCGACGGCCAAGTTCGATGTGGTGACGGGCGCGCAGGTCAAGGCCAAGTCGAATGCGCCGGGCTATACCAAGGTCTTCGCGCAGTCGCTGGTGCGCGAGGCCGAAGCCGACAGACGCATCGTGGCGGTGACCGCGGCGATGCCGGATGGCACGGGCCTCAACCTCTTCGCCGAACGCTTCCCGCGCCGGTGTTTCGATGTGGGCATTGCCGAGCAGCACGCGGTGACCTTCTCCGCCGGGATGGCGGCGGGCGGGATGAAGCCGTTCTGTGCGCTCTATTCCACCTTCCTGCAGCGCGGCTACGATCAGGTCGTGCATGACGTGGCGATCCAGCGGCTGCCCGTGCGCTTTGCCATCGACAGGGCGGGGCTGGTGGGTGCCGATGGCGCCACCCATGCCGGCGCCTTCGACGTGGCTTTCCTTGCGAACCTCCCCGGCTTCGTGGTGATGGCCGCGGCGGATGAGGCGGAGCTGGTGCATATGGTGGCGACGGCCGCGGCGCATGACGACGGCCCCATCGCCTTCCGCTATCCGCGCGGCGATGGCACCGGGGTGGAGATGCCGGAACGCGGCGTGCCGCTGGAGATCGGCCGCGGCCGGATCATCGCGGAGGGTGGGCGCGTGGCGATCCTGTCCTTTGGCACGCGGCTGGCCGAGGTGATGATGGCGCGCGAGGCGCTGGCGGCGCGGGGGCTTGCGCCCACCGTCGCCGATGCCCGCTTTGCCAAGCCGCTGGACCGCAAGTTGATCTTGCGGCTGGCAGCAGAGCATGAGGCGCTGATCTGTGTCGAGGAGGGCGCGGTGGGCGGCTTTGGCAGCCATGTCGCACAGCTGCTGGCCGAGGAGGGGGTGTTCGACCGGGGCCTCAAGTTCCGCTCGATGGTGCTGCCCGACACCTTCATCGACCAGATGAGCCCCGAGGACATGTATGCCGTCGCCGGCATGAACGCCCCGCAGATCGAGGCGAAGGTGCTGGAAGTGCTGGGGGTTGCCGTGGCGGGCGCGCGCAGCCGCGCCTGAAACCCGCATCCGGGATGTTGCAATCCGCCGCGCGGCGGGCCACATCTGCCGCGGGGAGGGAACGGGTGCGCCGCGCGCGCATCCGCCGCAAGGAGCATCCGACTTGGCCGATCCGACCTGCCCGACCCTCGACGCGGCGCTGAGCGCTGCGCCTACCGTCAACCCGCGCATCGTGCTGTTCGCGCTCGCCATGGGCGGTTTCACCATCGGCACCACCGAATTTGCGGCGATGGCGCTGGTCCCCTACTTCTCCGCCGGGCTTGGCATTGACGAGCCGACGGCGAGCCATGTGATCAGCGCCTACGCGCTTGGCGTCGTGGTCGGCGCGCCGCTGATCGCGGTGTTCGGGGCAAGGGTGGCGCGGCGCAGCCTGCTGATCGGGCTGATGGTGATCTTTGGCCTGTTCAACCTGATGGCGGCGATGGCGCCGACCTATGGCACGATGCTGGCGGCGCGGTTCCTGGCCGGGCTGCCGCATGGCGCGTATTTCGGGGTGGCGGCGCTGGTCGCGGCCTCGGTCGTGCGGCCGAACCAGCGGGCGCAGGCGGTGGCGCGGATCATGGTCGGGCTGACGGTGGCGACGGTGATCGGGGTGCCCTTCGCCAGTTTCCTTGGCCAGACCGTGGGTTGGCGTTGGGGCTTCGCGTTGGTGGGCGTGCTTGCGGCGACCACCGCGGCGCTGATCTGGACCTACGCCCCGCGCGATGCCGGCGACCCCGGCGCGCGGCCGATGCGAGAGCTGTCGGCGCTTGGCAATCGGCAGGTCTGGCTGATGCTGGCGGTGGGCGCGGTCGGGTTCGGCGGCTTCTTTGCCATCTACACCTATACCGCCTCGACCATCCTCGAGGTGACGCAGGCCAGCCCGGTGATGGTGCCGGTGGCGCTGGCGGTGTTCGGCGTGGGGATGACGCTGGGGACGCTGGCCGCCGGTTGGGCGGCCGACCGCGCGCCGGTCAGGACCGGGTTTTTCCTGCTGCTGTCCAGCGCGGCGCTGGCGGCGATCTATCCAGTGACGACCGGCTCGCTGGCAACCCTGCTGCCGATGCTGTTCGTGATCGGGATGACCGGCAGCCTGGGCACCGTGATCCAGACCCGGCTGATGGATGTCGCCGGGGATGCGCAGACGCTGGCCGCCGCGCTGAACCATTCGGCCTTCAACGTCGCCAATGCGCTTGGGCCGTGGCTCGCGGCGCAGGTGCTGCTGGCGGGTTACGGCCTGCCCGCCACGGGGTATGTCGGCGTGGTGCTGTCACTGGCCGGCGCGCTGATCTTCGCCGCCGCTGTGCTGGATGCAAGGCGCGGCAAGGGCTGGGGCTAACCCTGTTTCCCCTTTGCCTTTTCGAAATATCCTCGGGGGTGCGGGGGCAGAAGGCCCCCGCTATCCGTCGGCCGCCAGCAATGCCTCCAGCCCCTCGCGGTAGCCCGGATAAAGCAGCTTCACCCCCAGATCCCGCTTGATCCGGTCGTTCCGCACCCGCTTCGACTCGGCATAGAAGCTGCGGGCCATTGCGGTCATCTCCGCCTCGTCATAGCGCAGGGCGGGGGGCAGCGGCAGGCCAAGGAGGGTGGCGGCATGGGCGATCACATCCTCGGGCGGGGCCGGCTCGTCGTCGCAGACATTGTAGGCGGTGCCGGGCGCCGGCCGCGCGATGGAGGCGGCGAGCACCTGCGCGATGTCGTCGACATGGATGCGGCTGAACACCTGGCCGGGCTTGATGATGCGGCGGGCGGTGCCGTCGCGGACCTTGGCGAAGGGGCCGCGGCCGGGGCCGTAGATGCCCGCCAGCCGGAAGATGTGCAGCGGCATGCCGGAGGCGGCGGCGAGCGCCTGCCATTCGCCCTCGGCCAGAACCCGGGCCTTGCCGCGGCGGGTGGCGGGGGCGAGCACGCAATCCTCATCGACCCAGCCGCCCGCATGGTCGCCGTAAACCCCTGTGGTGGAGAGATAACCCGCCCAGGTGAGGTGGCTGGCGGTGATCTCCTCGCGGTGGGCGGCCAGCACCGGGTCGCCATCCTCCTCGGGCGCGATGGAGGTGAGGAGGTGGGTCGCCTCGGCCAGCGCCGGGGCCAGCGGCGTGCCGGGCCAGATCAGCGGCTCGATGCCGGTGGCGCGCAGCGCCTCGGCCTTGGCGGGCGAGCGGGTGGTGCCGATGATGCGCCAGCCCTGCGGCAGCAGCAGGCGGGCCAGCGCCTGCGCCGAATAGCCGTGGCCGAGTGAGAGGAGGGTTCCCATGCTCATGGCCTCGTCTTCGGGGCGCGGGGCGGCAGGTGCCGCGGCACCGGCAGGTATTGCACACCCCCCGCCTGCCGCACCGGCTGTGGGTAGAGCGTCAAGAGGTCCAGCACCGCGTCCGGCATGTCGGTGGTGACGCGCAGCCCCAGCGCCTTCGCCTCGGCGGCCGGGATCGGGTAGTCATGCGTCCAGATGCCCGAGGCAAGCGTGGTCGCCAGTGCATCCGCCTCCTCGGCCGGAAGATGCACCGCCAGCAGCGCGCTGGCCGCCTTGTGCACCTGCGCCAGCGCCTTTTCGGCCTGGTCGGCCAGGATCAGGGTTTCGTCATCGACCTCGGCCACCGGCTTGGCGGCGACGGCCCGCAGGATCGAGGCGGCGGGATGGCCGCCGATCTGCGGATCTATCGGGCCCAGAACCGCATGGTCGCACATCACGATCCTGTCGGCCGCCAGCGCGATCAGCGTGCCGCCCGACATCGCCATATGCGGCACGAATACCGTCACCTTGCCCTTGTGCGCCTCGATAGCGCGAGCGATCTGCAGGGCGGCCAGCACCAGCCCGCCGGGCGTGTGCAGGACGATATCCAGCGGCAGCTTGGGGTCGGTCATGCGGATGGCGCGGAGCAGTTCCTCGCTGTCCTGCACGTCGATATAGCGCATCAGCGGAAAGCCGAGGAAGCGCATGGTTTCCTGCCGGTGGATCAGCAGGATCACCCGGCTGCCGCGGTCCTTTTCCAGCCGGGCGATGGCCGACATCCGCCGCGCCGCCAGCAGCCGCTGCGCCAGCAGGGGTTGCAGCACCGACAGGACCACCATGACCCAGATGAACGCCGAAAAGTCGAAATCTGCCAAGGCCATGCTCCTGTTGCTGTGCGCAGCCTACGCCTCTGGCGCGGTGCGGTCGAGATGGCCTGCGCGGCCTTGCGAGGCCTAGCCGTCCAGCAGGCGCAGGAGCGCGCGTTCGGGGAGGCGGAGGCCTTGGGCGGCGGGCAGATCGGTGGTCAGGTCGGCACGTTCGTCCGCATGTTGTGTTGCGAAATCAATAACTTGCGGGTGTATATAGCTGCCACGTGCAACAGTGGGGGTATTGTGCAGGCGCGAAGCCGCGGCCTGCGAGAGGCTGCGGATGGTTGGCTTTTCTTCGGACAGGGCGGCTTCCAGCGCGGCGACGGAGCCGTTCCAGGTGCGGAAGGTCTTGGCCGTGGCGCCGGCATCGCCGACGAGGTCGGCCAGCCTTGCATTGACCTGATCCGAGGTGACGGGGCGGGTGGCGCCATCCTCATCGACCCATTTCGCCAGGCTCTGGCCCGGAAGATCGTCCAAAGCGGTTAACACCCGGTTAAGGGTGCGGTCCGCGACGGTGGCGCGGACGCGCAACCCGCCCTTGGCGGTGTAGTCGAGCCGCAGGCCAGAAGGGCCCAGCTTCAGGTGCTTGCGGCGCAGGGTGGTGGCACCGAAACTGCCGTTCAGGCTGGCATAGGCGGGGTTGCCGACGCGGATCGACAGCCGGTCGATCAGCAGCAGGACGGCGGCGATGGCGAAGTCCTGGTCCCCCGCCTCGCCTTGCAGATCGCGCAGGATGGCGCGGCGGATGCGGGGCAGGGCGGCGCCGAAAGCGGGCAGGCCGGCATATTTCTTCTCGGCCTGAAAGGCAGTCCAATCAGGATGATAGCGGTATTGCTTGCGCAGGCGGGCGTCGCGGCCGGTGGCTTGCAGATGGCCATCGGGGCGGGGGCAGATCCACACATCCTCATAGGCCGGGGGCACGGCGAGGGCGGCAATGCGGGCGCGTTCGGCGGTGGCGGCGATGGTGGTGCCGTCGGGGGCGAGGTAGGAAAAGCCGCGGCCGCGGCGCAGGCGGCGGATGCCGGGCTGGGTGTCGGGATAGTAGATCAGGGTGGGGCGGGGCATCCGGGGCGGCTCCTTGAGGGGCCACGGAGCAACCCGGAAGCGGCACGGCGGGTTCCGGGGGCGGATATGGAAACCATGCGGAACCTATACAGATGTCATATGTAAAGGAAATCGGTCGGGCATTGCGCCGCCAATGCGCCCCGACGTCGTCAGATCGTCACTTGCAAGCCTTGGCGCGGTGAGAGAGGTTTCGGCATGGAACAATCGAACTTTCTGCTGAAGAGCTGGGCCGATGCCGCCCCCCGCCTGATCGCCATTGCTGCCGGACGCGAGGCCGCCGATCTGGTGGTGCGCGGCGGGCAGTGGGTCAATGTCCACAGCCGCGAGGTGCTCCCTGCGCATGACATCGCGGTGGCCGATGGGCGCATCGCCTATGTCGGCCCGGATGCCAGCCACTGCATCGGGCCCGAGACCGAGGTGATCGAGGCGGAAGGGCGCTTCATGATCCCGGGGCTGTGCGACGGGCACATGCATATCGAAAGCGGGATGCTGACCCCGGCGGAGTTTGCGGCGGCGGTGATCCCGCATGGCACCACGACCATGTTCACCGACCCGCATGAGATTGCCAATGTGCTGGGCCTTGCCGGCGTGCGGATGATGCATGACGAGGCGCAGATGCAGCCGGTGAACATCTTCACCCAGATGCCAAGCTGTGCGCCCTCGGCCCCCGGGCTGGAGACGACGGGGTATGAGATCACCGCCGATGACGTGGCCGAGGCGATGCAATGGCCCGGCATCATCGGGCTGGGCGAGATGATGAACTTTCCGGGCGTGATCGCCGGGGACCGCAAGATGCTGTCGGAGCTGAGCGTGACGCAGCGGGCGGGCAAGACCGTCGGCGGGCATTATGCCAGCCCCGATCTGGGCAACGCGTTCTCGGCCTATGTCGCGGGGGGCGCGGCGGATGACCATGAGGGCACGTCCGAAGCGGATGCGATTGCCCGGGTGCGGCAGGGGATGCGGGCGATGCTGCGGCTGGGCTCGGCCTGGTATGACGTGGAAAGCCAGATCACGGCGATCACGCAGAAGGGGCTGGACCCGCGGAATTTCATCCTGTGTACGGATGATTGCCATTCCGGCACGCTGGTGAATGAGGGGCACATGAACCGGGTGGTGCGCCATGCCATTGCCTGTGGGTGTGATCCGCTGATCGCGTTGCAGATGGCGACGATCAACACCGCGACACATTTCGGGCTGGAGCGCGACCTTGGCAGCCTGACGCCGGGGCGGCGGGCGGATATCATCCTGACCTCGGACCTGCGCGCTCTGCCCATCGAGCGGGTGATCGCGCGCGGGCGGACGGTGGCGATGGACGGCAAGCTGCTGGTGGAATGCCCGCATTACGACTGGCCCGAGGAGGCGCGGGCGACCGTGCGGCTTGGCAAGGCGCTGGAGGCGGCGGATTTTGCGATTGCGGCGCCGGAGGGGGCGAACACTGTGACGGCCAAGGTGATCGGCGTGGTGGAGAACCAGGCGCCGACCAAGGCTTTGACCGCCGAGCTGGCGGTGGTGGACGGGTTCGTGCCGGCGGACGAGGCGCAGGGCGTGGCGCAGATCGCGCTGGTGGAGCGGCACCGGGGCACGGGCAAGGTGGTGAACGGGTTCGTGTCGGGGTTTGGCTATACCGGGCGGATGGCGATTGGCTCGACCGTGGCGCATGACAGCCACCACATGATCGTCGTCGGCACCGATGCGGCGATGATGGCGGCGGCGGCGAACCGGCTGGGCGAGATCGGCGGCGGGATCACCGTCTGGAAGGACGGAGAAGAGATCGCGCAGGTGCCGCTGCCGATTGCGGGGCTGATGAGCGACAGCCCGGCGGTGGAGGTGGCGGCAAAGGCGGACCGGATGGTGGAGGCGATGGCGAAGTGCGGCTGCACGCTGAACAACGCCTATATGCAGCATTCGCTGCTGGCGCTGGTGGTGATCCCCGAGCTGCGAATCTCCGACCTGGGGCTGGTGGATGTGACGAGGTTCGAGCTGACGGGGCTGTTTGAATGAGCGGGCTGGACCATACCCTGCCGGTGGAAACCGCGCCGGTGCGCGCGGCGGAAAGCTTCACCGATCCCGAGGCGGCGGTGACGCGGCTGGAGGAGCTTTACGCCGAGGCGACGGCGTTCCTGCTGGACGGGTTCAACCGCACGCTCACCGGCGGGCGGCCGGGGGCGCGGATGCGGGCGTTCTACCCGGAGGTGCGGATCACCACATCCAGCCACATGAAGGCCGACAGCCGTCTGAGCTTTGGCCATGTGGCGGTGCCGGGGACCTATTCGGCGACGATCACGCGGCCCGACCTGTTCCACAGCTATCTGGTGCAGCAACTGGGGCTGCTCATCCGCAACCACGGGGTGCCGGTCAGCATCGGGCCATCGACCACGCCGATCCCGGTGCATTTTGCGGTGGCGGGCAATCCGTCGGTCGCCGTGCCGCAGGAGGGGGTGCTGAGCTTCTCGCTGCGCGATGTGTTCGACGTGCCGGATCTGGCGACGATGGATGATGACATCGTGAATGGCACCAACCTGTCGCATCCCGATGGGTCCGGGCACCTCGCGCCGTTCACGGCGCAGCGGGTGGATTACTCGCTGGCGCGGCTGTCGCATTACACCGCGACCACGCCCGAGCATTTCCAGAACCACGTGCTGTTCACCAACTACCAGTTCTATGTCGACGAGTTCGAGGCCTTTGCCCGCTCGGCGCTGGCGGACGCAGGCAGCGGGTATGAGGCCTTCGTGGGGCCTGGCAACATCGCTGTCACCACGGCGGATGGCGCGATGCCGCATCTGCCGAAGATGCCGCAGATGCCGGCCTATCACCTGAAGCGCAAGGACGGGCAGGGGATCACGCTGGTGAATATCGGCGTCGGCCCCAGCAATGCCAAGACCGCGACCGACCATATCGCGGTGCTGCGGCCCCATGCCTGGCTGATGGTGGGGCACTGCGCCGGGCTGCGCAACAGCCAGAGCCTTGGGGACTTCGTGCTGGCCCATGCTTATCTGCGCGAGGACCATGTGCTCGATGCCGATCTGCCGGTCTGGGTGCCGATCCCGGCGCTGGCCGAAATCCAGATCGCGCTGCAGGAGGCGGTGGCCGAGGTGACCGAGCTGGACGGGTATGAGCTGAAGCGGATCATGCGCACCGGCACCGTCGCCACCATCGACAACCGCAACTGGGAGCTGCGCGACCAGTCGGGCCCGGTGCAGCGGCTGAGCCAATCCCGCGCCATCGCGCTGGACATGGAAAGCGCCACCATTGCCGCCAACGGGTTCCGCTTTCGCGTGCCCTATGGCACCTTGCTCTGCGTCAGTGACAAGCCGCTGCATGGCGAGTTGAAGCTGCCGGGGATGGCCACGGAGTTCTACCGCACGCAGGTAAGCCGCCATCTGCTGATCGGGGTGCGGGCGATGGAGCGGTTGCGCGAAATGCCGCTGGAACGCATCCACAGCCGCAAGTTGCGCAGTTTCGAGGAAACAGCCTTCCTGTGACGCGGGAAAACTGGGGAAGCGGGGCGAAAAACGCTTGCCTTGCATGCCGAAAACTTGTGTAGCAGCCGAATATGCCGAATAAGGCGCAGATGACCCTGAAATCGGGGCGCATGTGAGGAGATTCAAATGTCGAAACCGATGACGAAAGCGCAGCTGGTTACCGCTGTGGCCGAGGCTATGGGCTCGGACAAGAAAACCGCCACCGCCGCGCTGGACGCGATCTCGACGGTCGTGGCGAACGAAGTGACCAATGGCGGCGCCGTGACCATTCCGGGCATCGGCAAGGTGGTCTGCAAGGAACGTCCGGAGCGCCAGGTGCGCAACCCGGCCACCGGCGAGACCATGACCAAGCCGGCCGACAAGGTCGTCAAGGTGACCATCGCCAAGTCGCTGAAAGACATCGTGAACGGTTGAGTTGTTTGGGCGGGGCTTGCGGCCCCGCGCGCTTTGGATAGGGTCGCGGTCCGGTCGGATTCGCGGCCTTTTTCCATTCGAGGGGCTGACATGGATATCCGCGCGATCCTGATGGGGCTGGCCTTTGCCTTCATGTGGTCTTCCGCCTTCACCTCGGCGCGGATGATCGTGGCGGATGCGCCGCCGCTGACGGCGCTGGCGGCGCGGTTCCTGCTGTCGGGGCTGATCGCCTGCGGCCTCGCGCTGGCGATGGGGCAGAGCTGGCGGCTGAGCCGGGGCCAATGGCGGGCGGTGGTGATCTTCGGGATCTGCCAGAACGCCCTCTATCTCGGCCTCAACTTCGTGGCGATGCAATGGGTGGAGGCGTCGCTGGCGGCGATCATCGCCTCCTCCATGCCGCTGCTGGTGGCGGGGTTCGGCTGGGCGCTGTTCGGCGACCGCGTGCGCCCGCTGGGGATTGCCGGGCTGGTGGCGGGGATGGCGGGGGTTGCGCTGATCATGGGCTCGCGCCTGTCGGGCGGCACCGATCTGGGCGGGGTGGCGCTGTGCCTGCTCGGGTCATTGGCGCTGACCGTGGCGACGCTGTCGATGCGGGGCGCGACCGGGGGCGGCGGCAATGTGATGATGGTGGTGGGGCTGCAGATGTTCGTGGGCTCTGCCGCGCTGGCGGTGGTGGCGCTGGCGACGGAGCCGTTCGTGGTGAACTGGACGCCGCGGCTGGCGGGGGCGTTCCTCTATACCACGCTGGTGCCGGGTGTGCTGGCGACCTGGGTGTGGTTCCTGCTGGTGGGGCGGATCGGGACCGTCCGCGCCTCGACCTTCCATTTCCTCAACCCGTTCTTCGGCGTCGCCGTGGCGGCGGTGCTGCTGGGGGAGCGGCTTGGCTGGGCGGACGTGGTGGGCGTGCTGGTGATCGCGGGCGGCATTCTGGCGGTGCAGCTGTCGCGGCAGGCGGACAGGCCGGTAGCGTAGGCTGTCCGCCAGAACGCTGTTGATCAGGCCGCTTCGAAGGCCGCGGCGTCGGCGGCCTTTGTCCGTGCCGCCGCCGGGCGGGCCATGCAGCGCGCGACCCAGTCACGGATCAGCGGATCGTCGGGCGTCGCCTCCGGGAACCAGGCATAGGGCGAGTGGCACAGCAGGTCCGCGGCGCTGTAGCTGTCCCCCAGCAGCCAGGGACCCCGTTCCAGCGCGGCGCGCAGGCGGGCCACAACCTCGGGATGGCCGCGAAAGGTGGCGTGCAGGTGCGGATGGCTGAGGCCCGCGGCCTGCAGCACCAGCACCGGCTCCATCACATTCCCATACCAGAACAGCCAGGTCAGGTAGGCGCCATAGCGCGGGTCATCGGGTGTCGGGCCATCTTGGCCTCGGGGAACAGGTCGGTCAGATAGAGGATGATCGCGGCACTCTCGGTAACAAGCGTGCCGTCATGCAGCAGGGCGGGCACCTTGGCTTCGGGATGCGGGTTGGCGGCGTCCGGCCCGCCGCTGCCATCCATGCGCGGGATGGTGACGGTGTGGATCTGCACCCGGTCCTGCAGGCCCATCTCGTCGATCAGCGTGACGAGGCGGGAGGAGCGGGAGCGGGGCGCGTGGAAGAGGGTCAGCATCTGGGTTCTCCTTGGTTGAGGCCCATGGTATGGCTGAGTCCTCCTGTCAGAACCTGTCAGCATCATGGCCCGACCCGACCGCCTGTTCCGCCTGCTCGATGCCCTGCGCCGGCTGCCGGCACCGGTGACGGCGACGCGGCTGGCCGAGGAGACGGAGGTGTCTCCCCGCACGCTCTACCGCGACATTGCCGCGCTGCGCGCGGGCGGAGCGCTGATCGACGGCGCCGCGGGAGTCGGCTACACGCTGACCGAGGACCCGGCCCTGCCGCCGCAGATGTTCACGCGGCTGGAGGTCGAGGCGCTGGTGCTGGGGCTGGCCGAGGTGCGGATGGTGGGCGATCCGGCGCTGGTGCGGGCGGCGGAACTGGCGCAGGCCAAGATCATCGCCACCCTGCCCGAGCGGGTGCAGCGGCAGGCGCTGCATGCCGTGCAGCAGACCTATCGGTTCGAGCGGCGGGCGGTGCCGCCGCCGCATCTGCCGCTGATCCGCGAGGCCTGCTGGGAGGAGCGCGCGCTGGACATTCGCTATACCGACCGTGGGGGCAGTGTGAGCGCGCGGCGTATCCTGCCGCTGTCGGTGGTGTTCCTTGACCGCAGCCTGATGCTGCTGGCCTGGTGCTGCCTGCGCAAGGATTTCCGCCGCTTTCACATCGGCATGATGACCGAGGTCACGCCGACCAGTGAGAGCTTTCGTCCGCGCCGGGTGCCGATGCTGCGCGACTTTCAGGCGCAGCTGCGGCAGGGGCAGCGCGCCTAGCCGATCTGGCCGCGAATGCCGCCAGTCTGGCCACGGTCGAGCAGCAGGTGATCCAGCAGCACGCAGGCCATCATCGCCTCGCCCACCGGCACGGCGCGGATGCCGACGCAGGGATCGTGGCGGCCCTTGGTGATGAGGTCGGTTTCCTCGCCCGCCACGGTGATGGTGCGGCGCGAGGTGAGGATCGACGAGGTCGGCTTGACCGCGAAGCGCACCACCACCTCCTGCCCGGTGGAGATGCCGCCGAGGATGCCGCCGGCGTGGTTCGACAGGAACAGCGGCTTGCCATCATTGCCCATGCGGATCTCGTCGGCATTGTCCACGCCGGTCAGCATCGCCGCGGCCATGCCATCGCCGATCTCGACACCCTTCACCGCATTGATCGACATCATCGCGGCGGCAAGGTCGGTGTCGAGCTTGCCATAGACCGGCGCGCCGAGGCCGGCGGGGACGCCGCTGGCGGTAACCTCGATGATGGCGCCGACGGAGTTGCCGGATTTGCGCAGGCCGTCGAGATAGGCGGCCCAGTCGGTCGCGGCCTGCGCGTCGGGCACCCAGAACGGGTTCTGGTCGATCTGGGTGGCATCGAAGCGGGCGCGGTCGATGCGGTGCGGGCCGATCTGGACCATGTAGCCGGTGATCGCCAGATCCGGCACCAGTGCCGCCAGCGCCGCCCTTGCCACGCCGCCCGCCGCCACCCGCGCCGCGGTTTCCCGCGCGCTGGAGCGGCCGCCGCCGCGATAGTCTCGCAGCCCGTATTTCTGGTGATAGGTGATGTCGGCATGGCCGGGACGGAAGGCCTGCGCGATCTCGCCGTAATCCTTGGACCGCTGGTCGGTATTCTCGATCATCAGCTGGATCGGGGTGCCGGTGGTCAGCCCTTCGAACACGCCCGACAGGATGCGCACCTGGTCGGGCTCCTGCCGCTGGGTGGTGTACTTGTTCTGCCCGGGTTTGCGCCGGTCGAGCCAGTGCTGGAGCATCGCCTCATCCACCGCCACGCCGGGGGGGCAGCCATCGACCGTGGCGCCAAGCGCGGGCCCGTGGCTTTCGCCCCAGGTGGTGACGCGGAACAGGTGGCCGAAGGTATTGAGGCTCATGATGCGGGCTCCCTTTGCCCGGGGTCTAGCGGGGCGGGGGAAGTCGCTCAAGACATTTCGCCTTGCGCGGCGGGCGGGCGCGTCTATGGTTGCCCCCACCTCGGGGTGCCCTGCGTGCAGGGCTGAGATGCGCAAGCGAACCCGTCGAACCTGAACCGGTTAAGACCGGCGGAGGGAAGGTGGATGATATGTCTCCTGTCCTTGCTCCGCCCGCCTGGCCCTTGGAGGATGACATGAGACATTTTCTGATTGCCGCGGGTATCCTTTCGGCCAGCATCGCTGGTGCCGAGGATGCGCCCGTGCTGACTGTGTATGCCCCCGACTACTTCGGCTCCGAATGGGGCCCCGGCCCGCAGATCGAGGCGGATTTCGAGGCGATCTGCGCTTGCGACCTGCAGTTTTCCACCGGCGATGTGTTGGGGCGGCTGATGGTCGAGGGCGCGGCGACCGAGGCCGATGCGATCATCGGCCTCAACACCGATGCTACCGCGCGGGCCCGGGCGACGGGGCTGTTTGCGCCGCATGGGCAGGACACCGCGGACCTGACGATGCCGGTGACGTGGGAGGACGAGGTGTTCCTGCCCTTCAACTGGGGCGAGACGGCGTTTGTCTATGACGAGACGCGGCTGCCCAATCCGCCCGCCAGTTTCGAGGTGCTGCTGGACGCCCCCGAAAGCCTGAAGATCGTGATCCAGGACCCGCGCAGCTCTGGCTCGGGCCTCGCGCTGCTGCTGTGGGTGAAGGCGGTCTATGGCGATGAGGCGCCCGCGGTCTGGGCGCGGCTGAAGCCGAAGATCCTGACCGTGACCAAGGGCTGGTCGGAAAGCTATGGCATGTTCACCGCCGGCGAGGCGGACATGGTGATGTCCTACACCACCTCCCCGGCCTATCACCTGATCGCGGAAGAGGACGCCACCAAGAAGGCCGCGATCTTCCCCGAAGGGCATTACTTCATGGTGGAGCTGGCGGCGCAGCTGGCGGGCAGCGATCAGCCGGACCTGGCGCAGGCCTTCATGGATTTCATCCTGTCGGACATCTTCCAGTCGAAGATCGCCACCGGGAACTGGTCCTATCCCGCGAAGCTTGACCCTGCGCGGCTGCCCGAAGGCTTTGCGGCGCTGCCGCGACCCGGGAAGACGCTGTTCTACACGGAAACCGAGGCCGAGGCGCTGCGCGCGCCAGCCCTCGCCGAATGGCTGGAGGTGATGAGCCAATGAGACATGCCCTGATTGCGCTGGCGCTTGTCGCCACCCCGGTTGCCGCGCAGGACCGCCCGGTGCTGACGGTCTATACCTATGACAGCTTCATCACCGAATGGGGCCCCGGTCCGCTGGTGGAAACCGCCTTCGAGGCGATCTGCGCGTGCGACCTGCGCTTCGTGGCGGCCGGGGATGGGGCGGAACTGATCTCTCGCCTGCGGCTGGAGGGCGAGCAGACCGAGGCGGATATCGTGCTGGGGCTGGATTCCAACCTGATGGCGGCGGCGGCGGAAACCGGGCTGTTCACCAACCATGCGCTTGGCGAGGTGGACTATGATCTGCCGGTGATCTGGGACGATCCGATGTTCGTGCCCTATGACTGGGGCTACTTCGCCTTCGTCTATGACAAGACGCGCCTGCCCGAGCCGCCCGCCAGTTTCGAGGCGCTGGCGGCCAGCGACATCAGCATCGTCATCCAGGACCCCCGCGCCTCTACCCCCGGGCTCGGGCTGCTGCTGTGGGTGAAGGCCGCCTATCCCGACCGTGCGGGCGAGATCTGGGAGGCGCTGGCGGACAATATCCTGACCGTCACCCCCGGCTGGACCGAGGCCTATGCGCTGTTCACCGAGGGTGAGGCGGATATGGTGCTGTCCTACACCACCTCGCCGGCCTATCACCTGATCGCGGAAAGCGATGACAGCAAGGCGGCCGCCTCGTTCACCGAGGGGCATTACCTGCAGGTGGAGGTGGCTGCGCGCCTTGCTTCGACCGATGAGCCGGATCTGGCGGACCGCTTCCTGGCCTTCATGGTCAGCGAAGAGTTCCAGAAGGTGATCCCGGAAACCAACTGGATGTATCCGGCGGTGACGCCGCCCGGGGGCTTGCCCGCGGGGTTCGACACGCTGATCGCGCCCGAGCGCGCGCTGATCTACCCGGCGGGCGAGGCGGCGCTGATCCGCGATGAGGCGCTGGCCGAATGGCAGACCGCGCTGTCGCGCTGAGCGGGCGTTTTGGCACGGCGCTTGGCCTCGCGGTGGCGGGGCTGGTGCTGTGCCTGACGCTGGGAACGCTGGCGGCCGTGGCCTGGCGGGCCGAGGCGGCCAGCGGCCTTGGCCCGGCCGACTGGGCGGCGGTGCGCTTCACCCTGCTGCAGGCGGCGCTGTCGGCGACGATTTCCGTGCTGCTGGCGGTGCCGGTGGCGCGGGCCTTCGCGCGGCGCAGGTTCCGGGGCCGCAGCGTGCTGATCGCACTGCTGGGGGCGCCGTTCATCCTGCCGGTGATCGTGGCGGTGCTGGGGCTGCTGGCGGTGTTCGGCCGGTCGGGCCTGCTCAATGACGCCCTGCGCGCCGTGGGGCTGCCCGAGGTCAGCATTTATGGGCTGCAGGGCGTGCTGGTGGCGCATGTGTTCTTCAACCTGCCGCTGGCGACGCGGCTGATCCTGCAGGGCTGGGCGGCAATCCCGGCGGAACGCTTCCGGCTGGCGGCGAGCCTTGGCCTTGGCGCGGGCGAGGTCGGGCGGTTCCTGGAACGTCCGATGCTGCGCGCGGTGCTGCCCGGCGCCTGGGTGGCGGTGTTCGTGGTCTGCCTGACCAGCTTTGCCGTGGCGCTGACGCTGGGGGGCGGGCCGGCGGCGACCACGGTGGAGCTGGCGATCTATCAGGCGTTCCGCTTCGATTTCGACCTGTCGCGCGCGGCGCTGCTGGCGGCGGTGCAGTTCGCGCTGTGCCTTGCCGCGGGCGGGCTGGCGGGATGGGTGGCGCGCCCGGCTGGGTTTGGCGCGGGGCTGGACCGGCCGGCGGATCGCTTCGACGCGCGCAGCGGCTGGCTGCGGGCGCAGGATGCGGGGGTGATCGCGCTGGTATCGGCCTTCCTGCTGCTGCCGCTGGCGCTGGTGCTGCTGCGCGGGGTGCCGCAGCTGGGGGCGCTGCCGCCTTCGGTCTGGGCGGCGGCGGTGCGGTCGGTCGTGGTGGCGCTGGCCTCCACCGCGCTGTGCCTGGCACTGGCGCTGCCGCTGGCCATTGCCGCGATCGGGCGCGGCGGGCGGTGGATCGAGGCGGCGGGGATGCTGGGCCTTGCCACCTCGTCGCTGGTGCTGGGGACCGGCCTGTTCCTGCTGCTGCGGCCCTTCGTGCGGCCCGGCGATCTGGCGCTGCCGGTGACGGTGCTGGTCAATGCGGTGATGGCGCTGCCCTTCGTGCTGCGCGCGCTGCTGCCGTCGCTGCGCGACCTGCAGGCGGGTTATGGGCGGCTCGCGGAGTCGCTGGGGCTGCAGGGGCTGGCGCGGCTGCGGCTGCTGACGCTGCCGCGGCTGCGCGCGCCGCTGGGGTTTGGTGCCGGGCTGGCGGCGGCGCTGTCGATGGGCGATCTCGGCGTCATCGCCCTCTTCGCCGATCAGGGGACAGAGACGCTGCCCCTGCAGCTTTACCGGCTGATGGGCGCCTACCGGATGGATGACGCGGCCGGGGCGGCGGTGCTGCTGCTGGGGCTGAGCCTGGGGCTGTTCTGGGCATTTGACAGGGGAGGGCGCGGCCATGCTGGTCTTTGAACGCGCGCGCATCGTGCAGGGCGACTTCTCGCTGGAGGCCGATTTCGCGGTGCCGGAAGGCGCGCGGGTGGCGGTGATCGGGCCTTCCGGCGCGGGCAAGTCCACGCTGCTGGCGGCGGTGGCGGGGTTCATCCCGCTGGCCGGGGGGCGGATCCTCTGGGCCAGGCAGGATCTGGCATCGCTCGCCCCCGGCGCGCGGCCGCTGTCGATCCTGTTTCAGGACCAGAACCTGTTCCCGCATCTGACCGTGCTGCAGAATGTCGGCCTTGGCCTGCGCCCCGACCTTCGCCTGGACCGCGCGCAACAGGCACAGGTTGCCGCTGCGCTCGACCGCGTCGGCCTCGCCGGCCTCGGCGCCCGCCGCCCCGCCCAACTCTCCGGTGGCCAGCAAGGCCGCGTGGCGCTTGCGCGGGCCCTGCTGCGCGCCCGCCCCCTGCTGCTGCTGGACGAGCCCTTCGCGGCGCTCGGCCCCGCGCTCAAGGCCGAGATGCTGGATCTTGTGGCCGAGATCGCCGCCGAGACCGCCTCCACCGTGCTGATGGTCAGCCACGAGCCCGCCGATGCAAGCCGCTTCGCGCCCCTCTCGGTGCTGGTGGCCGAGGGCCGGGCAGAGCCGCCCCTGCCGACCCAGGCCCTCCTCGACACCCCGCCCCCCGCCCTCGCCGCCTATCTCGGCCATTGAAAAGCCGCCCGGCGGTCTCCCGCGGGCGGCTATCTTCATCTTCTTTGTCCAAATATCCCGGGGGTCCGGGGGCAGCGCCCCCGGCCTCGGCCGCCAGAGATCACGCCAGCTTCTTGCCCTTGACGCCAGCCCAGAGCCGCTTGTTCGTCAGGTACAGCAGCACCGACAGCAGCCCCAGGAACAGCACGGCGACGAAGCCGACCTGCTTGCGCGCCATCATCTTCGGCTCGGCCGTCCACATCAGGAAGGCGGCCAGATCCTCGGCCATGTGATGCACCGAGGCCTCATGCCCATCGGCATAGGTCACCAGATCGTCCGACAGCGGCGGCGGCATCGAGATCCAGCCACCCGGGAAGGCGGTGTTGGCATAGAACAGCGTCCCCGCCTCTTCCTTCTCCTCGCCGGTATAGCCGGTGAGGACCGAGACGATGTATTCCGGCCCGCCGGTGCCGTTCAGCAGCTGGCTGATCCCGGTGCCGTAGGGACCGTGGAACCCGGCGCGCGCCTTGGCCATCAGCGACAGGTCGGGACCCATGCCCATGCCGGTCACGGTGGGGAAGTGGTCGGTCGGCTTGCGCGGGCGGGTGTCGTCCAGCTCGGCATCGAAGATGTCGAACTGTTCGGCATAGGCGCGGACCTGATCCTCGGGCAGGTGCGGCCCGCCCTCGTCGGCCAGCGACCGGATCGGCACGAACTTCATCCCGTGGCAGGCAGAGCAGACCTCGGTATAGACCTGAAGGCCGCGCTGCAGCTGGAACTCGTCGAAGGTGCCGAACGGCCCCTCGAAGCTGAACGCGGTGTCGTGGATATGGCCTTCGGCGCCGGCGGCGAGGGCCGCGCTGCCGAGCCCTGCGCCGCAAAGCGCCAGGGCCGAGAGGGCGGAGAGTGCGAGTTTCCTCATCATCTTGGCTGTCCTTTCCCTCATTCGGCCGCGACGGTCTTGGTGCCGCCGGTGTTCGGAGAGTAGTGGGCGTTGAAGTCGTCCTCGATCGTTGCCGGCGGCGCCAGCGGCTTTTCGATCACCCCCAGCAGCGGCAGCAGCACGAGGAAATAGGCGAACCAGTAGGTCGCGCCGATCAGCGAGATGTAGGGGTAGATGCCTTCGGTCGGCATCGCGCCCACCCAGGTCAGCACCACGAAATCGACGACCAGCAGCGCGAACCACCACTTGAACATCGGGCGGTAGCGACCCGAGCGCACCGAGGAGGTATCGAGCCAGGGTGCCAGCGCCATGATCGCGATGGCGCCGAACATCGCCAGCACGCCGAAGAACTTTGCGTCGACGATGCCGAAGGTGACGAACTGCACCGCCTGCACCACCCAGACATCGGCGGTGAAGGCACGCAGGATCGCGTAGAACGGCAGGAAGTACCATTCGGGCACGATATGCGCCGGGGTCGAGAGCGGGTTCGCCTCGATGTAGTTGTCGGGGTGGCCGAGGTAGTTGGGCATGAAGCCGACGATGGCGAAGAACACCATCAGGATCACGGCCAGCGCGAACAGGTCCTTCAGCACGAAGTAGGGCCAGAACGGAACCGTGTCCTTCTCGGCCTCGGCCTTCGAGGTGCGGCGCACTTCAACCCCGGTCGGGTTGTTGTTGCCGGTGGTGTGGAAGGCCCAGATGTGGACGGCGACCAGCGCCGCGATCACGAAGGGCAGCAGGTAGTGAAGCGAGAAGAAGCGGTTGAGCGTGGCGTTGTCGACCGCCGGGCCGCCCAGAAGCCAGGTCTGCAGCGGCTCGCCGATGCCCGGGATGGCGCCGAACAGGCCGGTGATGACGGTTGCACCCCAGAAGGACATCTGGCCCCAGGGCAGGACGTAGCCGAGGAAGCCGGTCGCCATCATCAGCAGGTAGATGATCATGCCGATGATCCACGTCACTTCGCGCGGGGCCTTGTAGGAGCCGTAGTAGAGGCCGCGGAAGATGTGCAGGTAGACCGCGATGAAGAACAGCGAGGCGCCGTTGGCGTGCAGGTAGCGCAGCATGTAGCCGCCGTTCACGTCGCGCATGATATGCTCGACCGAGGCGAAGGCCATGTTCACATGCGGGGTGTAGTGCATCACCAGCACGATGCCGGTCACGATCTGCAGGGCGAGGCAGAAGGTCAGCACGATGCCCCAGATCCACATCCAGTTCAGGTTCTTGGGCGTGGGGAGCATGAGCGTGTCATACAGCAGCCCGACGATCGGCAGGCGCTTGTGAAGCCATTTCTCGGGGCCCGACTTGGGCTCGTAGTGGTCGTGCGGGATACCAGCCATGGGTGCGCTCCTCAGCCCAGCAGAATAGTGGTTTCGTCGGAAAACTGCGCGGTCGGGACCGGCAGGTTCTCTGGCGCGGGGCCTTTGCGGATGCGGCCCGAAGTGTCGTAATGCGAGCCGTGGCAGGGGCAGAACCAGCCGCCGAAGTCGCCGGCGCCGTTGCCGATCGGCACGCAGCCAAGGTGGGTGCACACGCCCATCATCACCAGCCATTCGCCGGCTTCGTCCATCGTGCGGTTCACGTCCGAGGCATCGGCATCGGCGGGCGCGTTGGCGTTGCGGGCAAGGCGGTCGATCATGTCGGGGGCGGTGTCTTCCGACCGGGCACGCTCGATTTCCTCAGGCGTGCGGCGGCGGATGAACACCGGCTTGCCGCGCCATTTGACGGTCAGCTGGGTGCCGGTCTCGACACCGCTGATGTCGACGAAGATCGAGGACAGGGCCTGAACATCGGCAGAGGGGTTCATCTGGTTCACCAGCGTGAAGCCGGCGGCGCCTGCGGCGACGGCTCCGGCACCGGCCGTGGCGTAGTAGAGGAAATCTCTGCGGGTGCCTGCGTGGTCTTCTGCGTGGGACACGTGTGTTCTCCCTTCCCTGGCCGCGGACAGGGCCAAATACGGTGATTTGGCCGCGGTTTGCGCAGCCTTATGGGGGCGGTGTTTAGCGGCCAATCCGGGGCCAGTCCAGCGGACAATCAGGCGCAGGCAGGCAGGGCGGCGCGGCTGTTGCACGGCGATGACTCCCCGGGCGATGGAACCGATCCGGGGGGCAGCGCGTTATCGCCCGCCGAGCGGGCGGTTTCGATCTGGTAGAGGGGCCTGCGGCAGGGCAAGGGACAAGGACATGACTCGCGCAGGACTTTTGGGAATTGCGGTTGCGGCCTGGATGGCCGTCATCGCCGGGACGGCGGATGCGGCAGAGCTGGAGATCAGCGTTTACGGCGGCGTGCAATCGGCACCGTCCAGCCGGATCGACAGCCCGGCTGCCGGCCGGCTAAGCGTGGACTGGGAGGGGCGTTCGGCCAAGGTGCCGCCCTATTACGGGCTGCGGGCGACCTGGTGGCAGAGTGACCGCTGGGGCTGGGGCGTGGAGGTGAACCACGCCAAGGTCTATGCCGACGACCCCGAGGATTATGGCTATGACCGGCTGGAATTCACCGACGGGATCAACTTCGTCACCGCCAATGTCTTTCGCCGCTGGCAGCAGCCCGGGCGGCGCATCACACCCTATGTTGGGGGCGGCATCGGGGTTTCCATACCGCATGTGGATGTGCAGCCCATCGGCGGAGACCATACCTTCGGCTATCAGGTCACCGGGCCGGTGGTGCAGCTGGTCGCCGGCGCCAGCTATGCGCTGGATGACCGATGGTCGGTGTTCGGCGAGTACAAGGGCACTTGGTCGCGCCACAAGGCCGATCTGGACTCGGGTGGGAGCCTGGAGACGGACCTTGTGACCAATGCGCTGAACATCGGGATCAGCCGCAAGTTCTGATCGGTCAGGCGTTCTGAGTCGTCAGGCCTGCGGCTGGGTGGTCTGCATCGAGGGGCGTTCCGCGAACCCGGCATACCAGCCGGCGAGCATCTCGCGGCCGGCGCGCCAGTCGCGGGGGGCGTGGCGGAAGTCCAGATAGGACAGCGCGCAGGCGACGGCGATCTGGCCCATGTCCAGCGCCGGGGCTTCGAGATGCGCCATCCAGCGGTCCTGCAGCGTGTCGAGGGACCGGGCGATCTTGGTCCATTGGCCATCGTCCCAGGGGGCGAAGCGCTTGTCTTCAGGGCGAATTTTCTCTTCATACACCATCAGGATGGCCGCATCGAGGATGCCGTCGGCGGTGGCTTCCAGCACCAGCGTGTCCCACAGACGCTCGCCTTCGGGGTAGAGGCCGGCCTTGGCGCGGGTATCCAGATACCGGCAGATCACCCGGCTGTCATAGAGGGCGCGGCCGTCCGCCAGCTCCAGCGCCGGGATCTTGCCAAGCGGGTTGTGCATCACGGGCATAGAGCCGGGATCGACCGGGTTGCCGGTGGCGGGGATCAGCATCACATCGGCGGATTGGCCGGTTTCCAGAAGCGTGACCATGACCTTGCGGACATAGGGCGAGGTGGTGGAGTGGAAGAGGCGCATGGGGGATCCGTTCGCGGGGGCGTTCGGGCGGATGCTAGGGGCGCGGGGAGGCCGTGTCCATCGCTGGTGGAAGGGGAGGGCGGAATCGGGTGCAAGGCCTTGGGAAGGCTGAAAAACAGGATATGGAAAGCGTATGGAACCCGTATGGGAGTCATACATACGACTCCCGCCTTTTCGCCCGCCTCAGGCCAGAAGCTGGGTGCCGTTCTGGCCGGTGATCGCGGCGGTGAGGATGGTGCCTTCGGGCTGGTCGGTGCTGAAGGCGACCTCGGTGAACTGTTCGGTGCGGCCCATGCGGGGGCCTTCGGTGAGGATGAGGTGACGGCGGCCCTGCTGGTCTGCCAGATGCCGCGCGAGCCGTGCTTGCCCGGCCGCGCGCAGGCGGGCGGCGCGGTCCTTGATTGCGGGGCCGCGGACCTGCGGCATCCGGGCGGCGGGGGTGCCGTTGCGGGGGCTGAAGGGGAAGACATGCAGGAAGGTCAGGCCGCAGTCTTCGACCAGCTTCAGCGAGTTCTCGAACATCGCCTCGGTCTCGGTCGGGAAGCCGGCGATGATGTCGGCGCCGAACACCATGTCGGGGCGCAGGCGCCGGGCGTCCTCACAGAAGCGGATCGCGTCGTCGCGCAGGTGGCGGCGCTTCATGCGCTTCAGGATCATGTCGTCACCGGCTTGCAGCGAGAGGTGGAGGTGCGGCATCAGCCGGGATTCGGTGGCGACGGCGAGCATCAGGTTGTCATCCGCCTCGATGCTGTCGATGGAGCTGATCCGAAGGCGCGGCAGGTCGGGCACAAGGCGCAGGATGCGCATCACCAGATCGCCGAGGCGCGGGGTGCCCGGCAGGTCGGCGCCCCAGCTGGTGAGGTCCACCCCGGTCAGCACCACCTCGTTGAAGCCGCGGCCGACAAGGCGCTTGATCTGCTCGATCACCACGCCGGCGGGGACGGAGCGGGAATTGCCGCGGCCGAAGGGGATGATGCAGAAGGTGCAGCGATGGTCGCAGCCGTTCTGGACCTGCACATAGGCGCGGTGGCGGCCGAAGCCGTCGATCAGGTGGCCGGCGGTTTCGGTGACCGACATGATGTCGTCGACAAGGATCTTCTCGGTCTCGCCGATCAGGTCGGGGGCGCGGAGGTTCGCCCAGGTGTCGGCCTGCATCTTCTCGGTATTGCCGATGACGCGGGCGACCTCGGGCATGGCGGCGAAGGTTTCGGGCTCGGTCTGCGCGGCGCAGCCGGTGACGATGATCGTGGCGCCGGGATGGGCGCGGGACAGGCGGCGGATTTCCTGCTTGGCCTTGCGCACGGCTTCGGCGGTGACGGCGCAGGTGTTGACGACGACCGCGTTTTCCACGCCCGCGGCGGCCGAAAGCTCTTTCATCGCTTCGGTTTCATAGGCGTTGAGGCGGCAGCCGAGGGTGGCGAAGACGGGCGCGGTCATGCGTGGCGGGCCAGGAAGCCTGGCGTCAGCCAGCCATCGAAGACATGGGCGGTGGGGCCAGTCATCCAGACGCCATCCTCGCGCCAGTCGATTTTCAGCGTGCCGCCATCGACATGCACGGTGACGCGGCGGCCGGTGAGGCCGCGGCGCGCGGCGGCGACGGCAGCGGCGCAGGAGCAGGAGCCGGAGGCGAGGGTGATGCCGGTGCCCCGTTCCCAGATGCGCAGGCGGATGGAATCTTTCGACAGGACCTGCACGAACTCGACATTGGTGCGCTGCGGGAACAGCGGGTGATGCTCGAAGGCCGGGCCTTGGGTGGCGAGGGCCACCGCCTCGGCATCCGCCACGAAGAAGGTGCAATGCGGGTTGCCCATGCCGGTGGCGACCGGATCGCCCGGGATCGGCAGGTGCAGGGTGTCTGTCGGTGCGGCCAGCGGGATCTGGTCCCAGTCCAGCATCGGTGCGCCCATGTTGACGCGGGTCAGGCCGTCGCCGGCATCCTCGGCGGCCAGCAGGCCGCGTTCGGTGCGGAGCGTCAGGGCGGGCAGGCCGGATTCTTCCATCAGGAACCGGGCGATGCAGCGGGTGGCGTTGCCGCAGGCGGCCGAGAGCGAGCCGTCGGCGTTGTAGAAGGTCAGGCGGGCATCGGCGGTCTCGTCGGCCTCGATCACCGCCAGCTGGTCGAAGCCGACGCCCATGTGACGGTGCCCGAGCGCGCGCGCCAAGGCCGCCGTCACCGGCAAGGTGCGGCGGCGGGCGTCGATCACCACAAAATCGTTGCCTAGCCCGTGCATCTTCATGAACGGCAGGCCCTGCGGGGCGGATGAGTCCTTCATGGCGCGCGATATACGCGGGCGCCGGGGTTTTTGCCAGTGCCGCGATGTTTGCGCGGATTTTCCGCTTGACCGCACCGGATGAGGTTTCTAAGTAGGCGCCCTGTCGGGCCTGTCGCCCGGCCGGGGTTCCGGCCGAGCTTCA